>Ga0315280_10004683_pt1 | contig 20003 bp, 12 predicted proteins | sample YL17G06_40_MG_FD_203697 | JGI IMG/M metagenome (GOLD analysis project Ga0315280, IMG submission 203697) | Sediment microbial communities from Yellowstone Lake, YNP, Wyoming, USA - YL17G06_40 | ecosystem: Environmental > Aquatic > Freshwater > Lake > Sediment | place: USA: Wyoming | collected... | reverse complement strand
TCACGGCCGCCGCGTCGCCGAAGTGGTTGTCGCGCCAGGTGTGCCAGTCCTTCTGGCACTGGTTGAAGCGGACCAGCTCGGCCGAGGTGTTGTAGATCACGTTCTGGTCGAACAGGAAGCCCTTGCTCCCCTCGTCGATGAACATGCCGTTGTTCGGGGCGCCTTGGGCCAGGGGGCTGCGGTGGACGTCGTGAAAGTGGTTGCCGCGGATCACCGTGCCCGGCTGGAAACCCAGCGTGTAGGCGCAGCCGCCGTCGCACAGGCGGTTCATCACGTCGTAGACGTGGTTGTACTCGATGAGGTTCTTCTGGCAGGGCGTGGGCTGGGGATTCCACTGCCAGCCGACCGAGATGCCCGTATAGGGCAGGCCGTGGACGAGGTTGTGCGAGACCGTGGTGCCGTCGGTGATGCCCACCCAGATGCCGATCGCCCCGTAATACTCGACGCCGCAATCGCGGACGTGGTTGTTGCTCACCGTATTGCCCACCGGCACCCCCGGCTCGCGCGTGGGACCGCCGACGTCGATGCCGTTGCCGCTGATGTCGAAGACGCGGTTGCCGCGGATGAGGTTGCCGCGGCAGCCGTCGGCCAGCTCGATCCCGCAGCCGCCCAGGTGGGCCAGGGTGCCGTCTTCCACCGAGCAGTTCTCGGCATGGGTGCAGGCGACCGCTGCCAGGATTCGCGGCCAGTGCGGCCCCGAGCCCGCGGTCGAGTAATGACACGCCTGAATGCCCATGTAGCCGCCCGGCGGCACGGGCCAGTCGGTGTGCTCGAAGGCGATGCCCTGGAAATGGAGGTTCCGCACGGGCCGCCCCGCTTGGCCGGCGATCTTCACCAGTTGCACCAGCGCCGGCGCGACCACCTCGACGTGGCTCATGTCCTCGCCCGGCAGCGGCCAGTAGCTCAGCACGGCGGTTTGACGGTCGAGATGCCATTCGCGCGGCTGGTCGAGCATCTCGCGGGCGTTCTCGAAGTGGCACCAGCGCCCGGCAGTGGGCATGATGTATCCCTCGGCGCGGATGTGAGGCGGGGCAAGCACCACCCGCCCCGCCTTCTCGTCGAGGCCCTCGATCCGCTTGCGGTTGATCGCCCAGTTGCCGGCGATCATCATCTCGATGTCGCCCGGATTGCTCCAGCTCTTCACAAGCCCGGGAGCCAGCGTCACGGTGAACCGCTTGAGGTCTTTGGACAGATCCGCGCCGGTCAGTTGCCAGGCGGGGTTCTTGTCATCGCGGTTGGGCGTGCGGGCGCGGACGGCGCGACGGCCTGCCACGAAGAGGTTCCTGAAGTGCCCTGTCCCTTCGCGGACGCCGGGGACCGTGGCCGTCCAGATCGGCCCCTGGGCTTTCTGCCAGCCGCTGATCTTGCGCCCGCCGCTGACGACCACCCGCTCGCCGGGATACGCGGCGTAGGTGATCGAATGCTTCTCCGTGCCGGAGTCTTCCGGGCCGAACAGCAACGGCTCGGTCAAGGCGTAGACCCCTCCGCGGAGCAGGACCCGAACGTCGGCCTTCAGTCCCGAGGCAATCCGCTGACGCACGGACTGCTTGGCTCGGGCGAGCGTAGCGAAGGGCTTTTCCAGCGTGCCGGGATTGGCATCGCTCCCGCCCGAGGCCACGTAGAAACGGTCGCGAGCGGGCGGCTCTTGGCCGGAGGGCGCCGAGGTGGCCGCAAGACTGTACGCGAGAAGCAGCATTGGTAGTGCAAGAGGTCGCATCGTGTGGGCTCCTATGGATTGGTTGCTCTGCTGGACGTGGGACAGCCGCCCTCGGCTGTCCTGGCTGTGGCACGCCGGGTGACTTTGCCCAGGTCAGCGAGCACAGCCGGGGGCGGCTGTGCCACAAGTCCAGACAAGCGAAAGTCGGGAGTCCCGCTCCGAACAAGAGGATAGCCTGACTTGCCGGCTGGTGCAAGCGCCCTCTTGCACCCGCGCGTGGCCGGAGGTATCCTGCCAAGTGAATGAATGCGGGTGCGCGATTGTGGCAGTCCAAGGCGCGTGCCGAAGGGAGGGCGAGGCTCCTGCCGAGCCGCGTTCTCGGCTGATTCATGGATGACGCTGGGGCTCGAAAGGAGCCACGCCCTCCCGTGATCGTGCAATATCGTTTCGATCCCGAGCCGGAAGGAGACAACATCGATGACGCCCAAGGCAAACCTGTTTCCCGCACGTGGGTCCAACGGTCGGGCGGTCAACCGCCGCGGCTTTCTCGCCGGAACTGCGGTCCTGGCCGCTGGCGCAGTGGTGCTGCGGTCTCCTGACCGTAGCACGGCGGTTGCCCCCGCGGCCGGCGCCAAGACGTACCGGGCCGCGGTGATCGGGCACACGGGCCGCGGCGACTACGGCCATGGGCTCGACGTGGTCTGGGCCGACGTACACGGCGTCGAGCTGGTGGCGGTCGCCGATGCCGATCCCCAGGGCCTGGCCGCTGCGGCCAAGCGGCTGAAGGTCTCCAAGGCGTACCCCGATTACCGCCGCATGTTGGACGAGGTGAAGCCCGATCTGGTGAGCATCGCGACGCGCTGGGTCGATCAGCACCACGACATGCTTTTGGCGGCCGTGGAGCGGGGAGTGCGGGGCGTCTACATGGAGAAACCGCTCTGCCGTACCCTGGCCGAGGCCGACGCAATGATCGCCGCCTGCCAGAAACACAACGTCAAGGCCGCCATCGCGTTTCAGACCCGCTACAGCCCGAAGCTCCCCGTCATCGCGGAGCTGATCCGATCCGGCAAGATCGGGCAGCCGATGGAATTCCGTGCCCGGGGCAAGGAGGATTCCCGCGGCGGGGCGGAAGACCTCTGGGTGCTCGGCCCGCACCTGATGAACCTGATCGAGCTTTTCGGCGGCAAGCCCCTATGGTGCTTCGGCAGCGTTTGCGAGAAAGGCCGGCCAATCCGCCGCGAGGACGTCAAGCCGGGCAGCGAAGGCGCCAGCCTCCTAGCGGGCGACGAGGTCCACGCGATGTACCGCCTCGCCAGCGGGGCGGCGGCCTATTTCGATTCCGTGCGCAATGCCGGCGGCGGCCCGCGCTTTGCCCTCTGGATCTGCGGCTCCAAGGGAATCATCGAGGTGACCACGAACTATCTCCCGCAGGTGTTCCTCCTGCCAGACGCGTCGTGGTCCGTGCCGCGGGGCAAGAACAAGAAATGGCTCGCGGTCACTTCGGCCGGCCTGGACAAGCCCGAGCCGATCAAGGACGGCACGCCGCACCGCGGCAATGTCGAGGCCGTCCAAGACCTGATCGCGTCGATCGAGAAGGACCGCAAGCCGCTGGCCGGCATCACCGACGCCCGCACCACCCTGGAGATGATCGTAGCCGTCTTCGAGTCCCAGCGGCTGGGCCGGCCGGCGACGTTTCCCTTGCAGAACCGCAACGACCCGCTGGCAATGCTGTGAGCCCAAGTGCGCGACTTGCGCGGCATTTCCGTTTAGCCGCCGCGCTTGCGCGGCGGTAATTCGTCCGCAATCGGAGGGTATTTCCATGATGCAACGCACGCGAAGGACATTCATCCGTCAGGCCGGTTCGGCAATCGCCGGGGCAGCGGCGCTTACAGCGGCGAGCCACTCCTCGCGCGCGCTTAGCGCCAACAACCGGATCGTGGTGGGGATCATCGGCTGCGGCGGGCAGGGCGGGAATCTGGGGCGTACCTTCGCCGCGCAGCCGGACGTGAAGGTCGCCTATGCCTGCGATGCCGACAGCAGCCGGGCCGCAGCGGCGCGGATGGCGCTGAAGGCCGATCGTGCCGTGGCCGACTTGCGCAAGGTGCTCGACGACAAGGCGGTCGATGCCGTCGTGATCGCCACGCCGGACCATTGGCACGCCCCGGCCGCGATCCTCGCGTGCGAGGCGGCCAAGCACGTGTACGTCGAGAAGTGTTGCGCCCACAACATCCGCGAGGGACGCCTGCAAATCGAAGCCGCCCGCCGCCACCGCCGCGTCGTGCAAGTCGGCACCCAGAGCCGCTCTTGCGCGGGCATTCAGAAGGGGATCGAGTTGCTCCGCAAGGGGGCCATCGGCGAAGTACTGGTCGCCAAGGCGTGGAACAGCCAGCGCCGGGCCAACATCGGCCACCAAAAGCCCTCGCAGCCGCCGCCCGGCTTCGACTATGATCTCTACGTCGGCCCGGCCGAAATGATCCCCTATCAGCCCAATCGCTGCCACGGCGGCTGGCACTGGTGCTACAACTTCGGCACCGGCGACGCGGGCAACGACGGAGTCCACGACATCGACGTGGCCCGCTGGGGCCTCGGCGTGGACGTACACCCGTCGCTGGCCGCCGGACACGGCACGAAGCTCTTCTTCGACGACGACCAGGAGTTCCCCGACACGCAGCACGTGGTCTTCGAATATCCCGGCGACGGTAGAATCGGACACAAGCGGACGCTCGTCTACGAGCAGCGGATCTGGTCGCCCTACGTGCAGGAGGGGCACGAGAACGGCAACGCCTTCTACGGCACCAAGGGGATGATGATCCTCGGCAAGAAATCCGGCTGGCAGCTTTACGGCGAGCGGAACAAGCTCATCGCCCAGGAGAGCTACCAACTCCAGTTGGAGCCGCACGTCCGCGACTTCATCGAGGCGATCAAGGCGAACCGGCGGCCAAATGCCGACATCGAGATATCGCACCTGTCCGGCACGCTCAGCCACTTGGCGAACATCGTGGCCCGCCTGAGCCGGCAGGTCCACTTCGATCGGAAGACCGAGCAGATCGTCGGCGATGAGGAAGGCAGCCGCCTGGTGCGGCGCAAGTACCGCGAGAACCATTGGGCAGTGCCCAAAGGTGTATGAGCTATACTTGAAAAGGCCGACCGGGTCGGTGGACGTTCCGCCTTTCGGGCTGTCTATGACCCCGCCTTCGACGGGGAGCTGCGGAACGAGCCGAATCTGCCGGGGCTGCGATCACGTCACCCAACTTCTGTCCCCCAAACGGAGGCCGCCTGCGATGGCCTTAGGATCGGTGCTGCAAACGGCGCTCTCGGGCATGGCGGCGGCCGAAACGGTTCTTGCGGTGATGGCAAACAACATGGCCAACGCACGCACGCCGGGCTTCAAGGCCGCGACGCCAGTCTTCGTTACGCAGCAGCCGCAGACCGAAAGCCTGGGTGCGGCGCCGGACGGAACCAGCGGCGGCGCCAATCCGGTCCAAGTCGGCACGGGAGTCATGGTGGCGGGAACGTCCACCGACTTCTCGCAGGGCTCCATCGCCATCGACGAGGGTTCCACGAGTGCAGCCATCCAGGGCGAGGGCTGGTTCATTCTCGAAGGCCCCGGCGGCCAGCGGTTCTACAGCCGCGACGGCACGCTTCGACTGAACGCCGACCGCGAATTGGTCACCGCCGAGGGCTCTCGCGTCCTCGGGTTCGCGGCGGACGAGAACTTCCACACCCAGACGAGGCGATTAAGTCCGCTGCGGATTCCCCTGGGCAGAACCGTGGCAACGCGGTCCGGCGGCACTGGCACGCTCACCGGCTTCCGCGTCAGCAGCGACGGCCGGGTCCAAGGAGTCTGGACCGACGGCAGGCCCCGCGACCTGGGGCGGATCCGCCTGGCGCCGTTCGCCAATCCCTCCGGACTGGCAAAGCAAGCGGGAAATCGCTATGCGGTCGGGCCGAATTCCGGTTTGCCCGAGGAGAGCGATCCCCAAGAGCACGGCGCCGGCCAGATCGTCGCCGGCGGCACGGAGCTCTCCAATACCGACATCGCGCGGAGCCTGGTGGACCTGCTGCTCGCCTCGAACCTGTTCCGCGCCAATCTGCAGGTTGTGGGCACGACGGTCCACCTGCTGGACGAGCTGGTGAATCTCCGGCGTCCTCCGGTTTAGGCGACTGCCCACTTAGCGGCGGGGTGGCTGGGGCAAAGCGAAGCGATGCCCCAGTGACCCTTGTCTGGGGCTTCGCTGCGCTCAGCCACCAGCCACCCGGCCGCGAACAATAGTCGCGGCTTTCCATGCTGAGCTTCACCGGATCGGCGAGTAATCGGTGGCCCGCATGGTGACGCTCTTGACCTCCTTGACGATCACGCCATCCTTGTGCGACTCCTCCTTGGCCTTGATCCACTCGGGGTCGCCCAGGAAGGCGGCCCACGCCTTGGTCTGGGCCTCGCGGCTGGGAAAGGCGACGATGTAGATGAGCGTGTTCTCGGCCTCCGGGCCTTGGACCGGCGTCCAGAAGCCGATCACTTCAATGCCGTGCTTCTTGAAGAGGCGGTTGGTGTGATCCCGGAACCGTTGGTGCAGGGCTTCGAGCTTGCCCGGGTTGGTAATGTAGGTCCGCAGCTCGAAGATCCGGTCCTTCTTGGCGGCCGGGTCCGCGGCTTGGACGCTCCCGGAGGCGAGCCCGGCCAACACCGCACCCAGTCCAAGCAGCAACGTCGTGCAAACTACACGTCTCATGACATTCTCCTACCGTAGGTTAAGTAAGGAGCATCTCACGTCGAATTGCGAAGCGCGTCCAGCAAGCGCAGGTACTCCTCGCAGTGCAGCCGCGTCAACTCGTGATGGACGCGCAGGGCGGTAAGCCGGCATGAATACCGCGCCCTGGCCCGCACCGCTTCATCGACCACCGGGAGCACGTTGGCGGAAAACCACTCTCGGGCCGCCGGATCGTGCCCGTCGCGGCAGATCATCGGCCGCAATCGGTCCCGGCCCAGGTAGACCGCAATCCGCACGGCCCGCAATGCCTCGCACTCTCCCTCCATCAGCAGTTCCGGGCGCAAGCTCTCGAGCCACGCGAGCAGCGACTGCTTTTCCGCGGCTACGTCCCGGGCGAGGAGCCGGTAGGGCTCGATCCGCGGCGCGGGGAGCCCCAGGTGCTCCAGGTCCGACACCAGGTCGAAGCCCAGGCTGCCGTCCAGATACTCGGGGTCGTATCGGGCCCGCAGCCTGGCGGCCCGCCAGAAATTGGGGAGGAGCATGCGCTGGAGGATCCGGCGTGTCGACTCGTCGGAGCTGCCGAAGATCCGCTTGAGCAACTCGCGCCGCTTTTGGCGGAGGTCCTCGGCCGAGCGGTGAAACTGATCGACCCACGCCTGCCGGTCCTCTCCCGGCCAGAGCAGCGCCTGGGCATTGAAGTAGTCGGTGTCGTATTGACGGTTGAGCCGGACAATCGCCTCCCCCACCTGAACGCCAACCGCCCGGGTTATCAAGAAGAACCAGAATCTCTGATTGAGCTTGGCGGGCAGTTCGCGGAGGGCGTCCCATCGGCCGTAGCCGACTTCCGCCTTGACGGCTTCGATCGTGGCATTCGAATCGAATTGCTCGACCAGCTTGTTGTCGTTGCGGTCGAAGTAGCCGCCGTTCCGCCAGTCCTCCAGAAACCGCAGATCGATCCCCAGGTAGTATCGCTGGCGCGGCTGGGACTGCGGCCGCTCCAGGGCGAACCGCGCCCGGGCGAAAAACTGCTGCCGGAGGTCGCGGCCGGAATCGCCGGGCGTGGCCTCCGCGCCGCAGATATCGGGCGGGGCTTCCTCGGGGTGGGGCCGGATCCGACTGACCGCCGTGCCCAACGCCCACTCAAAACGATATACCCGCTGCCACAGCCACTCCAAATGCTCGTCCTGCCGCGATTTGCGGTAGTCTTCCATCAGGTCCAGGTCTTGGGCCTCGGCGACGCCCATCGCCCTGGCGGCAAGCAGCAAGGGAATGCTTTTCAGGGCCATGCCGCCAGCAAACGTGATCGTGCCCACAAGGATCGGCAGGGCAAGAGCCACCCTCGCCGAATAGGTCTCCACCCCGGGCAATAGCCCACCCAAGTATCCCAAGACGCTCACCATGGCCGTGAACCCGGTGTAGCGGAGACTCTTCTTGGTGAGCAAGTCGCCCGCGTAGTACAAGAAGTCGGTAAAAGTGATCAGCCTGCGCAGGTCTCTGAGCATACGGTTCTCGGCCGGGCGGATGTGTTCCCATTACGATAGCCCGAACGGGCCAACGAGAAAAGTCCCCCCAAGCGGAGCGTGCCGCCGCCGGCAGGCTGGAAGCCTGCCCTACCGCGCATCGCTGGGAACGGCGATTTCGACCGATTCGTCGACCGGATCACGCCCGGCGACGACGGAGTACGGGCCGGGCTCAATGAGCGCGACGGTCTTCGACTTGCGGACGCCCGTTTCGGTCCACACGTGGGCGATTCTCACCGGCCGGGCGGACCGGCGGCCGTCGTCAAGCGCGTGGGCATAGATGTGAAAGTTGTTCAGCGCGGGGTCCCCGACGTACCGGACGTATACGGACTGGGCCGGTTTCTCAAGCCTCACCTCGCGGTGGGCATTGTAGTGCCAGTGCTCAGTGTCGGTCGGCACCTCCGCGCGATAGATTTCGCGAAAGCCCTCCGGCGTGCCAGTGGCATAGCCGATCGTGTTTCGCGTGTTGTCCGCGGCCTCGTGGAGGTGCGTGCGGAAACTGCCGCCGGCCACGAACCAGGCGATCCGCGTTCCCGGCGGGGCGGGCACCTTGACCACGACCGGGCCGCGAATCCGCTCGGTCTTGCGGCCAGGGACATAATCCGCCGGGGGCTGGACCAGGTGCTTCAGCACCTCCTTGGGATCGCTCGCTTCGCTGCGGACGTCGTGAATGCGGGTCTTCAGCCCGAAGTGATCGCCCGTGCGATACTCCATCCGGTTCTCGCCCTCGCGAAGCGACGGCAGCGAGGCCGGGGCCACCTGGACCCAAGTCGTGAGGCCAAGCGAGCGGACCACGGCCTCCTCGGGCCGGCCGCGAAGGGTAATCTTGAGCAGATAGCCGTACGTACCCGCGGCATAGCGGGTCAGGTCAATCTTGGCCGGCCTTGACGCAACCGGCAGGTCCTGCGAGCTGAGCCCGTTGTCGGTGGGGTGGGTTGGCAACCTGCCCCACGTGAGTCCGTTGTCCAGCGAGATCTGTAGGGAAGCACGCTCGGCGTCGATCTCCAGCACCGAGGCTTCGCGGTCGTCCGCCGTTGTGTCCAGATTGCCGACCAGGGGCACGATGACGTAGGGCGTCCGCACCTCGAAAACAGCATACCCTTCGCCGGGCTCAACGAGCGTCAGACCCTTGCCGCCGGGCCGGACGTTCTTCGCGTCGTACACGCCGTCCGCGAAGTCCGTGGAGTTCTCGGTGAGGTTGGGCCGGTAGACAAACCGGCCGTTGCCGTAATTGTGGATCGTAAAATCGCAGTGGTTCGGCTTCGGCCCGCGCGGCTCTTCCTCGATCAGCTTTCGCAGCCAGGTCTGCGTGCTATAGGACGCACAGTGGTGCCAGCGCCCGCCCTGCGGTTTCCACCAGCGGGTCAAGGTCTCCCCTTGGCGCAGCACAAAATCCATGGTATGGCCGCTTTGGTTGAAGCCGTGGTAGTGATCCAGTTGCGTCTGCTGGTAGATGCGACGCGTACCCTCAAGGTCGTCGTTCGGAAAGAACAACGGGCCGCGGCCTTGCCACAGCGACGCGTCCTGCCGCGCTTCGGCCAGCGAGGTCAGCGTCCCGTCCGGCCGACGGAAGACCGCCCGCACATCCAGGTCCACGTAGTGCCACTTGCCGCCGTAGTACACTTCGCTGACCACGTGGCTCCACCCCGGCAGGGATACGGTCCGCGCGTTCCCCTGGCCCATGTCCTCCCAAACCCCGGCCATCATCGGGCCGAAGGCAGCACAGTAGGCATAGCCATACACGTTGATGATCTTCACCGGGTCGCGCACGGTCGTGTATTCGCTCAGGTCGTCGCGGCCTTCGAGCACCTCGTTCGTATGGAACACGCCCGTGCGCGTATCGGCCAGGTGCTTGTAGACCTCCCAGGCGAGCCGGTCGCCTTGCAGCCCTCGCCAGCGAGGGAACTGGGCGAAGGTCTTCATGCTGTAGGCGTCGGCATTGTGCGGCGAGACGACGCGGGGCGAATACTCGCGGGCTGTCGCGGAAATCGGCGTGCAAAGCAAGATCACGCACGCAGTCAAGGCCGCTCGTGGCATGGTCACGTCTCCTTTCTACCGCACGTGGCACAGCCGCCCTCGGCTGTGCGGCACTTCGGACAGCCGGGGGCGGCCGTCCCACACTCGGCAGCAGTCCGTTTGTTGTCAGGGCTGATCCGCGCCAATTGTTGTTAGCGGCCCACGCGCCTGGCGGTCGATGTCGTCCGGGGCTTCCGCGAAGCGATCGGCGGCAAGCGTTGCAGCGGCGGGGCTGCTCTTCAGGTGAAGATTGCCTCCGGCCACATCGACGAAGTCGCCGATCATGTCTTTGACAGTCTGATTGCCGCGGAACTGCACCTTGCTCGTGGTTTCGATCCGCATGGACGGACCGCTCAAGAGGTTGTTGGCCACCACCAGTCCGTCGTTGTCGTGGACCAGGCGAATGAGGCGCTGGAGCCGGCTTTTCGGGTCGTGGATCGTATTGTGCAGGATTCTGCAGTCGCGGGTGTAGTCGGCCAGGATGCCGTTTTCCGGGGCCCGGGCGACAAAGTTGTTCCGCACCGTGCAGCCGGTGCAGTGGATCGGGAAGCGGCCGCGGGAACTGTTGCCCAGGCAGATGCCGCAGTCGCAGTCGATTATCAGGTTCCGCTCGACAATGCAATCGCGGCTGTCCTGCCAAAGGAACACCGCCCCGCGGGCCGAGCCGGTGCGACCGCGGATGCCCACAAATACGTTGTCGCTGATCGTCCACGAGCGGCAGGCCATGGCGTCGATCCCGCCCACGTAGTTGCCGCCGAAGGTCTTCGGGGTATCGGTGGGATCGTCGGAGAACTGCTTGGGCCGGTCGTTGTAGAAGAGGCAATACTGGATGCGGACCCCGCGGGCATGGAACCGCTCTTGCGGGTCGTCGGGCACGAAGGGCGATTTCACGCCCCGCTGCCAGACGTTGTGGATGGTGCAGTGATAGATCGTGACCCGCTGGGCGAGCCGATCGGCGTTGAGCTTAAAGCCGTTGTGGCGGATGTTCTGGATCGTCAGGTCGGCGATGGTCACGCCCGAGCAGCGGGTCACGGCGACCAGCTCGCCGTGCTGGCTTTTGGCCCCGTCGAGGATGACCTTCTGCGGGTCGCCGGATGCCCCGCGGAGCGTGAGATTGTCGGCGTGCAGGTCCAAGGTCCGCGGCAGCAGGTAACGGCCGTCTTCGACGAGGATCGCCAGCCCTGGTTTGGCCTTTTCGACGGTCTGGAAGAGGGCCTCGACCGTACCGACGCGAACCACTTCGCCCGTCGGCTTCGGCAAGGGCGGCGCCTTGGGGAGCCACGAGGGCCACGAAACCGCCGGCGCCGAGTGGCTTGCGCTGATCGCACCGAAGCCCCGGGACGCTACGTCCGGGGCGCGATTCACTCTGCCCCAGGCACCCACGGCCGACGCACCGGCGGCCAAGAGCGGGATCAAAACCACAGTCAGCCAACGGGACGACCGGAAAGCGTGCATCGGGCGCTCCTCGCGTACATGCCATCGTTGCGGGACGCTTCGCCGCCATTATACCGGAAGAGCCGGTAGAGTCATCCGGGTGACCGGCAGAAGCCCATCCTCGCGAAGGGCGGGTCCAACGCGGTGGGGCGGATCGAGCGGAGTCCGGCCCGACAGCCAGCGCTCCTTTTGGGGCGCAATCTGTTTCGCGGGCCTTTAGTGCGGCGCCGGTGCTTGCAGCCACGCGCGGACGCGTGGGCTGAACAGGGAGACCACGGCAACGCCGAGCATCGCGACGAACGTGACAATCAGCAGAGGCCTGACGAGCACGGCGAAGAGCACCGCGCCCACGATCAGAACCAGGCAAAGGCCCAGGGTGATGAGGCCTTCTTGGAGCCACTTGGCGACTTGTCTCATGCTAACCTTCTGTGGCAAGGCGTCTGATCCTAGTTGTCGCCATCATTGCTTTGCAAAAGGCATACCCTGGCGGCTCCGATCCTATTCGATATACGTAAGCATTTGCTACGAAATATGTTACGCCATCCCCCGCCAAAGAGCCTGGGAAGCTGCCCCAAGCCGGCGCGTTGAGTTACTCAACGCGCCGTTGAGTTTTGCATCACCGGCATGCTATACTGGTCCCAGGCGGGCGGGCTCGAGGGGTTGGGCTAGGAGGCGGGTATGGGTGGCGGGCCCAAAGTGTTCTTTCAGTCTCTGGGCTTCCGCTTGCTGGTGCCGCTATTCATCACCGTGGGGTTGGTCCTGGCGGTCCACGCGATGATCAGCTTTCGCTCGACCGAAGACCACTTCCTGCGGTTTGTCCGAACGGACATCGAACGGTATAGCGGGCTCATCAAGCGCGCGACCCACGACGGCATGTTGCTGAACCGTAAGGAGGAAGTGCAGGGGATCATCGAGCGGCTGGCGCAAGGGCCGGAGATCGCGGCGCATCTACAACAAAATGGGCGGCATCGCGATGTCCGCGCAGACGGCGGAGATCGGGTACCACATGGATCTCGACTCGGAGACCTGCCGCAGTTGTCACACCGAGGAGCAAACCAAAGACGCCGCCGTTCTGGAGCGAAACAGCCTGGCGCGGGTCCAGGAGGGGCCGGAGGTCTTGCGCCACCTGTCGGTCATTGAGAACGAGCCCTCCTGCGCGACGGCCGCCTGCCACGCCCATCCGGCCGACAAGAAGGTATTGGGCGTTCTCGACTTGGAGATGTCGAAGGCGCCGGTCGAGGCGGCCATTCACACGGCGCAGACGCAGTTGCTCTGGACGACGCTCGTTTTGAGCCTGATCGTCGGGGTCGTGGTGGCGGTTTTCATCCGGCGCGTGGTCCAGCGTCCCGTCTTTGAGCTTTACGAGGGGACCCGGCGGATCGCCGAGGGCGACCTGGACACCCGGATCGAAGTCCGCGGCCGCCACGAGTTGGCGCGATTGGCGGAGGGCTTCAACCGAATGGCCGCCGACTTGAGCGCCGCGCGGCGCGAAGTGACCGAGTGGTCGCAGAAGCTCGAAGAGAAGGTGGTCCAGAAGACCGAGGAGCTCGGCCGGGCACAGCGGCAGGTGCTCCAGATGGAGAAGATGGCCTCGCTGGGGAAGCTTTCCGCCACGGTGGCGCACGAGATCAACAATCCAATCAGCGGGATGCTCACCTATGCGCGGCTCGTGCGGCGCGAGCTCGCGGAGCAGCCCATCGAGCCCGGCGTTCGTGAGGAGCTGACCGGGTATCTGGGCATGATCGAGAGGGAGTGCAGCCGCTGCGGCGCCATCGTCCAGAACTTGCTCGTCTTCGCGCGGCGGTCGGGGGCGGCGATGGCTCCCACGGACCTCAACGAGGTGGTCCAGCGGACCCTGATGCTCGTTCAGCATCACCTGGAAATCTGCGGGGCGAAGCTCCACAGCGAGTTGCTGCGCGGCGACAGCCGGATCGTGGCCGACGCCGCCCAGCTCGAGCAGGCCCTGGTGGCCCTCTTGGTCAACGCCGCGGAGGCGATGAAGGGTCCGGCCAAGGGCGACGCCGAGCTGACCGTGCGGCTGCACGGCACGGCCGACGAGGTCCAAATCGAGGTCGGCGACACCGGCGTGGGCATCCCGCCCGACGTGCTGCCGCAGATCTTCGACCCGTTCTTCTCGACCAAGGAGAACGGCGTCGGACTGGGGTTGGCCGTGGTGTACGGCATCGTCCAGCGGCACGGCGGCCAGATCGAGGTGGAGTCGAGCGTCGGGCGGGGCACGCTCTTCCGCTTGCGCCTGCCTCGGCATCCCGCCGCCGGAGAGGAAGATTCGCCGGCGGCATCGGACCAGTAGGGAGACCAAAAGCACGATGGCGACCACGCCCGAAAGCATCCTGATCGTAGACGACGAGTTCTCCGTCCGCGACTCGCTGTGCCGCTGGTTCCGCAGAGAAGGTTTCCAGGTCACGGGGGCCGAGACCGCCGCCGAAGCCCTGAAGGCAATCCAGGAGCACCCCTACGAGGTCGCTTTGATCGACATCAAGATGCCCGGCATGGACGGCCTGGAGCTCCAGGACCACGTCCACCGCATCGACCCGCAGACCGCCGTCATCATCATCACCGCCTTTGCCTCCGTGGACACCGCGGTGCGGGCGTTGAAGCACGGGGCGTTCGACTACGTCACCAAGCCCGTCGATCCGGACGAGCTGACCCACCTGGTGCGCCGGGCGCTGGAGCAGCGGCGCCTTCAAGAGGAGAACATGCACCTGCGCGAGACGATCGACGAGCTTGCGGGGGTCGACCGGATCGTGGGGGACAGCCCTCCCATGCGCAAGGTCATGGAGTTGGTGGAGCACGTGGCCAAGACCGACGCCACGGTGCTCATCCGCGGGGAGAGCGGCACCGGCAAGGAGCTCATCGCCCGCGCCATCCACTCCGGGAGCAAGCGGCGGTACTTTCCCATCGTGGCCGTCAACTGCGGCGCCTTGCCGGAGAATCTGCTGGAAAGCGAGCTGTTCGGCCACGAGAAGGGGGCGTTCACCGGCGCCGAGTATCTGCGCAAGGGGAAGATCGAGCTGGCCGACGGCGGGACGCTCTTCTTGGACGAAGTGGGGGGCATCAACGTCAAGATGCAAATCGATCTGCTGCGCGTGCTGGAGACCAAGGAGCTCTCGCGCGTCGGCGGCACGCGGCCGATCCGCGCGGACTTCCGCGTGATCTGTGCCACCAACGACAACCTGGAGCTGGCGGTGACCGAGGGCCGCTTCCGGGAGGACTTCTACTACCGCGTCAACGTGTTCACCATCGATCTCCCGCCGCTGCGGGCCCGCCGCGCCGACGTTCCCGCGCTGGCACGCTACTTTCTCGACCGCTTCGCCCGGCAGATGGACAAGCGGATCACGGGCATCGACCCCGAGGCCATGGACCTCTTGACCGCTTACGACTGGCCGGGCAACGTGCGCGAGCTGTCCAACGCCATCGAGCGGGCGATGGTGGTGGGCGGGCCGCCCAGCATCCGGCCGGAGGATCTGCCGCTGCCCAGACCGATCGGCCGCGAGGTCCGCGGCGCGGAATCTCTGGCGGAAATGGAGAAGCGTCACATCACCGAGGTGCTCAGGCGAACCGGCGGGAACGTCACGCGAGCCGCCGAGATCCTCAAGGTCGACCGGGTCACGGTGTACAATAAGATCAAGAAGTACGGCCTGCGGGCCTAAGTAGCCTTGCGCGAAACCCGATTCGGGAATGGGGAGATCAGTCGATGCCGAAGAGCTTTCGACGAACGACGTGGATGGCGTGTTTTGTCGCCCTGCTTGGCGGCGCTGCGGCGGCCCGCGGGGAAGATGCCCGCGCGGCGCTGGCCCGCGTGGAGCAGATTCTCAACGTGCCATATCCCGCTGCTGCACCCTCCGAGCCCGCCAAGGAACCGATCCTCCAGCTTCTGCGTCAGGATTTCGAGGAATTGGAGATCAACCGCTCGGTTATCAAGACGCCGATGAAGATCGGAACGAAGCCCTTCCGGCGCGGTCTGGGCACGCACACCGTGGGGCACATCCGCGTCACGTCGCCGCAGCCCATGACGCGACTGCTGGCGTCCATCGGCGTGGACAACAACCAGCGCACCGAGGGAAAGCGGGGATCGGTCGTCTTCAGCGTATCGGCCGACGGGCGGGAGCGGTTCCGCTCGGGCGTGCTCCGTGGCGGGCAGGAGCCGAAGCCGATCGACGTGGAGCTGGGCGGGGCTGCCGTGCTCGACCTGGAGGTCGGCGACGCCGGCGACGACCCCTTTTGGGACCACGCCGACTGGGCCGAGGCCCGCGTCGTCACCCAGGACGGCAAGACGCTGTGGCTGGACGAGCTGAAGCGGCACCCCGACACGCGGCTCTGCCGCTATCCGTTTTCGTTCATCTACGGCGGGCGGCACAGCGATGAGCTGCTGCCCGGCTGGAGAAGACTCGTCAAAGGCATTTCCGTCGATGCCGACCGGTCGCAAAGCGTCACCGGGGGACTGTCCCAGTTTTCGCGCAGCCGGGCACCGACCGGAGGTTGGTCGGGGACTGTCCCCCTTGGAAAACGGACCGTCACCATCTGGACCGACCCTCGAACCGGCCTGACCGTCGAGTGGCACGTCACCCAGTACCGCGATTTCCCGGCGGCCGATTGGGTCCTGTACTTTCGCAACGACGGCCCCAACGACACGCCCATCCTGGCCGACATCCAGGCCCTCGACCTGGCGCTCGACGAGCCGATCGGAAAGGCCGCCTGCTATCGCCTGCACCGGACCAACGGCGCCCCGTCCAACCCGACGGATTTCGAGCCCACGCTGGTCAGCATGGACCAAGGGTCCTCGCAACGCCTCAGCGGCGGCGCGGGCCGCTCGTCGAACAAGGACTTCCCGTTTGTCAAGATCGAGAGCGGCAAGGCGTCCTACATCGTGGCCGTCGGCTGGTCGGGCCAGTGGGCCATGCGTCTGAATTGCCGCCAGGACCGGCGCCTGCACGCGACCGCGGGCCTGGAGATCACGCACTTCAAGCTCCATCCGGGCGAGCGGGTCCGCACGCCGCGCGTGCTGATGCTCTGCTGGCCCGGGGACACGCTGGAGAGCAACGCCCAGTTCCGCCAGCTCATCTACAAGCACTACGTGGCCCGGCGGAGCGGCCAGCGCCCGCTGCCCACGCTCTTCTGCAACACGTGCTTCACCCGCGGCGGCGGCTGGCTCAACGAGTGCAACGCGGAGAACCAGATTTCGCTGATCCGCGCTTATGCCCCGCTCGGGCTCGAAGCGCTCATCACCGATGCCGGCTGGTTCGAGGGGGGCTGGCCCGCCGGGGCCGGCAACTGGAACCCGCGCAAAGACGCCTATCCCCAAGGCATGGCCCCGGTCGCCGCGGCGGCTAAAGGGCACGGCATGGCCTATGGCTTGTGGTTCGAGTTTGAGCGCGTCGTGCCGGGCACGTGGCTCCACCGCAATCGTCCGCAGTGGCTTCTAAGCACCGGCAAACAGCCGCAAGGGACGTACCTCTTGAACCTGGGCCTGCCCGAGGTGCGGCAGTACCTCTTCGGAATCGTCAAGGGATTCATGGACTTGCCGGGCTTCCGGTTCTACCGGAGTGATTTCAACATGGACCCGCTCCCCTATTGGCGATTCAGCGATCCGCCGGACCGGCAAGGGATCACGGAAATGAAATACGTCGAGGGGCTTTACGATTTCTGGGACCGCCTGGCCCAGGCCTGGCCCGACGCGCTGCGCGAGGAGTGCGCCAGCGGCGGGCGGCGGATCGACCTGGAAACCATCATGCGCATGCACCTCCACCAGGAAAGCGACTACTGGTTCGACAACCAGGTGGACGCGGCCGTGATCTGGAGCCTCAGTCGGTACTTGCCCAACGGTACGTTCACCACGCCGCTGGTGCGACTCGACGATCGCTCGTTCCACTCCACGCTGGCCTGCTCGCTCATCCCGGGCTGGATCGCCGACGCCAAGGACTTCGACCGAGCCCGGGCGAAGCAGCTCACCGACGCCTACCGGCGGTTGCGGCACCTGCTGGTTGGGGCGTGGTATCCGCTCACGCCGTATTCTCGCGACGGCAAGCACTGGATGGCGGTGCAGTTTCACCGGCCGGACCTGGGCGAAGGGCTGATCCTGGTCATTCCGCCGCTTGGGAGCCCCCAGCGGTCCGTCAAGCTTGTGCTTCACGGCCTCGATCCCGACGCGAGCTACGAGCTCGATTGGCAGGTTGGGGGCCGCACGACTACGGCCCGAGGGTCCGCACTCATGGAGCAATTCGAAGCCATTGTCCCACCGGGCGACGGCGGGGAGCGGATCGTTTACCGCATCTCGAAGTATGGTCGCAAACGATAGTCCCGCGACTTACTGCGGGCCCTTCTTGACGAACATCACGCGGCGGCGTAGAACCATGGACACGGGCGAACTGCGGGCACGGGCGAGACGCCAGTGCCACCCAACGAAGGAGAGCCGATATGAGTTGCCGGATGAATCGACGCGGGTTCTTGCACAGCGCTGCACGGGGAGCGGCGGGCTGGCTGATTCTGCAGGACAGCCGCTCCGCGTGGAGCTATCAGGCCAACGAGAAGCTGAACATCGCCTTGGTGGGCCTCGGCGCGCGAGGGACGTATCACTTGGGCATGGTCCCCAGGATCGGTCAGAACCTGGTGGCCGTCTGCGACGCGAACCGGTTGCGAGTCGCTGAGGCCCTCAAGCGGTTTCCCAACGTCCGCCAGTTCCAGGACTTCCGCAAGATGCTCGACGAGATGGACCGCAAGATCGACGCGGTCATCGTGGCCACGCCCGAGCACACCCACGCGGTGATCGCCGCCAGGGCCATGAAGCGCGGCAAGCACGTTTACGTCGAGAAGCCCATGGCCCACGACGTGACCGAGGCCCGCACGCTGCGGCAGATCGCGAAGCAGGGCAAGCTCGCCACCCAGCAGGGCAACCAGGGCATGGCCACCGACTCCTTCCGCCGCACGTTGGAGTTGATCCGGGAGGGGGCCATCGGCGAGATCCGCGAGGCGCACGTGTGGTACGTGTTCGGCGGCTCGGGCCGGATGGAGCGACCCAAGGACACGCCGTCCGTGCCGCCAACGCTCGACTGGGACCTGTTCCTTGGCCCGGCACCGTTCCGGCCGTACCACCCGCGGTACGTGAACGGCACGGGCTGGGGCGGTTGGCGGGATTTTGGCACCGGGTGCCTTGGAGGCGGCGGCTCGCACTCGATCAACCTGGCGTTCAAGGCCCTCAACCTCCGCGCGCTCTGGGACGCAGGCTCCACGCGAGAGAACAACTCTTCAAGCCCAGGGGCTGCAACCCCTGGGCTTGCTGGGCAACAAGCGCGATCCGTTCCACCGCGCACGATCCGCGTGGAGGTCGAGATCGGCGAGCAATGTCCGGAGAACTTCCCGCGCGTGGAAGTCCTGCACTTCGACATCCCCGCCCGGGGGCAGCTCCCGCCGGCGCGGATCCACTGGTACAACGCCCCGGAGGCGGAGCTTGTGCGGCTGGGCATCTGGCAAAAGCTCGAGAAGATCGCAGGCCGGCCGCTGGAGTGGAAGGACGGAAGCTGGACGCCGCGCTCCGGCACGCTCTTGGTGGGCTCCAAAGGCGTGGTCCACACCAACGCCCACAATTCGGTGTGCGCCCTGTTGCCCGAGAAGGATTTCCCGAATGCCGGCGGGCCGCCGAAGACCATGCCCCACGTGCGGGGCCACGAGCCGGAGTGGGTTGCGGCCTGCAAGGGCGGGCCGGCGCCCTTGTCGAACTTCGAGCACTCCGGCCCGGCCATCGAGATGCTGCTCTTGGGCAACGTTGCCACGCTGGTCGGCAAGACGATTGAGTTCGACCCGGTGGCGTGCAAGATCGCGGCTAGCGGCGAGGCGGACCGGGCGCTGTGTCCGCCGCACCGGGAGGGCTGGGCGCTGTAAGCGGGCGGCGGCACTAGCGTCGCGCGGCGCTGCGAGGGAGCACGCTTTCTCTGCCGATCTCCACGGCCCGGCCTGAATCGCACCTCTTACGGCTGCCCCAGAGGCAAGAAGCCGCAAACCGGCGGCCGCGGCTTTATGAAGCGCTGTGCGCGAACCACGCGTTACGGGGGGAGCCACGGGCCGCTCACCGCCAGCACGTAGTCCAACGGGTTGATGGTATGCTTGTTGTTCGTGCCGCCGGTGGCCGAGCCGAAGAGGTTCACGGTGTCCTTCGTGGGATCCAGCGCGGCGTTGTCGAAGCCGGTGACCCTGAAGTAATAGCTGGCGGCGGCAAGGAGGTTCCCCTTGGTGAGGTCCAAAGTGCCGTCGCTGAGCACCGCGTCGGCCAGGTGGCCCCAGAAGGTGTCGGTTCCGGGGCCGTCGGAGTCGTACAGGTTGGCCACGTCCTTGTTGCCGGTCTTCATGTCGGCGTAGACCTGCTGGAACGCCTGCGCCAGGATCCAGTAGCCGGTGCCCGACAACTGGGCATTCCCCGCAGCCACGCCCGACACGGTCGCACGCGGCTTGCCGACGGCGATGAGCGCGTCGTCGCCGGTGGTGCCGGTCAGATACGCCTTGTCGATGCCGCCGGTCGCGCCGGCAGCGTTCACCTGGGCATAGACCTTGTCCCACCGCTGCCCGCCCAGGCCGTCCGCGGCGATGTTCAAGTAGGGCACGCCCATCGCGGGGATCGTCCCCGACATCTGCGCCATACCCGCGGTGGCGGTGAAG
>Ga0315280_10004682_pt1 | contig 20008 bp, 15 predicted proteins | sample YL17G06_40_MG_FD_203697 | JGI IMG/M metagenome (GOLD analysis project Ga0315280, IMG submission 203697) | Sediment microbial communities from Yellowstone Lake, YNP, Wyoming, USA - YL17G06_40 | ecosystem: Environmental > Aquatic > Freshwater > Lake > Sediment | place: USA: Wyoming | collected... | reverse complement strand
GACAAAGGTGAGGGTGCATTCCTTGGGCGTCCACCCTCACCCCGCCTCTCCCTCCGAGAGGGAGAGGGGTTCAGCCAACGTGCCACCGACGCCAAGTAACGGAGTAATACTATGAGGCTGTTGCATAATTGCATATCGCGGGTCGGCCAGGAGGCCGACTCCCTACGCCCGGGAGCGTAGATCGTAGGGGTCGGGTGGCTAGGCCCAAGGCCGCCATGGCGGTCGCCGAAGGCGACCTAGTACCTCGTGACATAAGAACCATTGCGCGTTATTGAGCGTGGCAAGTGTCCGACCAAGCTCAGCATCGCATGCGCCTATCTCTGTCGCGATGTACTAGCCATTCCACCCCGACCCGTCGATTCGGGATTACGCAACGACCTCTTATGTGGAAGCCGCGCCGGCCCTGAGCCTGTCGAAGGGTGCGCCGCCCGATCCCCACTCTCCGCGGTCACACCCGTCCTGAGCAATGAATTGACACTGCGGGCGCGGCGGGATATGCTGGAGGTGCGAGGGCCAGTGGCGGGGGCCTGACGGCAGGGGTCAGTCCGCAGCGACGCGCGAGTGGCCACGACGGGAGCATGCATTTGAACCTTATCGAGCTGAAGGTGGAAGGAGTTGCGGTTGACAACAACAGTCAGCCGGTGGTGATTCTGAGGGATGAGGCGGGAGACCGCGCGGTCGAGATCTGGATCGGACCGGCGGAAGCGGTGGCGATCACGTGGGAGCTGGAGCACCGCCGCCCGCCGCGACCGATGACCCATGACCTGATACGCAACATCTTCCATGATCTCGAGGTCGGGGTCGAGCGGCTGGTCATCACCGAGGTGCGGGACGCGACCTACTTCGGCATGTTGGTGCTGAAGGTTGACGGCGAGCAAAAGAGCATCGACTGCCGCCCCAGCGACGGCATCGCCATCGCGCTGCGCATGGGCGCGCCGATATTCATGCCGGATGACCTGCTGGCGCGCATTGACGAGGAGCGCAAGGAGCGGCAGGCGTCGTTCATGATCGACTCGGGGGGGACGGTGCATTAGCGCGGGTCATTCATCCGCGCATACGCAGATGTCGTAGATCGAAGGGCACGGCTCGCCGTGCCCATGTGTCGAATCGATCTGGGGGAGCCCGATGAAGCGCTGGTGCGACCTGCACGCGCCTGCCGTGGCCGCGACCCTGCTGTGCATGGCGGTCTCGGTCGCGGCGGAAGCGTGGCTCACCCGGTGCTGCCGCAGGTGGACGTTGCGTCGTATGCGCGCCGTCCAGCACGCTGCCCTTGTCGTAGGACCCCTGGGCGAGGGTTACCCCGTCGCTTTCGTATTTCGTGACGTGCTTTGCTATGGCGCCTCTATGCTGCCTTCCCCACGGCATGGCGGAGGGTTTTGCACTGCGCCGCAGAAGCCGTATACTGGTGGCAGAGCGAGGTGGCAACCATGCGTTGGATGTCAGACCTCTCCGAACAGGTGGCAGAATCCGAAGAGGGGTGTTCACTGACTTCACTTTCAGTCCTCAGCGACGCCCAGCGCAACGATCTGAACGTAAAGCAGGATATGGCGCTCAACGTTGTGATAGCCATGACGAACCTGCCCACCAACCCCAGGAACCATTTCCTCGAGATCCAAAGTACGCTATTGCTTCGAGAGTGGCATGTCGCTTCGTCGCTTTGCCCGCGCGGCCAGTATGTAGCGTCTGCGATCCTCACCAGAGCGGCAATCGAATCGTTAGCGCGGGTCGCCTGCCAGAGCGAAACGGACGTTGGCGCAAAGGCATGGTTCGATGACGAAAAGGTTTGCTTCACGGATTTGCTGCGGGACGCTGACACCTCTGGAGAGCTACTGGCGCGGCGGCGCGAGCTGAGCGAGATTGCACACAGCAAGACCGCTGCTGGCATAGCAGTCGTAGGTTCGGGCATTCTGCTCCTAGGGGCGCAATTCGATGGTCCGATTTTCCGGAAACTCACGGGTGTGTTGGACTTTGTGGTTGCGCAGTTCCTTCGATTCGCGCGCGAAAGCCTTGCGGGCAGTCTGCAACTCGACCGGGACACGCGGAGACTGCTAGGCCAGCTGTAGCACCGGCTCGGGTAAGCCGCCGTAACCATCACGTCACCACCAGCACGACATCCCTCAGCATCTCCGCGCGGTAGGCGTCGCAGCCCGGGATGCACTCCGGGTTCAGCGTGCGGAAGAAGACGCGATACTCGCGCCCCTTGTGATCCATCCACTTCCAGATCGCAGCCACTACAGTGAACTTGACCTTGAGCGCGTGCAGCGTCGCCTGGGTCATCCAGTGCGTCCGCAGTCTGGTCTGCCGGTCAACATCCCGCGCCCAGAAGTCCTGACGCGGCTGCCGCCGAAGGTGGCGTGGGAGGATGCGCGCGGCTCCGCCGGCCCGTCGTCATAGGATGCCGGGTCCTCGTCGAGGTAGGTCCGGGTCGGCAGGTCGTTCGCGTCAGATTCTGACGTCGTCTTGCCGGCGCTGGAGGGCTCGCGCAACGGTCGCGAATTCCTCGGGCGCAAGCGAGGCGGGGCGGCGGCCGGCATCAACGCCGGCTTCCGCGAGCAGGCGCGCCGCATCCTCTCGCGTGAGGTTCTGCTCCGCCGCGACGGCCAAGGCGTTCTGAATCGTCTTGCGCCGCTGCCGGAAAACCGCTCGCACGACGGAGATGAACGTCGCCTCCAGGTCGTCCTCGAACGCGCTTTGGCGCCGCGCCGCCAATCGCACTAGCGTCGAATCCACTTGCGGCTGCGGATAGAAGCACGAGCGCGACACCTGGCCCACCATATCCACCCGCATGTGCGCCTGCACCAGGACTGAGAGCACGCCGTACTGCTTCGTGCCGGGCGACGCTGCCAGGCGCTCCGCCATCTCACGCTGCACCATTAGCACCATCAGCGAGAAGAGGCGGCGGTGCGCCATCAGTCGCGCGATGGCCGGGCCAACAATCGAGTACGGCAGATTGGCGAGGAGCTTCCACTGCCCATCGCCGAGGAGGGCGCGCAGGTCGGCCTTGAGGATGTCGCCCTGGATGATGCGGACGTTGGGCGCGTCGCGCAGGGCCGTGGTGAGGAGCTCAACCAGGCGGCGGTCGAGCTCGAGCGCCAGCACTTCGGCGGCGGTTTGGGCGAGCGCGGTGGTAAGGGCGCCGGCGCCCGGGCCGACTTCAAAGACGCGATCGCCGGGGCCGATGGCGGCGGCAGCGAGGATCTTGCGGACGACGTTGGCGTCGGCGAGAAAGCTCTGCCCCAGGCGCTTGCTTGGCTGGACGTTGTAGTGGGCGAGCAGGCGGCGCAGCTCTTTGGGCGAGGTGACGTTGGGGCGAGGAGTGGACATTGGATAGCGGAAGTATAGCACGCGGTGACGAAGCGGCAAAGGCGCTTGAGCAACGATCGGTTGCGCCCCATGTCGGGCGCGCGCTCGGGCCCGCTTCGCGGGCGCCCCGCGCGGGGGGCTCGCGACCTCGCGGAGGTCGCGCCCGATAGGCGGGCTCAGCGCAACCCGTCGTCAAGATCCGAAGGGCACTGTTTCCGGCGCGGGGAGGGGAAGCATGAGCAAGCAAGGAGAAGCCGGGCGGTGGGCAGGCAAGGGAAAGGCGTTCCGCGCCGGCGAGCGCGCGGCGCAGCGCTACGCGATTCGCGCGCAGGGGAAGCGGATCGCGCTGCGAGCGCAGGGGAACCTCTGGGATGGGCGCGGGGCGGGATTCGTCGCGAACCCGGAGGCGCTAGCGGCGCCGGGATCCCTGCTTACCGAGAATGAGCGCTTCAACCCGGTCGGGCTGCTGGGCGGTGCGCCGCCCTTCGACAGGCTCAGGGCAGGCTCTGCGGGCGCGCCGCGGGTGCCCGCGAGCGGCCAGTTCGTCGCCAACACGCACCCCCACCCGGTTGCAGGTGCACGTCTATTCCGGCAAGGTGTTCGAGATCGTGAAGCGCGACGTTACGGGCGCAACGGCCACAGTCGGCTCGCGGAATGGCTCGGTCTTGCTTCGGCCGGGCGAGGCCATCGCAGTGAAGTATTCCGCGCGGCCGCAGTGGTCGTGGTTCGGCATGTAGGGGCGTACGGCCGTACGCCCCTACCCTCAATGCCTGGAATGGCGCTTAGCCCGCATTATTCATGTCATTCCGAACGAAGCAAGGCGAAGTGAGGAATCCCCTACCACGAAGCGCCAACGATAGGGGATTCCTCGCTGCGCTCGGAATGACAGTGTGCACCCGCCACACGCTGGTGGTGAATAATCCAGGTTAGCCCCCCTTGATCGTCATCTCCACCGGCTTGGCGGTCGCGGAGACCTCGGGGTTGTAGTACTTGTACACCCGCGACTGCGGCGTCTTGGCTTTGACGGGGAACTTGGCGCGCAGGCCGTAGGTGAATTCGAGCGGCGCCTTGGGCGGGATCTCATCGAGGTAGATGATGATCTGGCGCGCGGCGAGCGTGAACTTCTGGAAGACCTTCTTGTCCGCAGGCGGCGCACCGCCCACCAGCCGCTGAAGGTCGTCGGCCATGACCTCGAACCCCGGCGGAATGCCCAGATCAATAATCACCATCTCCGCGACTTTGCCGGTGTTGTTGACCACGCGCACGGAGCAGGCGGCGGTATCGTTCTGCGCCAGGGTGGTCTTGTCGTAGTTAACGGTGATGTCGAGCGCCTTGGCCGGCGGCGCGGGCACGCGCTGCCACGGGATGTAGTAGATGCTCACGATCTGGTAGAGCGCACTGCCCTTGCCGGCGAAGGTGATGCTGATGTCGTTTTGACCCGGCTGCACCAGGCCCTTGAGATCCACCTGGCGCGTGACATCGCAATCCTCGGGCGTGATGGTCAGCTTGGTCGCCTGCTTGCCGTTGATGGAGACGGTGAGCTGCGCGTTAATCTCGGCGGTCGCCTTGCCGGTCGCGGCGAGCATCGCTTTGAGCGCCCACACCGTCGCCTGGGTCGTATGCCAGGTGCCGAACGAATCCTTGGACTGCACGAGATAGTTCATGACCTTATTGGTGAGGCCGATGTGCTGGCCGGACTTGATGAGCGCATAGGCGGCGAGCGCCGTCGTCTCCAGGTCGGCGCCCTGGTCGGCTGCGCCGGTGAAGGTCGGCGCGGCGCCCTTCCAGTAGGCGACCTTGTCCTCCTCGACGGCCTTGGCGGCGAGCATGTCAATCGCGGTCTTGCCGTCGGGGTCGTGCGGATCAATGGTCAGTAACGCATTGGCGACCACCGCCAGCGCGTAGGGATCTTCCTGCTTGGCGAAGTTGGCGCGGATGTAGGTCAGCGCCTTGCTGACCGCCGGGCCCTTGTAGCCCGACTCGGCGAGGGCCCAGGTGATGTAGGCGGCGGTACGGAAGACATCGGTCTGGCGGTTGATGATGCCCTCGGCGATGCCCTCCTTGTCGCGCGGCCAGGTGCCGTCGGCCTGCTGGCGGCCGGCGAGCCATTCCTGGGTGCGATGAATGACGTTCGGGTCAACCTCGTAGACGCGCGACATGTCCGAGAACTCCATCAGCCCGTAAGCGGTCAGCACCTGGTGCGCGGGCGGGTTGCCGAACCACGAGAAGCCGCCGCCCGCCACCTCGTATGACACCAGCCGCTGGTAGCCGACGTTGATGTAGCCCTCGGCTTTCATCTGAAGCTCGGGGCTCACCTTGCCGGTCGTCTTCAGGTAATCGAGCACCAAGATGTTGGGATAGGTGACCGACGACGTCTGCTCGAAGCAGCCGAAGGGCATGCGCAGCATGCTGTCCAGCCCCTCGACCGCCTGGCTGAAGACGCCGGGATAGATCTTGACCAGGATGTTGCTGGCGTCGGCGATCGCTTCCTTGGGGATGACGACGGTGCGCTTGACGTCGGAGTCTATGCGGTCGTTGATAACATTGCGGATTTCCTTGCCGTCGGGCACGACCTCGATCGAGCGCTGCATGGCGTCGGACATCTCGCTGCCGCGCGCGGTGACGGTGATGCGGTGGTTGCCGATCTTCTTGACGCGCAGGCGGAAGTAGGCGACGCCCACATCCTCGGCTTTGATGTTGACGGTCTTGGTCGCGTCGTCGAGCAGCTCGAACCAGTCGCCGCGCTCAAGGTCCAACCGGATCTCCTGCGCGCGCGGCAGGTAGTTGTAGATCGCCACGGGGATGGAGACCTCGTCGTTCTGCGTCAGCGCTACCGGCAGGTCTATATCAATGAAGAAATCCTGGAAGACGCGCACGGGCATGTCGCGGCTGCCCAGTTGTCCGCGCAAGGATGAGGCCATGGTGCTCATGCGCCAGGTGGTGATGGAATCGGCCATGGTCATGTCAAGCGTCGCGCGCCCGCGCTCGTCGGTGATCAGCGTCGGCTCGAAGAGCATGGTCTCGGGGAAGTACTGGCGCACCATCACCGGCTCCGGCGCGGCGGCCCCCGCGGCGCCGCCGACGGCGGCCGCCTTCATCGCCGGCATGGCAGGCGCCGCCATCGGCGCGCGCGCAACTGCAACGCCTGCCAGTTGATCCATCATCACCACGCCCTCGGCCCATTCGCCGCGTCCCAACATGCGCCGCGCGCGCACTTCGCCGCGCGCGGAGACGCCGCGGATGTCGTCGGATGTATCCCATCGGCCATCGGGCCCGGCGCTGTCGAGCCAGGCGTCGGCGCCCTGGAAGCGCGCGCGGTAGGGATGGCCCCACTGGTCGCGTACGTCGGAGCGCTTCAACAGCCCCTCGCTGACAAGAACCTTAGGGTCGGCGTCAGGCTCGAGGTAGCGGCCATGCGCGCGGTGGTAGCGCTCCAGGGCGCGGTTGATCTTCTCCGCATCGCGCATCATTCGCTCGACCCATTTTTGTCGCATCTCCGCCGCGCGCTGCGCGTAAGTGTTGACGCGAATGCCGAACTGCTCCGGCCGGTCCACGGCCGCAAACAGCACCCGCGCCGCCTCCTGCTGCAACGCGCCGCGCGCCGCCGGCGATTCCTTCTCGACCGGCAGCTCGCCCCGCACGATCTCGGCCGGCCGCAGGCCATGTATCTCGTAGCGCGGCTCCATCAGCTCGCGTTCCAAGGTGAAGTATATCTCGGCCAGGCCCGGCTGCATCTCTTGCAGCGCATAAACCGCCTCGTCCACGACCACCACGCCCAGCGCCGCGAGCACGGGGTGGTTCTGCTGATCGGTGACCGCGAACTCTACGCGCGCCTTGCCGCGCGGGCGGTAGACCTTCTTGTCGGCGGCGATGCCGATTTTCAGGTCATCCGCGGGCTTGACGTAGATGATGCGCGTGTCGCGAATGATGTTCTCGTCCGGCAGAATCTTATACGCGTGCAGCTCGATAGTGCCCACCATGTCGGCGGTGACGGGCAGCGACATCGCCGCCTTGCCGCTGCGTAGGTCGAGCGACTTCGTCATCATCGTCTGCCCGTCGCGCACAGCGTCGAGATAGACCGAGCCCGTGGGGCGTGTGCATAACACGGTGAGGTCGAGCTTGTCGCCGGCGCGGGCGATGGCCTGGCTGGTGCGCAGGATGATGGCATCGGCGCCTGGTTGGACGCCCAGCTTTATCTCCCGCGACGCCTGGTTGCCCTTGCCGTCGTCGGCGGAGATGGCCACTTCCGCGACCGGCCCCGGCATGGCGCCGACCTGTTCCTCAATGCCAGGCGCGACCGGCATCGCCACCGCCATCTTGCGGCGCCCGACGACCGGCGCGCTCGGAGCGCTGCTCGTCTGGGATTGCTGGGGAGTCAACGTGAACTGCGCGATGCCAAGGTCGTCGGTCGTGAGGCCGCTCGCGAGAATGTGATACAACCGAGAACCCACGTAGTAGTCAGTGGGTTCTGTCACCGTCACCCGGCACTTCGCCGGCGTCCCATCGGGGTAGGCGGTGACCACGTAAACGGTATTGGGCAAGCCGGGGCGCAGGGTCTTGCTCTCGGGCACGGCGACGATGGTGATGGGATCCTGCGCGACGGGCATGGTCTTGGCGGCGTGCTCGGTATGGTCGGCGCGGTCGGTGACCTCGACCTCTAGCTTGACCAGCGCCTTGCCCTGTTCCAAGGGCTGGCCGACAAAGCGCTTGGGCAGGTCGATCGAATACTTGTAGGTGCCGTTGGCGTCGGTGCGGCCGTGGACTTCGCCGATCTCCGTCCAGCCGATGTCGAAGGTGGAGGCGGTGATGAGCACCTGGCCGCCGGCCACCGGCTTGCCGAAGATGTAGTCGGTTTGGATCTTGCCCGTCGCCGTCTGGCCCGGAAGATAGAACGCCTTGTCGGGCGTGATGACGACCTTGAACTTCGGCAGCACGTAGCGCTCGACGTTGATCTTTTTCTCCGCCGTGCCGTCGGGCAGGATCGCGCGCGCGGTCCAGCGGCCGAGGTTGAGCTCGGTGGCGAGCTGGAAATCCGTGCTAGTCAGGCCGAAGCGCGAGGTCTCAAGCGTGCGCTTGAAGACCTTGTTGCCCTTGGCGTCCTCGATCTCGAAGGTCAGCTTACCGCCCGCGACGGGCAGGCGCTGCGGCTGCTGCAAGGCAAGGGCCCGCAGATGAATAACCTGGCCCGGCTGGTAGATGGGCTTGTCGGTGGTGAGCAGGATTTCGGCGCGCCTGGTAATGCGCAGGGGCTGCTCGATCGCGTCTTCCCCGACCGGCTTGGCGGCAACGTTGACGATGAGCTCATAGGCGCCCGGTTCGACGGGCGGGACGCGGAAGCTGGCGTCGAGGGTGCCAAGGTTGTTAGTGCGGCCCTGATATAGCGATGTCAGTCGGGCCGGCGCCTCTTTGTCCTTGGGCTGCGGGCGGATGCCGATCTCGATTGCGGCCGGCAGCGGCGCGCCGGTGTTGTGATTGAGGACGATAACGCGCAGCGAGGCGGCGCTGCCGCTGAGCCACTGCGATTGGCCGAGGACCTGCGTCTCAAGCGGGCTGATGTCGGAGTCGGCTTTCGTGGCTGGCCGCGGTCCGACCGCGACGGCGGTCGCGACGAGGGCGAGGGCGGCCACGGCGGGAGCAAACGACGGGCAGCGCAAGATTCGACGGATCAGGTTCTTCATTTCAGGTTCTCCGCATTCTGCTGTCGCGTCGGCGAAGGGCCGATGCGTCATTCGGAGGGTTTGACTAACGCAGCGCGCCAAAAGTTCCAAGGAGGCATGAGCAACCACAGAGCACACGGAGATCGCGGAGGGGTGTGACCTCGGGGAGTGGGGATCGGGCGGCGCACTTGTGGGAGCCCGGGCCGCGCCAAGCGCGGCGCCCCCGGGCGATCCGGATCGCCGCGAGACGCGGCTCCCACATAGACGCCACCCACCGAGAAAGGTCACACCCTCGCGGAGCAGATCGCAGGCATTCCGTGCCCGCCGTGCTCCCGCCAACGCTCGGATTCGCCGCCCTGCACGCCTGCCTTGCGACATCTGTGCGTGCTCTGCGATCTCCGCGGTCCAACTCTGAAAATGCGGCCAGCTAATACCGCTCCCAGTGCAGGACTCTTTCGAGGCCGGGTTTGGGCTTGGGCTTGGGCTGCGAGGCGGGGAAGCCCACGGGCAGCAGGGCGACGAGCTTCTGGCTGGCGGGCGCGCCGAGGACGTCGCGCACCTGGTCGGCGTAGGGCTTCTTGTCGCCCGCGACCCAACAGGCGCCGAGGCCGTGAGCGACGGTGGCGATGAGGATATTCTCGACCGCGGCGCAGCCGTCCTCGAGGTAGTACTTGCCGTCCTCGCACAGGACCGCGATGCACGCTGCGGCGTCGGCGATGAAGCGGCCATAGTCTGTGCACTCGGCGATCTCGCGCAGGCGGTCGCGGTCGGTCACGACCACGAATTGCCACGGGTGATGGCCGAGGGCGGAGGGGGCGCGGCGGCCGCAGTCCACCAATGCTTCGAGCACTTCGCGCGGCACCGGGGCGGGCTTGTAGGCGCGCACGCTGGCGCGCTTCTTGATGGCCTCGATTACGTCCATGGTAGTGCCTCCGCCACAGGGCACAAGATGCAATCCTGTGCCCACCGCATTCGTCACGCGTTCTTCTCGGCGACCGCGGCGCCTTCCACCGGCACGCCGCCTTCCCAGCCGTCCTTGGGGAGCGGGGCGAAAGGCCACTCGTGGTTCTGCTTGGCCCAGTAGAGGAAGGCGATGATGCCAAGCGCCGTCCAGCCAAAGGTCAGGCCGATGGAGAGCCACCCCGCAGAGACAAAGATATAGCAGAAGCCGACGAAGGATATGATCGCGGGCAGCGGATAGAGCCACATCTTGAACGGCCGCTTGAGCTTGGGCCGATCGCGGCGCAGCAAGACCAAGGCGACCGCCTGCCCCAGGAACTGGATGCCGATGCGGGTGGCGATGCAGGCGGTGACGACGGTCTCCAAGGGCAGCAGGCTGGCGAGGGCGACCATGCCGCCTACGAGCAGCAGCGAGACGTGCGGGATGTGGCGCGTGGGATGGATCGCCGCCACTTGCTTGAAGAAGTACCCGTCGCGGGCGGCCGCGAAGGGGATGCGCGAATAGCCGAGCATCAGCGCATAGATGGAGCCGTAGGCGGTGTAGACGATGAGCAGCGTGACGATGATCGCCGCCGGCCGGCCATAGACCCGCTCCATCAGCAGGCTGCCGATGAACTTGGTGTGAATCGCCTCGCGCCAGGGGATGACGCCGATCATGCTGATGTTGATCAGGATGTAGATGGCAGCAACGGTGATGACCGAGATGAGCACGGCGCGCGGCAGCACGTGGCCGGGATTGCGCACCTCCTCGCCGACGTAGCATGCGCTGTAGTAACCCATGTAGTCGTACATTGCAATGAGCGTCGCCCCGCCCAGGCCGAGCACAAACCCGCGCGAGAAGCTGAACGCGTTCGGCGGGAAGCTGAACGCCTGCGCGGCGTTGAAGTGGCTCAGGCCGGCGATGATGGTCCAGCCGGTGGTGATGAGCATGCCGATCCACAGGACGACGGTGATGTTGGCGACCGCGCCGATGCGGCGATAGTGCAGCCAGATGGTGAAAACGGCCACCCCCGCGGCGAGCAGGCGCAGCGTCCAGACTCCGCCGATACCCGGAATGATGTAGCTCAGGTAGTCCACCAGCCCGATGTTGCCGGAGGCGACCTCCAGCGGCATGCTGAGGAAGAACTGCCAGATGAAGAGGAAAGCGATGAGCTTGCCGAAGTAGCGGCGGAATGCCTCGCGCAAGTAGATATAGGTGGCGCCGTCGCCGGGGAGGCTGGCGCTCAGCTCGGCCCAGATTTGGCCGTCGCAGACCGCGATGATCAACGCGACCAGCCAGCCTAACATGCACTGCGGCCCGCCCATGGTGGCGAGGATCAGGGGGATGGTGATGAACGGCCCGACGCCGACCATGTTGGCCATGCCGGCGGCGGTAGCTTGCAGCAGGCCGAAGCCGCGTTCGAGGTGGGGCCGCGCTTCGTTGGACATGGTTCTCCCTCCGGGCGGACGGCTTGGCGCTGGCCGGGTGGCGATCTACCGCGGCGGGCCGTCCTATGCATACCGCGCGCGGGCGCGCGCAGGCGAGACGCCTGCGCTACCGGTACGAATGATGCGCTGGGACGCGACGCGATGGGGCGCTACTTCGGCGAGGGCGCTCAGATTACCTGCGGGGCTAAACGGGATCGCCGCGGCATTTTGCGGGCATAGAGAGGTTGTTGCGTAATCCCGGATTGACGGGTCGGGGTGGAATGGCTAGGTCGCCTTCGGCGACCGCCATGGCGGCCTTCGGCCTAGCCACCCGACCCCTACGATCTACGCTCCCGGGCGTAGGGGTCGGCCTCCTGGCCGACCCGCGATATGCAATTATGCAACAGCCTGTAGAATGCCCGCCCTACAAGCGCCTCCCCACGGAAAAAGGTCACATGCAGCGCGCTAGAAATGGTCGCAGCCGTAGTAAACCGGCTCCTGCTTGGGGAAGAGCAGGTCGAGCAGCGCGGCGTCGTCGGGCGCGATGGGCTGCGCGCCGGGGATCAGCTCGCGGAGCTGGGTGAAGATGCTGTCGCCCAGGAGCAGCTTGAAGAAGTTGCGCGTGCCGGGCTCGAGAATGACGTCGCCCCCATCTTCGGCCTCGACGTGGAGATGATTGCCCTCGACGACGATGCGCGCGGCTTGCCCCTGCTCGCGGATGCAGATGGCGCGGCGGCGCGGCAGCAGTCCCGCCCGAGACAGGCGCTGCTCCAGCACCGGCGCGATCTTCTGCATCAGCGGCGCCAGGCGGATGACCCGCAGCATCATGCCCTCGGTCTCCTCGTGGCGGATGGGCCGCGGCGACCACTGGGCAAGGAACTCCAGCGCGGGGTGCGATTTCGTCAGATCGCCGCGGATGAGCGGCTCTCCTTGCGGGCTGACCTCGGCGGGAGAGCGGCTCGCGGCCTGCGGCGCCTCGCGCATGGCGCGCGCGCAGATGGGCACAACCGCCTGCTGGTGCTCCGGCAGGTAAGCCAGCTCGTGCAGCTCGGTCGCCGAGCCGCGCAGATACGCCACCACCTCGCTTGGATGCGCCCCGGGGCCATTCGCCGGGCGCGTCGAGAGCCGCGCATGGCGCTCCACCACCCAGCTTGGCAGGATACCCAGGTCGCGCGAATGCTGATCGAGCCAGTGCTGGCGCGAGCGCGCCATGGCGCCGCTGCGCTGCTCGTTGTAGCGATTGTAGATGTCGATCACGGCGTCGAGGTCGCGGCGCTCGTCGAAATCGCGCACGGTGTAGGGGGCGTCAAGGGAGGGCGGCTCGGCGGCGACGAGGCGGAAGCTGTGCTCTGGGAACGGCGCCCAGCCGACCCTGGCGTAGTGGCGCGGAATGCCGGTGAAGAGCATGCTCAGGTCATAACTCGCGTGCTCCATGTAACGCACCGCGTCCCACAGCAGGGTGGTGGAATAGCCGCGGCCGCGGTAATCGGGATGGGTGGTGACGGCGCCGACGCCGCCCATGCGCACGACCGCAAAGCCGATGTGGATCGGCCGGTCGGAGACCCGGACGTAGCTGACGATGCGGCCGTCAGCCACGCAGACGCGGGACTGCTCGGGCGCGAAAGTCGAGTCGTCGGTCATGTGATGGCGGAAGCGGAGATGGCCAGGCTTGCCGAACACGAAGGAGACGTGCTCGATGGATTGTTCGATTTCGTCTTCGCGTAAGGCGCGGATTTGCATAGCCATCACTGGCGACGAAGGGGTCTCGCTAACTCGTGGCGTCAGTCCTAGCCCGGATTATCGACGTCATTCCGAACGCAGCAAGGCGCAGTGAGGAATCCCCTACCAGGAAACGCCAGCGATAGGGGATTCCTCGCTTCGCTCGGAATGACACGCTCGCTGTCCGCTACCTGCCCTCGCGGATGTATCGCATCCCGCGGTCGAGGGCGCGCTCATTGAGCGCCAACATCCGGTGACGCCGCTCCGGCAGCATCTGGCGCAGCGCCCGCTTGACGGATTCCGCCGCGACCAGGGGATCGACCGCGATGAACGCGCCCAGCATCACGATGTTGGCCACTCGCGTGTCGCCCAGCTCCTCGGCGAGACCGGTCGCGGGCACCTTACACACCCGCAGCTCTTTGGCCCGCGGGCGCCCCCCGACCAGCGAGCTGTTGATCATCACCAGCCCGCCGCCGTTCACCGCGCCCTCGATGCGGTCCAGCGACGGGCGATCCATAACGATCGCGGTGTCGAGCCGCGAGGCCACCGGCGAGCCGATGGACCGGTCGGACACGACGACAGTGCAGTTCGACTCGCCGCCGCGCATCTCGGGGCCGTGGGCGGGCGTCCACACCGCGTTGCGGCCTTCGGCGGTTGCTGCGGCAGCGATAAGCTGGCCCATGAGCGCAATGCCTTGGCCGCCGAAACCGGAGACGATGATCTCGCGCCGCATCAGTGGTGCTCTCCCGGCGACTGGCGGGCGGCGGGCGCGCTGCTTGCCGCCTGGCACGCGATGGGCTCAGGCGCGGCGCTCGCGGCGGGCGTGAACTCGCCCAGCGGATAGTACGGCAGCATGTTATCCTTGAGCCATTCGATGGCCCCAACCGGCGTCATGCCCCACCGCGTCGGGCAGGTCGAGAGGATCTCCACCAGGCTGAAGCCTTGCCGGGCAAGCTGGGTCTCGAAGGCGCGGCGAATCGCTCTCTTCGCGCGCGCCACATAGGCCGGGCCGACAACGGTGACGCGCTCAAGATAGGCCGGCCCCCGCAGGGTGCTGAGCATCTCGCAGACGCGAATGGGATAGCCGGCGTGGGCGGCCTCGCGTCCGTAGGGCGTGGTCGTCGTGACCTGGCCGAGAAGCGTGGTCGGCGCCATCTGGCCGCCGGTCATGCCGTAGATGGCATTATTGACGAAGAAGACGCTCACGTTCTCGCCCCTGGCGGCGGCATGGATGACCTCGCCGCAGCCGATGGCCGCGAGGTCGCCATCGCCCTGATAGGTGAAGACGACGGAATCGGGCAGGACGCGCTTGATGCCGGTGGCGACGCAGGGGGCGCGGCCGTGCGCCGCCTCGACCATGTCGCACAGGAAGTAGTCGTAGGCGAAGACGGCGCAGCCGACGGGCGCGATGCCGATGGTGCGCTCGACGATGCCCAACTCGTCGATGGCCTCGGCGATGAGGCGGTGGATGATGCCGTGCATGCAGCCGGGGCAATAGTGCATGCGCTGCGTCCACAGCGATTGCGGATGGCCGAAGACCCGTCTGCCTTCGGGCTGGGCGAGCTTTGGTTTTTCGATGGTGCGTGAGATGAGAATCGCCTCCGTTCTATCACCGTCGGGGCGGTTCGTGAACCGCCCGCGTCCTAGCCTAACCCTCGTTGAGGTCGGAAAGGTGTCATTCCGAGCAACGCGAGGTTTAGCCGCCTCTGGCGGGAATCCCCTATCGCGGGTGCGATAGCAGGTAGGGGATTCCTCGGTCGCCTCGCTCCCTCGCCTGCGTATCCTTGCGCACAGGCGCAACGTAGTCCTTCACTAACACCGGGCGGCTCACACTGCCATAGCACCACATTGCGTCGTCTACGTCCACTTGGCAGCCCAGTTGCGCCCGCCGAGTCGTCGAGAATCACATCGTGTATCTCGTGAATCCCTCAGACTCCGCCCCCCAGGACTGCCCCTTCGATTGTCACTTCGTGCCCAACATGACATTGGGGATGATCGTTCTCAACCAATATGCGCTACTCGTCGAGCACTTCACTCCGCTCAAGTTGTTCGATGTAGCACGCGAGATTGTCTGCAATCTTTTCGAACACCCTCGGGATATAGAGCGATAGGCGCCTCATGTCTGGGTCATCACGCGCTGGGCCGCCATGATAGTATCGAAGGTGTGAGAGGATATCGAGTCGCTCTTCATTCGATAGTTGCGCAAAGGGGTTCTGCCCACGGTGATTGTGGAAATTGGACAAGTGGATGAAGGCGCATCCAAAACGATAGACGGACTGTGTCCAACCCTGCAGATTCTGCGCAAGGTCGACCATCTCTCGATCTTTAATCTCACGGAGTTTTCCATTGGGAGTCTGGACCTTCCATCTTTCGCCGTTCAGAGTGGAACGGATTAGTCTCCCTCGCTCTGCCAAGTCTTCTATGCTGAGCAAGTAGATAACACGGATCATGGAATCCAATTCCTGGCGAAGGATCGAAAACGCAGGACTCATCACGCTATGCGGCGTTGAGAAGGAGCGCATCGCCTCTCGATTCTCCTCGGAGCGATTGCGAAGCATGTCGCAGAATCTGCGTGTTTCAGTATCCATTATCGTATCCTGCTGAGCGGAGACTATAGGGGATGACGCCGGTGACAGACGGTTCAATGCCGGGGTCGCGTCGCCACGAAACTGACTTGATGGGTATACCGTATTGTGTCTATGCCGTCTCGGAATGACATCGCGCATAACTTCCGAATCGCCTCTGCATCAGTCTCTAATCAGCGGCTGCGCCTCATGTCAGCAGCCGTCGGTGACCAACCGCTCGACCTGCTCGGCCACTTCGGCCGGGGTCGGGATCATGCCGCCGCTGCGGCCGTAGAAATGCACCGGGCAGCGCCCCTCCACCGCGAGGCGGACATCCTCGACCATCTGCCCAAGGGAAAGCTCGACCACGAGGATGCGCTTGACCCGCTCGGCGAGGGCGCGGATCTGCTCATAGGGATAGGGCCACAGCGTGATGGGCCGCAACATGCCGACGCGCCGGCCGTTTTCGGATAGCTGCTCAATCGCGCTCTGGCACACGCGCGCGGCGGTGCCGAATGCGACGATGACCAATTCAGCGTCGTCGGTATCAATCTCCTGCCAGCGCACCTCCTTGCGCGCGGCCTCGTCGTGGCGCGCCTGGATGCGCAGGTTAACCTGCTCCAGCACCTCGGCGACGATGTAAAGCGAATTGATGATGTTCTTGGGGCGACCCTTGGCGCCGGTGGTGGCCCAGGGCTTGGCGGGCAGGGTTGCGGTATCGATCGGCGGCTGGGTGATGGTAATCGGCTCCATCATCAGGCCGAGGATGGCGTCGGCGAGGATGATCACCGGCGTGCGGTAGGTATCGGCGAGATCGAAGGCGAGGCGCCCGAGGTCGTACATCTCCTGCACCGACCAAGGCGCAAGAGCGATGGTGCGGTAGTCGCCATGCCCGCCGCCCTTGACGGTTTGGAAGTAGTCCGAGCCGGCGGCCGCGATATTGCCGAGGCCGGAGCCGCCGCGCGCGATGTTGGCGATGACCGCGGGCAGCTCGCATTCGGCCATGTAGGAGATGGCCTCCTGCTTGAGGCTGATGCCGGGGCTGCTGGAGGCGGTCATGGCGCGCGCGCCGGCGGCGGCGGCGCCGTAAACCATGTTGGCGGCGGCGATCTCGCTCTCCGCCTGAAGGAAGACGCCGCCGATCTTGGGCATACGCTCGGACATATAGTCGCCGATGCGATTCTGCGGCGTGATGGGATAGCCGAAGAAGTGGCGGCAGCCGGCGTCGATGGCGCCTTGCGCAAGCGCCTCGTTGCCCTGCATCAGCACCCGCTTTGGTCTGGTCGGCAAGCAGAACCTCCGTTTATCGCATGTGCGTCGCGTGGCCGCGCGCGGCCTGGCCGGCCCTGAGCGTAGTCGAGAGGAGACCCCGCGCCCCGTTGTAGGGCGGCCGTTCCACGGCCGCCGGCGGCGGGGATGGAATCCCCGCCCTACAAGTTCTCATTGCAGCAGCACCAGGTTGTCGCGGTGAATGACCTCGTCGGAGGCGCAGTAGCCAAGGCGCGCCTCGATCTCGCTGGTGCGGCAGCGGCGGATCTTGCGCACCTCGTCGGCGGCGTAGTTGACCAGCCCGCGCGCGATCTCGGTGTCGCCCGAATCCACCACGCTGACCACGTCCCCCTGGTGAAATTGGCCGGAGACATGCTCGATTCCTACCGCGAGCAGACTCGATCCCCGCTCGAGCAACGCTTTGCGCGCGCCGTCATCCACCACCAGGCGGCCTTTGGGGCTGAACGCAAACCCGATGCGATGCTTGCGCGAGCGCAGCTTGCCCGGCCGCGGCACGAACAGCGTGCCCACCTGTTCGCCGCCGATGATTCGCGTCAGCGCGCCGAGGGGCGTGCCGCGCGCCACCACCATGTACACGCCCGCGTTCATCGCCGCTTTCGCCGCCTGGAGCTTTGCCAGCATCCCGCCGCGCCCGAAGCCTCCCGTTGACTCGCGGGCATAACGCTCGATGTCGCGCGTGATTGAGGTTACGGTGTCGATCAGGCGCGCGTCGGGATCGGTGCGCGGGTCGCCGGTGAAAAGCCCGTCCACGTCGGACAGCAGCACCAGCAGGTCGGCGTCCACTTTCGCCGCCACCAGCGCGGCCAGGCGGTCGTTTTCGCCAATGGCCACGCCTTGAATCGAGACCGGATCGTTCTCGTTGATAATCGGCAAAGCACCGTGCGCCAGCAGCGTTGAAAGCGTGTTGCGCAGATGCAGGTAGCGGCGGGGGTCGGAGATATCGGCCTGGGTCAGCAGCACCTGCGCCACCGGCTGATCGAAGCGAGCGAAGATCTCGCGATAGGCGGCGACGAGCTCGATTTGGCCGACGCTGGCGGCGGCCTGGCGGGTGGGAACATCCTCGGTGTCCGCGGGCAGGCCAAGGCGCGCCAGGCCGGTGCGCACCGCGCCCGAGGTTATCATGAGCATGCGCTTGCCGGCGCGGCGGCGCGCGACGATCTCCTGCGCCAGGGCCTCCAGCAGCGGGCGGTTGATCTCGCCCTGGGCGGCGGTGACGACGTTGGTGCCGAGCTTTACCACGACGCGGGCGGCATTGCGCAGGGCCTGCCGCCCGGTTTGGCTCGAATCGGAATCGGTCACGATTTGATTATAGCAGATTTCCGGCGCGCCGCGCCGCCTGGTGTGCCCCCCACGGGGTATGACCGATTCGCGTAGGGGTGGACGATCAGGAGGCCGGGCGCGGCCAGCCCCGTAGGGCCGGCGCAGCGGTCGGAGGCCTAGCCACTCATGGAGCGCGCGCAAGGGAGCGATCCCGGCTTCTCGCGGTCACACCCACCTCATCGCCTGCGTCCCGCAGACCTTGAACCACGCTCGTAGTCCCGGTATAATCCGGTCCGATGAAGCGCTTGTCTGCAATCTGGCCGACGGTCATGGTAGGCATCATCGCCTTCGCATGCGCCGTCTGGCTTGGGCGAGCCTGGGAGCACGGGGACGACGCCTATATCACATGGACCTACGCCGTTCATCTCGCGCGAGGCGATGGTTTCGTCTTCTCGCCTGGCGCGCCCCCGTCGCTGGGCACCACCACGCCGCTGTGGTGCCTCATATTTGCCGCCATCGCCAAAGCCGGCATCGCCCCCCCCTCGCAGCACCCTTCGTCATTGGAGTCCTCTGGGCCGCCGCCGCGGTGCTGATGTATCTCTTCGTTGCACGCTACGCGGGCCGGGTCTATGGCATCCTCGCTCGTCATCGCGCTGACCGCCGCGTTGCCCTTCCTGCTCACGCGCCGTCCCGTAGGCTACTGGCCCGGCATCATCATCGGCCTGTTGCTCCTCACTCGGCCCGACACGGGCATCCTCGTCGCGTTGATCTTTGTGCATTGGCTCGCCACGCGCCGATTCCGCATCGCCGCCATCAACGCCGCCGCCGCCCTCGTCGTCTGCGCGCCGTGGCTGATCTACGCGTGGCATACCTTCGGGGATGTGGTGCCCGCCTCGCTCCGCGCCAAGCTTGCCTATGCCTGGTACGCTGGTCATTTCGGCCTCGGGATATTCGTGGACTGCTGCCTCTGCGGTCAGTGGATTGTAGCGATAGGCTGGGTTGTGCTCGCCGCAGCTGGTGCTCTCTATCTCGTAAGGCGGGAGCGCGACCTCACTCCTCTCGCGTTGTGGCCTCTGGTCTATTGGGCGGTGATGACCGCCAGAGCCCCCAATTTCGCGTGGTACTATGCGCCGCCGCTTTGGGTGCTCTGGGCGTTGGCCTTTCTCGGCGCGCACGACCTCGGCAAGCACCTGCCGCGACTCCGATGGACACCCGCCGCGACCATCGCCGCGATCCTGGTCACCGTCAGCATCCTCGGCGTTCTCTCGCCCATAAGTGGCGACGTGCGGCACGTGCCGCTCAGCCGCATCGGCAAGTATCTCGCCCGCAATACGCCCCCCGATGCGAGCGTTGCAGCGTTTGAGGTCGGCAAGGTGGCGTACCTCAGTAACCGACGAATCATCGATCTCTGCGGCCTGACATCGCCCGAACTGCTCCCGATGCTGACCGCAGCCGATACCGAGGCCGGGCGTTTGCCCCTCCTCATCCGCCATTGCAAGCCCGACTATATCGCTGCGATGAGTCACCATGAGGCCATCTACCGAAGGTATGGCTATCGCCTGGTTTGGCGCACCCCAATTCCCATGCATCCCGAGGCATATTACGGCGTCTATCAATCACGTAATCGCCAACAAGATGCCGTTCGGCGAATGCGCCGGGACCATTACTAACCCGGATTATGCGTAAGGCAAGGAAAATGTCATTCCGAGCGAAGCGAGGAATCCCCTATCGCCCCTTCGCTCTGCTCAGGGCAGGCTCTTCAGCAACCCCGGTAGGGGACCCCTCGCCGGCGCGGCATGGCCGCGCTCCGGAGCGGCGCACTGCGCCGCACAGCTCGGGGTGACATCA
>Ga0315280_10004681_pt1 | contig 20011 bp, 7 predicted proteins | sample YL17G06_40_MG_FD_203697 | JGI IMG/M metagenome (GOLD analysis project Ga0315280, IMG submission 203697) | Sediment microbial communities from Yellowstone Lake, YNP, Wyoming, USA - YL17G06_40 | ecosystem: Environmental > Aquatic > Freshwater > Lake > Sediment | place: USA: Wyoming | collected... | reverse complement strand
GGTGGTCGTGTGGAACGGCCGAGGCGTGGGGGATTCCAACGGGATCTACGCCCGGCGGTACGTCGAAGCCACCGACACGGCCGGACCGCTGGTCAGCGACTTCAGCACGTCCGGTCCCTTGAGGATTGACAACGGCACGCAGGTTACGCAGGAGGTTTCTTTCCTGGTGGTCACTTTTGACGAGAACATGCTGACCGCCGGCCCGAACAGCGTGACCAACCCGGCCAACTACCGCCTGATGCTCAACGGGGCGCAGTTGACGGGGCGGATCAAGCACATCGACTTCGGCCTGAACGAGGGGTCGCTGGTCATGGGGACGACCGTGTACCCCCCGACCAACAAGTACGAGGCCGTGCTGGAATTGGACAGCAATCCCGCGACCCCAGCCTACGACCCCCTGACGGACGGCCACTACGAGCTGGTCGTGATGGGCAACCTTCGCGACACGGCCGGCAACCCGATGGGAGTCACCGGGCTGACCCCCGGCGGCATAGCCTCCGTCTCGCGGAGCTTCGACATCCTGGTCCCGCGCAACTTCAGCGAGGTCCGCGTGAATAAGGACCCCGCGGGCGGGCAATACACCTACGACGTGACGAACGCCGACGCCGAGCCCGGCACCCAGGCCGTGGCCAGCGATGCCAACGGCGATTACGTGGTCGCTTGGACCAACGACGAGACTTCCGCCTCGCCGGGCCTGTACGCCAAGTTGTACCAGGTGACCTGGGGCACCGATTCCACCACCGGCGCGCGGAAGTCGACGATCGCCGAGGTGCCTGCCGTCAATCCGGCGACCAATCAACCCTGGCCGAACAACGAGATCCTCGTGGCCACCGAAACCGCCACCCTGGGCCTTCCCGTCCACCCCGCGGTGGCCCGGGACGCCGACGGCGATTTCGTGGTCACCTGGTCGCAGGAGGACCTCACCGATTCGGCGCGGGGCTGGGACGTTTATGCCTCCCGTTACAATGCCGCCGGCGAGTGCCTCAACTGGAGAACTGGCCCGTTCCAGGTCAATACCGAGACCAACGGCATCCAGCGCTACTCGGCGGTCGCCATGGACCCGGAAGGGGACTTCGTCATCGCCTGGCAGGGGCTCAATTCGGTCGCCTCGGGCAACCCCGACCAGGACTTGAACGGGTACGGGGTTTACGCCCAGCGATACTCGCCGTCGGGGGTTCCCGTCGGCGGGACGGACGAAGAGCAGTTGATCAACTTCAAGAACAATCCCCGCGGGACTTTCAAGCTGCAGTGGGACGCCAACCGCGACGGGGTCATCGCGGCCAACGAGCAGACGGTAGACATCACATTCAGCGGCAGCACGCAGGCCGTGGCCCAGGCCATCCAGAATGCCCTGGACACGATCCAGGAGGCCCGCGACGGGCTGCACCTGGGAACCATCGTGGTGCAGGCCGTCAGCGCCAACCAGGTCCTCGTCCGCTTCACCGGCAAGGACGGGAGCCAGGACCTGCCGCAGATGACCGTGTTCGACAAGCACCTGACAGGCCCCGCCGGCGCCGACGTCTTTGCCACCACGGCCCAGGAGGGCGTCTCGGGCGAGTTCCGCGTCAACGACACCACGCTCGGGGACCAGATGTGGCCCTCGATCTCCATGGACGCGCAAGGGGCGTTCGCCATCAGTTGGACCGGGTTCGGCCAGGATCCTGACGGAACGGGACCGCTGCCGGCTGACGCCGCGTTCGAGGGGAACGTCTACGTCAAAAGGTTCATCAGCAACACGGCGTTGCTCGGCCCGTATACGACCGACCGTGTGTACTCGACGACCTTCACGCCGCAGTTCCCCAACAGCGCCGGGAAGTACGCGGCGGTGACGAGCGGACTCCAGGGGGATACTCCGGATGCCCACAAGGTCTTCCCCGGCCAGGGGGCGGACGGCGTCGTCCAGGTGCTTTTGAACGGCCAGCCCGATGGCACGGGCTCACTGCTGGTGCAGGGCGGGGGCCGGTACGTTCTCACGGCCGCGCACGTGGCCGGCGATATTGCGACCGGGCTGGCATTTCCCGCGGCGAACATCTCCGTCGTCTTCAACCTGCCGACCGGCAACGTCACCATCGGCGCGTCGCAAATCACGGTCTACCCCACCTGGATTCCGATTCCCGGACAGGGAGGCGACATTGCCTTGATCACTCTGTCCAGTCCGGCCCCTGCCGCGGCACAGCGCTTCGACATCTACCGCGGCAGCGACGAACTGTACAAGAACTTCAGCGTGTACGGCTATGGGAACGGGGGTGTGGGCATGACGGGCCAGGATCCCGTGTTGTATCCCTACGGCACGAAGCGGTGGGGCCAGAACCGCTTCGAGACGCTGGGGACCGCCCTGGGTTACTCGCCCGACATTCTGGGGTTCGACTTTGACGACGGGACCGACACCCACGACGCGTTTGGACAACTCCTGGGTATCCACGACACCGGATTGGGCCCGGCCAACGAGGTGGACGTTGCGCAAGGCGACTCCGGCGGGCCGACCTTCATTAACGGCCTGATCGCCGGCGTGGCGTCGTTTGGCGTTGGGATTCCCGCCACGGACGTGGACGGCGTCACGGACTTCGGCTTCGGCGAGGCCGCATTTGAGACCCGCGTCTCCGATTATGCCCCGTGGATCGACCAGATCACCTCCGGGACAACGGCCGAGACCTTGGTGAATCAGTTCACCACCGGGATGCAGGAGTGGTCGTCGGTGGCCATGGATGAGAACGGCGAATTCGTGGTCACCTGGACCAGCTACAACCAGGACGCGCCCAGCGGCCTGAACGGCATTTTCGCCCGGCGCTTCAACAACCAGGGCCAGCCAGCCGCAAACGAGTTCCAGGTCAACACCTACAGCGTCGGCAACCAGCAGCGGCCCCGCGTGGCGATGGATGGCGCCGGGGACTTCGCGATCGCCTGGGAAAGCTACCAGGACGCGCCGCAATCGGGGGACGACGCGGACGCGACTGCCACCTACGGCATCTACGCCCAGCGCTATGCCCGCGCGGCGCTGATCGGGACCAGTCCGTTTATCGGCGCCAACGGCGAACTGGGGGGCGAACTCCGCGCCAACGGAACGATCGAGGGGGATCAACGCTTCCCCTCGGTGGCGATGGACCATGCCGGCGACTTCGTCGTCGTCTGGAGCGGCAACGGGACCGTGCCCGGCCAGGCCGATACGCAAGGGGTGTTCTATAACCGCTATGAGAGCACCACCGATCAAGCCGGCCCGATCGTGGCCGACACGCTCCGCGTCCAAGCGGATTCCGCCACGAGCAACAGCCTTTGGCTCCTCCGCAACGGGATGCTGGTCAACAAGCCGGTCCCCCAAGTGGTCGTCGATTTCGACGAGGACCTTTCCATCACCGGCGGATTGACGGGTCGGAACAGCGTCCTCAACCCAAACAATTGGGAGCTGGACCGCAACGGAGTTCCCGTGACGGGCGCGATTGCCTCGGTCAATTTCGCTCTGAACCGGGCCTACACCGAGGGACTCGAAACCACGAAACCCTACAAGTATCAGGCCGTGGTCACCTTCGACGCCGATCCATCGACCCCGGCCGTGAACACCTTGGGCGATGGCGATTACACGTTGACGATCCACGACACGGTGTGGGACAAATACACCAACCGCCTGGACGGCAACTACGACGGGCTCCCAGGGGGCGACTTCCATCGCGATTTCACGATCAGCGGCAGCGGCATTTCCGGCGAAGTCCCGCCGGGTGGTGGAGGCGAACTGCCTGGCGACCCCGATCCCAATACCGTAGACCCCACCGTGCCGCTAACCCCTGCCGCCCGGCAGGACAGCCCCGCGGTGGCCTCCGACGCGCGAGGCAACTACGTGGTGGTCTGGGTCGTCTACGGACAAGGGGTGGATGCCGCCACCGATGGCAACATCGTTGCGCAGCGCTTCAACGCCGCCGGGCGACGCCAGGGCTCCCAGTTCACGGTCAACTCGGTGCTCGCGGGCAGTCAGATCCAGCCCGACGTGGCCATGAACCCCAACGGCGACTTTGTGATCGTGTGGTCCGGGCCGGGCCAGGGCGATACGGGCTCGGGCATCTTCGGCCGATGGTTCGACAACTTCGGCGTGCCCCAGGGGCCCGAATTCCGCGTCAACGTTTACACCGACAACATCCAGGACACCCCCGCCGTGGCCATGGACCAAGACGGCGACTTCGTGGTCACCTGGAACAGCTACAATAGCCGTACCGGGACGCCCGACCGCCACGGCGTCTGGGCACGCCGCTACGATAACCTCCGCCAACCTCAACCCATGGCCGGGGCGACGGAAACTGCCAATCCCCCCGCCGGCCTCAACGCGGGCGTGCTGGTGAACACCTTTACGAACAACAACCAGCAGAACGCCGACGTGGCCATGGACGGCAACGGGAGCTTCACCGTGGTCTGGCAAAGCGACGGACAGGACGGAGTCTCCTGGGGGGTCTTCGGACAACGGTTCGCCACCGACGGGTCGAGAATCGCAGGTGAGTTCCAGGTCAACTCCTACACTCCCAGCGCGCAGTACGATGCCCAAATCGCCATGGACCCGGCCGGCGACTTCGTGGTCGCCTGGTCCAGCTTCGTGGAGCCTGGGGACGGCAGCGGCTACGGCGTGTTCGCCCAGCGGTACAATGCCGCCGGCCAGCGCCAGGGGGCCGAGTTCCGCGTGAACCAGAATCTTGCGGAAAGCAACAATCGCTGGACCACCGATTACTGGCAATATCAACCGGCGGTCGCCATGGCCGGCAACGGCATGTTCGTCGTCACCTGGAGCACCTTCGGCCAGCGGACCGACGCCCGCGACTTCGACATCCACGCCCGGACGTACTACGCAGACGGTTCGGACGTCCTCAACACCGCGACGGGCGTCCCCTGGTTCGAGTTCCGCATCAATGCGAACCTGTTCGGAGATCAGACCAATTCGGCCGTGGCCATGGACGGCGTGGGGAACTTCGTCACCGTGTGGGTCGGCCCCGATGCCACCAATCCCCTGATCATCAGCAACGTCTTCTACCGGGTCGTCAACTCCGGCGGTTCTTCGACCTCAGGCACCAGCCAGTCCGCCTTGTTCGCGGGCTGGAGCGGCGGCTGGTCCACGGCGGCCGCCGGCGGGACCACGCCGACCTCCCAGATGCTCATCGGCACGGCCGGCAACGACCAGGTGACCATCGTCCTGGGCCCGACGCCCAGCACTTGGCAGGTCCAGATCAACGGCACGACCCAACGGGTTGGGGGAAACGTCGCCGTGGTCGGCTTTGACGGCCGCGGCGGCAACGACACCGTCACCATCCGGGGAGCCAGCGGGGCGGCGAAGGTCGAGCTCTGGCCGGATCACACGATCCTCACCGGCGACGGCTTCACCTTCACCACCGCCAACACCGAGACGGTCAAGTTCACCGGCCTCAGCGGCGCCGATAATGCCATCTACCACGACTCGGCCGGCGACGATCTCTTCACCTTCCGGGCCGATGCCCAACCGGGCGCTTCGCTCACCGGGGCCGGATTTGCCCTGAGCACGGCGAACGTTGCCAAGGTCCAGGCCGTGGCGGCGGCGGGCGGCAATGACGTAGCCCGGCTGTACGATTCGTCGCGCACCGACACCTTCACCGCGTACCCAACCTACGCGGTGATGACGCCCAGTGACAACAGCTACTCGGTCACGAGCTCCGGGTTCGATGCCCTGGAGGCCTACTCCGCGGCCGGCGGCCTCGATACGGCCCGATTGTACGACGACCGCAACGCCAACGACATCTTCGTCGCCGACTCGGCCGGCGCAACGCTGTCCAGCCCGTCCTACCGCCTCCAGGCCAGCGGCTTCCGCTACGTCCACGCCACGTCCAACGGCGGCACCGACACGGCGACGCTGCGGGATTCGGCCGGCAACGACACGTTCGATGCCTACCCGACCTACGCGAGCCTCTCCAACAGCACGTTCTACGTCCGGGCCAACGCCTTCAAGCAGGTGACCGGCGAATCCCGCCAGGGGACCGATCTGGCCCGGCTGTACGGGACCGCCGGAAACGACCAGTTCGAGGCCCGGCCCGACTACGGCCACCTCACCGGCACCGGGTATGACAACGGGGCCAAGAACTTCCGTTACCTCACCGCCTACGGCAATGGCGGAGCCGGCGATTTCGCCAAGTTCTACGACTCCGGCGCGGCCGACACCTATGTCGCCACCCCGACCTACGGCGTCCTCTATACCACGACGTACGCTAATCGGGCCAGCGGGTTTGCTCGGAACGAAGTCGTCGGCACGGCCGGGAGCGGCGACGTGGCCCGATTGTACGACTCGCCCGGCGACGACCTGTTCATAGCCGACTCGACTTCGGCTGCGCTGAGCACCCCCACCGGCGCGCAGAAGGTCAACAACTTCCGCTTCGTGTACGCGTACGCGACTGCGGGTGGAAACGATACCGCGTCGTTCACGGCCCCCTCCGGCTCCAGCGGATCGAACACGTTCGAGGGGCGGTCTACGTATTCCGCCTTGTCCGGAACGGCCGGCTCGGGTTACTACGTCCGGGCTGTCGGCTTCGATTCGGTGGAAGCCCTTTCCTCGGGCAACGCCAACGACATCGCCCGGCTCTACGACTCGGCCGGAAACGACGCCTTCGACGCGTATGCCGCGTATGCCGTTCTCAGCGGCCCGGCATTCTCGAACCGGGCCACGGGATTCCGCAACGTCTACGCGTATGCCCAATCCGGCGGGACGGATATCGCCAACCTTTATGGGTCCAGCGGAGACGACACGTTTGTCGGCGGACCCGACTACGGCATGCTCTCCGGCGCGACGTACCGCAACCGGGCCAACTACTTCGATGAAGTCCATGCCCATGCGGTGGCCGGCGGGAACGATACCGCGACCCTGTACGACTCGCCGGGGAACGACTTCTTCCTCGCCTCCGGCAATCTGGCCAAGCTCTCCAACGCGGACCTGGGCTTCCTTCTTGATGCGGTCGCCTTCGGCAAAGTGACGGCGACATCCAGCAATCCCGGAGACACGGCTCAGATCGACGCCCACGACTACATCCTGCAATACCAGAAGTCCTGGTAGATTGCGTAGTCTGCACAAGCTCGGACGGCCTTGTCGCCTGGCGAAGGTGACAAGGCCGTCCTTTTCTGTAAGCCTTGCCTTTCTTACTCAACTGGTGCGACTGGTACGTCCGATACTATCGTCACAACCAGATTGCACGGACTCTACGGCCGTGGAGTCTTCGGCGAACGACTTACCACTGCACACCAAGGTGGGTGAGAACTATGTCGCTTCAACGCAACCGATCGTGGCTGTTAGCCGGCCTGTTGGTCCTGCTGGCGGGAGGTGCTGTCTTCGGCCAGGGCTTGCGAGACGCGCAGCTCTTCGCTCCGGCGGATGAGGATCAATTCGGTGGCGGGCCGCGGGCCAAACAGGGATTCTTCTTCGTTTACGATGGCCTGCTTTGGACCATCTCCGCCCCGCGTGAGGCCACTTTCGGGGTTCCCACGTCGGAGGAGACCGCTCGACCGGTCTTCTGGGGACCGGGACCGGAGGCGTCGACCACCCAACAGAGCACGCTCACCACCGGCTTTTTGAAGACCGACTGGACCGGCGGCCAGCGGGTTGAGTTTGGCAACATCTATGAGCATCAGGGCTGGAAGATCAGTTACCTCGATCTGGCCCGCTCGACCCAGGTCATCACCCAGAGTGGCGTGCAGGTGTTCTTTGAAGACCGGCCTTGGGGTGCCCCGCCCAGCTTCACCCACCTGGAGGGTTTCACCGCCAATCTTCCGGGCACGACGACTCCGGATCCGGCGAGCATCCGGGAGCTTGGTGTAGAGTTCACCAGCGCCACGGTGCGGAACCGAATCAAGACCTGGGGGCTGGAAGCGTCGTACTTGCTCCGGACGCACCCCATGCCCCGCGGCGGGTTTTTCGAGTGGAGCCTCGGTGCCCGGTACATCGAGTTGAGAGAGGACTTCAGCGCCGAGGCCTTCGGCGGCATCCTCGCCGACACCTTCCTCTGGTCCGAGGCCGACAACCGGATGGTCGGCCCCCAGGTTGGACTTCGCTGGTTCCGCAGCAATGACCGTTGGACGCTGTCGGTCCAAGGCGACTTCACCGCTGCAGTGAACATGCAGAGCATGCGGCTGCAAGGGATCGTGGGCTCGCTGCTACCGACCGACACGATCCCACGCCCCGTGACGAGCCCCCCGCTGCCACTGGCCATGCAGCCGCTGGATTTCAGCCACATGGCGCACATGCAACAGTTCTCCCCCCTCGTCGAGGTCCGCGTGGCAGCCGAGTACCAGATCACCAGCGCAGTATCGATCCACGGCGGTTGGTCGGCCATTTGGATCGACCACGTCGCCCGCCCCAGCGGCATGATCGACTATACCCTGGGCGAGACGACCACCTTGGGGATCCTGACCAACAAGAACCGTCAGAATATCTTCATGAACGGGCTGGAGTTGGGCGTCGCCGTCAATTACTAGACCCAGCCCGGTCGAGCGGACCGAAGACTTCCGGAGTCCCGATGGCTTCGGAAGTCCGTGCCGCGCGCCGGTCAGGCCTGTTCCTGAAGTCTCCGGCGACGCAACTCGTCAAGCTCCGCGCTCAAACGATGTCGCAAAGGGCTTTCCGGCCGCAGTTGCCGGAGCAGTCCTTCCGCCTTCATGGCAATCTCTTCGCCGAATTCGTGCTGGCTGAACAGTTTCAGCCAGCTTCGGGCAATCTGTTGTTCGGTGAGCAATCGTGACCTCTTCTTAGACGACTGGGGCATGCCGAGCCGCCCCTCATCGGCAAGGAGGCGGCCACAGACGACATGCACCTCTACCCTATTATTACGCGCACCTGCCACGACTGGCAACCATGGCGCGAGCTAATCCTGCCGCACGGATTCGGCGGGGGCCGCGCTCTGGCGGCGATCCTGAGCCCGGGACTGCCCATCGATCCGCTCCCATTCTTCGACCATGGCGTTGATCGTGTAGTGGATCTGCTCCTCCGTGTGCGTGGAGGTGATAAAAAACCGCAGCCGGGCGGCACTTTCTTCAACCGCGGGGTGAAGAATCGGGAACACGCTTACGCCGCGGTGGAATAGGGCCTTGGACAGTTCCAGCGAGCGTACGGAGTTGCCGACGATCACGGGCACCACGGGCGAGCCCTTACTCCTGCCGGTATCGAGCCCCCGGCTCTTGGCAAGCGTGAGGAACAACCCGGCCCGCTGTTGAAGCCGCCTTACTCGCTCCGGCTCCGCCTCCAGCAAGCGGCAGGCAGCCAGCGCGGCGGCCGTAGCGGGCGGGGTCAAGCCCACACTGAACACGAACCCAGGGGCCGTGTACTTGAGGTATTCCACCAGCTCTTTGCTCCCGCCGATATATCCCCCGCAACTGCCGAAGGTCTTGCTGAGCGTTCCCATCCAGATGTCCACATCCCGGCGGTCCACGCCGAAATGCTCACCGATCCCTCGGCCGGCGGCACCGATGGTCCCCATCGAGTGCGCCTCGTCGATCATCAGCAGGGCCTTGTGCCGCTTCTTGACCTCGATGAACCGCGGCAGGTCGGGAATGTCCCCGTCCATGCTGTAGACCCCCTCGATGACGATCAGCACGCGGCGGTATTCGTGGCGAAACTCCTCCAAGAGCTTGCTCGCGGCGCTCCAGTCGTTGTGCGGAAACGGACGCCGCCGGGCGCCCGACAGGAGGCAGCCCTGGACAATGCTGTTGTGCGACAGGGCGTCGTGCAGGATCAGGTCGCCCGGGCCGAGCAGATGCCCGATCACCGTCTCGTTGGTCGCATGCCCGCCCACGAAGACCACCACGTCCTCCACGCCGATAAACCGGGCCAGGGCTCCCTCGAGTTCGCGGTGCAAGTCCTTCTCCCCGGCCACCAACCGGCTGGCCGACGTGCTGCTCCCGTACTTCTCCACCGCTTCCTGCACCGCTTTGGTCACCACCGGGTCGCCGGACATCCCCACGTAGTTGTAGGCGGAGAAGTTGATGACCTCCCGGCCATCGATGATCGCCCGGTCGTTGGTCAGACCCTGGTGCGGCATGAAGTACGGGTTGCCGATCCCCGACTGCTCCAAGAAGTCGAGGTTCTGGCGGAGCTTGAGGTATTCGGGAAACCGGGCGACGTCGTAAGACTCAGGGGGAATCTCCAACTCGGCCGGCCGTACGGTCTTGGCACGCGGTTCGGAACCGAGGTACTTCTGCACCGCCTCCACGACCTGACGGGCAGTCTCCAGTTGCGGGGGGATGTCCTCCGGGAACCGCCCGCCGAAACGCTCTTCCAGCGAGGCGAGGATTTCCATCCGCTCCAAGGAATCGAGTCCGATTTCGGTGATTGGGGAGTCGAGTGTCAGGCCGTTGCTCCGCTCCCGAGCGACCCGCCGAACCTCCCCCAAGACCAGTTCGGCCACGCGGTTGAAATCGGCCGCCGAGACGGTGCCTTTCGGGGCGGCGGGCCTGTTGCCGTTCTTGGAGGGCAAGATCGAGCCGGCGGGTTCGGGCAGCGACGCTGCGGCCTCGGGCCGCGGCATCCCCCGGACTTCGGTCCGCCGTTTGTTTGGCACTACAGACGCGCCGGGGAGCGGGGGCTCATCTTCGGCACGCCACTGGGCAACCACCGTGAGGGTGCCCTTGAGAAATCCCTCGCGGCAGGCGTACCGCTGGATCTTGCCGCTGGAGGTCTTGGGAATCGAGCCGGCGTGGACCAACACGATTGCGTCCACCGGCAATTCGTGCTCGGCGGAGACCGCCCTGCGAATGGCACCAAACACCCCCTCCAAGTTGTCTTTCTTGCGGCGCTCCAACTCCTGCACGATCACCAACCGCTCATGGCCCCCGCTCTCCAACGTGAACGCCGCCCCGTTGTTGGGCACCAAGTAAGGGTGACTCTCCTGGACGGTCTTCTCAATGTCTTGCGGATAGACGTTCCGCCCGCGGAAGATGAGCAGGTCCTTGATCCGGCCGGTGACGAAGAGCTCTCCATCCCGCACGAAACCCAGGTCGCCGGTCCGCAAAAACGGGCCCTCCCCCGTATCCTTCAGGTACGCCCGGAAGGTCTCTTCCGTGGCCTCCGGCTGCCGCCAGTAGCCTTGGGCCACGCTGGGGCCTTGGACCCAGATCTCTCCGATCCGGTCGGGGGGACAAGTCGTCATCGTCTCGGGGTCCGCGATGAGGATCCTCTGGTCGGGAAGCGTGCTCCCACAACCCACCAGCGGCTGGGAGCCGTTCTGCCCAGAGGTCCCGGGAACGATCCGGTCCTTCAACAGCATGTCGCCATCGACCCATTGAACGACCGGCGCTTTCTTGGCGTACCCGCCGGAGACAATCAGCGTCGCTTCGGCAAGGCCGAAGCACGGATAGAATGCCTCCCGGCGAAAGCCGCACGGGGCAAACGCTTCCGCAAACCGCTCCAGGGTCTCTTCGCTCACCGGCTCGGCGCCGTTGAAGGCCACCTCCCACGTGCGCAGGTCAAGCGTGGCCTTTTGCTCGGGAGTGATCTTCCGCACACAAAGGTCGTAAGCGAAATTCGGGCCGCCGCTGGTGGTGCCGCCGAAGCGGGAGATCGCCGAAAGCCAGCGATACGGCTTCTGCAGGAACGCCATCGGCGACATGAGAATGTTGGGCCGCCCCACGTAGAGCGGCTGGAGAATGCCGCCGATCAACCCCATGTCGTGGTAGCTGGGCAGCCAAAAAACCCCCAGCCCGGAGCGGGTGTTTTCGAAGGCGTGGGCGATGAGGGCCGAATTGTGCAACAGGTTGAAGTGATTCAGCACCACCCCCTTGGGGGATCCGGTGGAGCCGGAGGTGTACTGGAGAAATGCCAACGTGTCTCCATGGATGTCGGGAGGTTCCCACCGCTCGTCCAACCCTTCGGGGATACGGTCTGTTGCCAGCCAAGTCAGCTCTTTCAGGTGAGGCGTTTCATCGATCAGCGGTTCCACACGGCGGACGACCACACTGGTCGTCAAAGCGACCTTGGCCTCGGCGTCGTCGGCGATGGCTTGGATCCGCGCCAGGGAGCGGTTGCGGCGAGGGGGATAGACCGGGACCGCCACCACCCCCGCGTACAAACAGCCGAAAAATGCGGCGACAAAGTCCAGCCCTGGAGGATACGACAGCAGCGCCCGTTGGCACGGCAACTTGAACGATTGCAGCCAAGCCCCAATGGCCCGGGCCTGACGGTCCAGTTCCCGGTTGGTCAGGTGGACCTGCTCGTTCTCTCCGTCCACCAGGTAGGTAAACGCAATCTCGTTGCCTTGATACTGCGCGCGGTGGCGAAGGAGGTCCACGAGGGTCGGCGGTCCGAAAAAGGTCCCAGGCAGCTTATCCACATGCGCCACGTCTCAAGCTCCCTCAAACAGAGACCATGGGGAGTCTCCCCTGCCAGACAACTAGCTCCATAAAATCGCTTCGGTCGATCTTCACTCGCTGGGCCAGCAGAACTGATTGAACCCGCAGAGGCTCTTGTTCCTGTGCAGGCTTCACATCTTACGCTGCCGACAGAAGTTATGCAACCGCGATGGCACGAAGCAGTAGGCAATGTGAGCGGACGGCATATAGTAGTGTTAGGGCCTTTCGGACGTCCCGACCCAAAGCCTTCCCGTGGTCCCCCGCGATGCGGAAATCATTGACCCCCTGGTTCTAACCCGCTATCCTGCCCCAAGTATGATTCGCGTGACGTGTCCGGCCTGTCAAAGCAAGCTCAACGCCAAGGACGAACTGGTCGGCCAGACGCGAGACTGCCCCAGGTGCGGCGCTCCGGTCAAGATCATCCCCAGCAAGTCGGCCCCACCAAAGGCCGCGTCGGGACCTTCCAACTCGTTGGTCCACGTCGATCGCACCGCGAAGCTGCCCATCTACCAACCCCCCGAACGACTACCCCGCCTGGACCGCTATCTCATCTGCGACAGGACCCGGGTCGTAGCGACCTGGCAGGACAACGGCGAGGGCTGGATGATCCGCGGGGACTTCGGCTTCGTCAACGCACACCGCAATCAGGATAAGCTCCCAAGCCAGGGGGATTTCAAGCTCGTCCAGATGCGGATGGTCGTGGAGGAAGGCAGACTTCGCTTACGCGGATTACAGGTATTCCAACTCGCCCCTCGCTGGGCCCTCCGCAACCTCGCCCGCGGCGATGACGCGATCCTCAAGGCGGTCACCGGTCCGGGCTGCTTGCTCCGGGAGCAGAAGACCGCCGTCCGCCAGCAGATCAAAGAGCAATTCATGCAGCAGGTCTGGGAGGATTCGCGGGCGGTGCTGGAGTACCTGGCCAACACCGATTACCACTCGCCGGGAACGTCGGGGTGAATTGTCACCATAAGTGGGGTCGGGTTGCCCGGTCAGGAATCGGGAGGTATCCTGGATTGCCATATCGACCTGCCCCTCGAGGAAACGCCCCTCATGCCCTGCTGTGCGGACCGCTACTCGCATCTCAAGAAGGTGGACCCCGAGATTCATGCCCTGTTGCAGAGGCAAATCCGCGCTGAGCTGGCCACCTTGAAGATGATTCCTTCGGAGAACTTCGCCCAGGCCGCGGTCCTCGAAGCCAGCGGATCGATCCTGACCAACAAGTATTGCGAAGGCTATCCTGGCGCCAGGTACTACGAAGGCAACGAGGTCGTCGACCAGATCGAGCATCTGGCGATCGAGCGGGCCAAGTCGCTGTTTGGGGCCGAGCACGCCAACGTGCAACCGTACTCCGGCTCTCCGGCGAATCAAGCCGTCTATCGGGCCTTGGGCGGACCGGGCTGCAAGATCATGGGAATGCCCGTACCCCAGGGAGGCCACCTGACCCACGGCTGGAAAGTCAGCTTCTCCGGCATGGACTACGTGCAGGTGCCTTACGGCCCCGATCCCCAGACGGGAACGCTCGACTACGATCAGATCCGCGATACCGCCCGGCGGGAACGTCCGCGCATGATCTGGGTCGGCGGGACCTCGTATCCCCGCATCTTCCAATACGACAAGTTCGCCGAGATCGCCGCCGAGATCGACGCTTACGTCGTCGCCGACATCGCCCACATCAACGGCCTGATCGTCGCCGGGGTCCATCCCGATCCCATGCCGTACGCCGACGTGGTCACCAGCACCAGTCATAAGATGCTCCGCGGCCCGCGAGCGGGATTCATCCTCTGCAAGAATGAGGATCGCTTCCACGCGAAGTATCACCCCACCGACACGATGAACCTGGCCAAGCGGATCGACCGCTGCGTGTTTCCCACGCTCCAGGGCGGCCCGCACATGAACACCATCGCGGCCATGGCCGTGGCCTTCGAGGAGGCGGCGACCGAAGCATACCGCAGCTATGCTCGCCAGGTGGCCGCCAATTGCCGGCGCCTGGCCGAGGGACTCTTGAGCCGCGGCTACCGCCTGGTGAGCGGGGGCACCGACAATCATCTTCTGGTGATGGACTTCCGCGAGAGCCCGTACAGCGGCAAACAGGTCGCCCAGGCCCTGGCCCACGCGGGCATCATCTGCAACTTCAACATGGTCCCCGGCGATCCCCGCAAACCATTCGTCACCAGCGGCGTGCGCATGGGCACCCCGGCCATCACCTCCATGGGGATGAAGGAACCGGAAATGGACCTCATCGCCGGGTGGATCGACGAGGTCTGCCGCCATCTGGGCGATCCCGACGAGGCGGCGGGCCGGGTCCGCGGCGAAGTGGCCGACCTGTGCGCCCGATTCCCCGTCCCCGGCATTACCGAGAAGAGTTGACCGCTGGTCGGGGGCTGGCCCCTCTGGCCCCACGACACCATCCCGTGCGCCGGCCCATCGCCCAAGTGTCCTCCGAGAGGAGAATGTTGGCCCAAGGGCTGCAAAATCGCTGGTTGTCAGGCGTTTTCTTGACAGCGCAATTGGCGATTTCCCAGGTGAAGATCGCGATCGACTTGCCCCGGGGCCGTGAACGGGCAGAATTGTCTCGGACGTGAACGGGAAACGTTTTGAAGGGCGTTTCAGTCGAACAGAGAGAGGTTGACGTTCGTAGAAGGAGTAGACGCCCGAAATCACCCCCCGGACCAGATTCTCCGCTGGTCCTTTGCGGTTGGTCCTGGAGAGGACTAACCTTCGTGTTCCTCCCGGTAGCGACCGCGCCCTCCAAGGATGTAGAGGCGCGGTCTTTTCTTTTCTTGCCCCGTCGGAACCTTGCTCCGTTCCAGCGCGGGTGAGGCGGAGACGGGACCCAGTGGAAGACGACTTGCCAAGTCCTCCTGTCTTGTCACGGATCCGCCTCCCCGCGACAATCGGGCGATGAGCCCCAAGCAGTCTAAGCCAGCCTCGCTCAGAAGACTCGCGGCCGACTTTGGGCCGGCAAGCGAGCTGGCTCGGCAGGCTGTGCGGACGCTCTATGCCGCGGTGTCCGCAGCCGACTGGCGCGAAGCCGCTGCCGCCTTGCCGGACGGGAAACGAGCGCCTGCCGGCGCTTGCGGCGACTTCGAGAAAGGCGCCCAAGCAGTCGCCGCCCTGGCACAATCCTACGGCCTCTCCTTGCAGGGATTGCACCCGGCCAGGCTCCTGTTGGCCGTCGAGAGCTACTACGCCCTGCTGCTCAGGTTGCTGGTCCGGCACGTCGCGCCGAGCGTGACCGCCTGGGGGGCGTCCGAGGAAGAGGAAGACCCGCTCTCCTGGTCTCTTCGTGCCGGGTCGCGGCCGGTCTCGGAACTTGTGAACCATCTGGCGGAACGCATCGCGAGTCACCAACGGGCGGCGCTGCTTGCTCCCTGTGACCGAGGGCACGACTTGCTCCAGGATTTATATCAGCAGGTGTTCCCCCGGCGGTTCCGCCACGCCGCGGGCGAGTACTACACGCCGTCCTGGCTCGCCGGAGAGATGCTCGACGAAGCCGGCTATTCAGGCCCAGGTTGGGACGGCAGTTGCACTGCCGTCCCGGACGACGCCGAGAGGGCGCGGCAGTGCAACTGCTGCCCCAACGCGGCAGAGGGCAACCGTGGGCCGGCGGGCTTGCGGCTCTTGGACCCGGCGTGCGGCTCCGGCGCGTTCCTCATCCTCGCGATCCGCCGCCTGCGCTCGCAATGCCGGAACGGAGCAGGCGGCCGTCCAACAATTACTCCCCTCTCCCGTTTCGGGAGAGGGGCCGGGGGTGAGGGGACGGAGCAGTCAAAACACGAAGTTGTCGTGGAACGGCCGCTAGATGCCGACGGGTTGCTCAAGCACATCCTCTCCAACGTCGTCGGTTTCGACCGCAATCCCCTGGCGGTGCTGACGGCCAAGGCAAACTACCTGCTGGCGTTGAGCGATTTGCTCCCGGGCGGCCCGATCGAGGTGCCGGTCTACTGCTGCGACTCGATCCTCGGGCGCGGCGAGCCGGCGGCCCTACGTTGCGGCCGCTTCGATTGCGTGGTGGGCAATCCGCCCTGGATCGCGTGGGACAACCTCCCGGCCGAGTATCGCGAGGCCACCAAACCCCTGTGGCAGCAGTATGGGCTGTTCTCGCTCTCCGCGTCCGAGGCCCGGCACGGCGGCGGCAAGAAAGACCTCTCGATGCTCATGACCTACGTCGCGGCCGACCGCTACCTCAAAGACTCCGGCCGGCTGGCAATGGTTATCACGCAGACCCTGTTTCAGACCAAGGGGGCCGGCGACGGCTTCCGCCGCTTTCGCCTGGGAGCCGAGGGAGCGTGGCTGCAGGTGTTGCGGGTGAACGACCTGGTGGCCGTCCGGCCATTCCCCGGGGCGGCCAATTGGACTGCCACCATCCTGCTGGAAAAAGGCCGTCCCACCCAGTATCCCGTCCCCTACGCCCGCTGGCTGCCGGACTCTCGGCGCGAGCAATACGAGGCAAGCCCCATCGATCCGGAGCGGCCCACCTCGCCGTGGTTTCTCCGGCCCCAGGGGTGGAAAGACCCTAAGGTGCCTCTGGTCGGACCGTCGGACTATCAGGCCCACCTGGGGGCCAACAGCGGCGGGGCCAACGGCGTCTATTGGGTCACGCTGGTCGACCACGACGCGGCGTGTGCCACTGCTTCGCAGAAGCAGGGCCCGCCGCCGCACGCCAGCACCGCTTGCCTGACGGCAAGCAGTGGCACACCCCCGTGCGTCTGGATTCACAACGTCGCCGGCCGCGGCAAGCGGAGCGTCCCGAGCGTCGAGCACCTGGTCGAGGCGGAACTCCTCTACCCGCTCTTGCGTTGGGCCGACGTTGCCCGATACCGCGCCGTCCCACGCGACTATTGGCTTTTCGTCCAGGATGCCCAGACCCGCAAAGGCATCGAAGAAAACCTGATGCGCCGCCGGTGCCCCCACGCACACTCGTACCTGGAGCAGTTCCACGAGGTCCTCGCCGGCCGGGCGGCGTATCGGCGCTACCAGAATCGGGCGGCCTTTTACTCGATGTACGACGTCGGCCCGTATACTCTGGCCCCGATCAAGGTCGTTTGGCGGCGCATGGACCGCCGCATCACTGCCGCGGTCGTGGAGCCGCTCGACGATTCGGTGCTCGGTCCGCGCCCCGTGATTCCCCAGGAGACGTGCGTCCTGATCGCCGCCGACGGCGCCGACGAGGCCCACTACCTCTGCGCGCTGCTCAATAGCGCGGTCGTCGGCTTCCTCGTCGCGTCGTACAGCGTGCGCGGCGGCAAGGGATTCGGCACGCCGAGCATGTTGGACTACATCCGCTTGCGCCGCTTCGATCCCGACAACTCCGCGCACCGGGACCTCGCCGCTCTCAGCCGCGAGGCCCACCAGCGGGCCGCCCGCCGCGAGGACTACTCCGACCTCCAACGCGATATCGACTGCCTCGCCGATGAACTGTGGCGGATCGGTCAAGGGGTCGGGAGTCTTCTTCGGCGGAAGCCAGCGGACTAACCCAAAGACCGCTCCGCGAAGAAGACTCCCGACCCCTTCGCATCTGCCCGCGGCTCTCCACTCTCAACTCTCCGCCACCGCCAACTGCGAGCGCCCCTTGGGCAGATCCAAGCACACGATTACCTCTTCTTTGCCGCGTGCCCAAGTGCCCGGCTTCAGATCGAGCGGCCTGGCCACCTGGAGCAGAGGGCGCGGCTTGCCCGCCGCGGTCAGCTTGGGCATGGCTCCGCCACGGGCCGCTACGGCAAGCGTGAACCGCGGGCACGCAAAGGGCGCATGAAGGGAAACGGTTCCTGACACCTTTTCCTCGATCCGCGTCAGCTCCTTGGCGGCCCAGTAGCGGGCGATCTCGCTCAGGGTCATCCAAAGGAGGCGGTCGTAGCGGGCGTGAAGCCGGCGCACGGTCTCCTGGAAAATCTTCCATCCCACCTCTTGCCCGTTGAAGTAGATGCCCGGCCAGTGGCAGGCGATGATCGCGGGCTCGCCGCGCTCGATGACCTCGACCATCCGGCCCTTCTTGAGATCCGCGGTGATCAGGCAATCCGCGGAGCCGGGGGTCATGCCGTCCCAGCCGCCGAACCAGTCGTCGGTGCAGGCAACGATCGAGACCACGCACTGGGGATTGGGCCCGTCCAGCCCGGCGGCATACTCGACCCGCGGAACGACGCTCTGGGGACCGGTGAAGGCGTGCCGGAAGTAGTGCGGGATTTCGGTCTGATACACGTCGCGGCAAGCCTGGAGAGTCCCCTGGGCCAGTTCGGGGAGGACCCCGCTGGCAAATCCGCCGGGAGTGGTGATCCCCTCGCAGGGGAGGTCGAGGTTCTTGAGGATCCGCAAGGCGTAGGCCATGTAGTCGGCCAGTTGATCGGCCGACTTGCCCGTGGTCCAGTCCCAGTTTTCCATGAAGCGGGGGCTTCGCTCCTCGTAGGGCCGGCCGGTCTTGGTGTTGATGACCCAGGTGTGGCTGACCATCTCGGGGTGGATGTCCCAGTCGGGGACGATCTCCTGGCGGACCAGTTGCAGGCTGTCGAGCAGTTCCTTGTGCGTCCAGCCGGGTAGATCGCGGTCGAGCCAACCGACGCAGGCCGGATAGGGGACGATGCTGTACTTGCCCTTCACGCCGTGCTCGCGGCACCACGCGGCGAACTGGCGCACAAACGCGTCGGGAATCTCCCGTGGCATCCGCCTCCACGGCTTCTGGTACTCCTTGCGGCCGGGCCAGACCTCGGCGAACTGCGGCATGGCGAAGTGGGCCAGGTTCACCAGGCACGTCGAGTCGTCGATGATGAGCGAGACCGGGACCCGCGTTTGCGGATTGAGCACCCGGGCGGCATCGATCCTGGGCGGCCGCTGGCCCGGCACTTGGGCCAGCGTCTCCGCCGCCGTGCAACCCAATCCGCAAGCGGCCAAGCCTGCCGCCCCGGTCCGCAAAAAGTCGCGTCGCGTGCCGTGCCACATGGGAGTTTCTCCAGCTAACAGGACTTCCGAAGTCTCCAAGACTTCGGAAGTCTGCACAAGCAGTCTGCGCAGGCATGCCCACGGTCCGCGAGTGCACGCCACCCAACCGCGCCGGCCGCGATTATACCGGGCGGCGATTGGCCCGGCGAGCAACTCGCACCGCCGGCCCCACAGTCAGGGGGCCCGGCGTCGTGGTCTTGCGGCTCGCGACAAGGGCCCCGGGCTTGCACCGCGGCGCGGCCGAACGGATAATCTTGCCGCGGGGCAGCAACACCCTTCGAGGAGGTTCGCCCATGAGCTCCGTAGCTGAAGCGGCGCCGACGAGCAAGCGGGTCTTTTCCCTGGATGCTCTCCGCGGGTTTGACATGTTCTGGATCATCGGCGGGCTGCCGTTGGTGGTCGCCATCATCAAGATCTTCTGCGACCAGCCGCCAGCGTGGGTTCAAGGAGCGCCCGGCTGGCTTCAGAACCTGCTGACGCTGGAGACACAGACGGCCCACGCGCAATGGGAAGGCTTTACCGCCTGGGACATTGTCATGCCGCTGTTCCTGTTCGTGGTGGGCGCGGCCATGCCGCTCTCCTTTGCCAAGCGGCGCGAGCAGGGCGAAGGGCTCCTCGACATCTACTGGAGGATCTTCCGCCGCGTCCTGATCCTCTGGGTGCTGGGGATGGTCGTGCAGGGAAACCTGCTGGAAATCGGCAACCATCTCAAACCGATCCGGCTCTACGCGAACACCCTCCAGGCCATCGCCGC
>Ga0315280_10004680_pt1 | contig 20012 bp, 14 predicted proteins | sample YL17G06_40_MG_FD_203697 | JGI IMG/M metagenome (GOLD analysis project Ga0315280, IMG submission 203697) | Sediment microbial communities from Yellowstone Lake, YNP, Wyoming, USA - YL17G06_40 | ecosystem: Environmental > Aquatic > Freshwater > Lake > Sediment | place: USA: Wyoming | collected... | reverse complement strand
TAGGGATCGATCGATCTGAGTTAGCCGTAGTCTATGTTTCTTTTTATCCCAATTTCTGAGTTTTGGAGCTTGCAGAGAAGATTGAGTTAACATCGATCGATTCAACTTTAGTGGTAAGCGCGCGCGCAAAACAGTTCCACTAATGGTCCAAGGCTTGGCCAAGAGAGAAGTGAACGTAGCCTGACCGCGGGCGCTATAGAACAAATAAGGGCTTCATTCTGGTGGATGGACTCTTGCGCGTATGCGTGTTCCTAAATTGGTCTAGAATGGTTTTTATTCGCCTTTTGTGATTTGGAGACAGTTTTGGACTTCGCATTGTTCATGAATTCCTTGCGGCAACCAGCCTTCTCGAACCAGCAGAAGTTTGCAGAACGGAATTAAAACCATTTTTAACCGTTTTCGGAAAACGCATGCGCGCTATTTGTTCTTTTTTCTCTTTCAGACATTCTTGCTAGTTTCTTTATTGAAGTCATTTTCAAAATCTCCACCTTTTCTAATGCAGTAATCTATTAAAGGATATTTTAGAATACAGGGTTCAAAAAAGTTTCCGTTGACCTGTTTACTATCTCTGCAAGCGTTACTGGCATTGATGTTGAAGGGCTTTATTGGTACGCTATGCAAATTCATAATATTACATTTGCTTTATTACGTATCATTTTTATATAGTGATCGAGAAAAATGTAATGGTGGACGAGTTTGAAGAAACCTATGTTGTTAGGTTCTTCTTCCCTAGAGAAATTCAGAACTATCTTGCTGAAAATGGATTCACATTTTTAAGAATGTGCCCTTTCTTAAGTGCGGAAGAAAAGGCGGATGAAAAGACTTGGCATTTAACAGCGATCAGTCAAGCCAAATAAGTTAATAAAAACAAATTTTTGAACAAGCAGCTGATTATGTTTGGGACCCTATTTGGTGTTGGCTGAAAGGATATTGAAAATGTTTGGGATAGTTATAGGGAGGCTGTAATGAAGGAACATGTGGAGAATAGGGAGAGGTGATGAAAATACACGCGCCCTAAAATTTCTTAGCTTCTAGAAACTTTTCTATGCGCGTGTGTTGATAGGTAGGCTGCGGCTATTATGAAAATTGTTGTTGTGGCTATGAAGACGTATATTATGCTTCGGATATTTTGCGTGTGCTCCAATAAGAGAGAAGTATAATTTGCTTGCAGCTCAGAATAATTCAGCAACCATTCCTGATAAGATGCGTTCAATATGCTGTATCTTTCTAGTAGTTGGCTGTAGTTGCCTAGAAGCATACCATAGTTGTCCAAGAGTTCATGAGTTGTCAAGTTTAATGCGCCATATCTTTCCAGTAGTTGACCGTAATTGCCTAGAAGCGTGCTTTGGTTATTCAGGAGTTCATGGTATGTAGAGTTCAAGTCGTCGAAATCTATTTGCAACTTAGCGTATTTGTCGAGTAGTTCGTTGTAAAGGTACAGAGTTTTGGAAGAAATTAATGTAATGGTGTGACTGCTGTGGATATAGGTGAAATATAGATAAACGTGTGTGCTGTCTGAAACAGACAGTGAGGTTGAAGTGATCTCTTCTTCATCAACCAGCACAATGAATGGATAATTCGTTAAGTCGGTAGGAGTCATAACTCTGCAGAAACCAACGGTGTTATCTTTGCCTGCGGCATTGAAGCGTATTATTTTGTTCCCTGTTTCTGTTCCAACTTCAAATCTGAAATTAGAGATTGTTGAATTGCAAATAGTAGTGACATGATAGGTTTCTCCTTTCCAAGTGACTGTGAAATTAGAAAACGTGCCCATTAGAGGATAGTTGTCTTGGTTGTTCACATCTATAATGTAGGGAGTGTCTCCTATTCCATTTCCATTCAGGTCTTGTCCTGCGTAGTCACTCCAGTGGTTGCCTTCATTGTTATCATTCCAAACATTCACTGAATCACTCCACACTTGGTCTGTATTGTTGATGAAGTTGTTATGATGAATAGTACTGTTGTTGCTGGAATAGTAAAGGTAGATTCCATACAAGTTGTTTGAGTAAGCGTTGTTGTTAGAAATTACGTTGCTGCTGGAATACTGAAGGTAGATTCCATAATCTTTGTTTGAGTAAGCATCGTTACCAGAGATCACGTTGTTGTTTGAATACTGAAGGTAGATTCCATTCTTGTTTGAAGAGAGATTGTTACCAGAAATTACGTTGCTGCTGGACAACTGGCGTATCCAGATTCCACAGTCGTTGTTTGTGGCGTTGTTGTTAGAAATTACGTTGTTGCTGGAATAGTAAAGGTAGATTCCATTGTTGTTTGAGTAGACATTGTTATCAGAAACCGTGTTGCTGTTAGAATAGTAAAGGTAGATGCCGTCGTTGTAGTTTGAGTAGACATTGTTATCAGAAATCACATTGCTACTGGAATAGTGAAGGTAGATTCCATACCAGTTGTTTGAAGAGACGTCGTTACCAGAAACCGTGTTGCTGTTAGAATAGTAAAGGTAAATTCCATTCTTGTTGTTTGTTATTGTGTTGCGGCTTATGTTGTTGCCACTTGAAACTACGTAGATACCGCTATCCGAACTGGTTGATCCACTGTTTTGTATGGTGAAGTCATTGATGTTTACGTTATTAGCCGTTATAGAAATCACGTTGCCAGTTTCATTGCCATCAATGGTCGTTGAGTCTTTGTATTCGCCAACGAGTGATATGCTCTTGTCGATGACAACATGTTCATAGTATGTTCCGTTGTACACAAAAATTGTGTCCCCCGAATTTGTATGGTTGATAGCTTCTTGTATTGTTGGATAGTCTGTTGGAACATGGATTACATCTGGACTTGCCTTTACAGATATTTTGTACCCTATTAGAAACACTATGGATAACAAACACAAAATTGTAAATGATGTCAAAACAGTTTTATTCATTTTTATCACGGTAATTCTGTTATTAAAAGCATCTATATTTAAGCTTGCGTGCCCTATTGAGAAAGCCAATAACTATTTTTGGGAATGCGCGCGCAGTTTTCCTAGCATAAGAGAGCATGCAACAGCTGTGTAAAAAGCAGGCACAAAGATGATTGGGTTGATGATAGGTTGTAGGAGGGACCATAGAACCCCTGTGTACGATATAACCATTATGAATGCCGTTATCAAAATTTTGGTCTTGATGTAACTTGGTTTGGCTGTAGGCATGTTTTGTGGGCTTAGTGCGGAGTGTAACAGATTTTGCTTTTGCTCTATTTGTTGAGGTGTTGCTAGAATTACGAGATTTTTGTCGCCGTCTATGAACTTGAAACTTGAAAGCGCATATCTTTGTAACTCCCAAGGCTTTTTCTTTGGCAAAATCCTAACAACGTTGCTTTTATCCATTTTTTTTAAGATTGTCTGAATCTTGCGGATAAACTGGGGGTCATCTGTTTTTTCCTCTCCGTACAATTTTTTTATTAGGTCTTTAACGTCTGGAAAATGTTGTTCTAGTTGGAAGGAGGCTATTCCTTTTGCTAGTTCATATTGGTATCCGCCTTGTTGCAAACGTATGTTAACAGTTTTATAGTCTGAGCTTATGCTTTCTTCTAGTAATCGGGCTTCACTTGGCTTTAACTCGTCTTGAGACAAATTGCTGCTTCCCCTTCAATAGTTTCAATAGAAAGATATAAAAATGCTTTGCTGAAAAGACTTGTTTCAATGTGGTTTCAACAGTGTCAACGTAGTCCACGTAGTCCACGGAGTTAATGGAAGAAAATCTTATCCTTTTCAACTGAATACAGTATGGAGCACGTGCATTCGTGCATGCAGGAAAGTGATAAAGACGTTGCATGGACGTGGAATTAAAATACAGAAGATATCTCTATACGGCGTAAGACTTTTAAGCATATGCCGTAGAACATTTAGGACGTCATGCATGTATGCATGTAAAAAATGTAAAAGAGGAATAGAAAAATGAATCAAAAAAAGCTGATTACGATATTGGCGACAATAGCGATAATAGCGATACTTAGTGTTTCATTGTTCTTTACTCAATTTTCAGCAGCTACTGCTACTACTTACAATGCGAATAATATGACGGTTAACGGTGTGTTGGCATCTGACTCTTATGTGCTCTTTCCATATACAAAAGAGAATTTGATCTTTGGCTTCTCTAAATATGGAGAACTGATAAACGGCGTTGCCAAGCAAGGTTTGGAATATGATGGTATGGACGTGTTCGCGAATCCTCATGTGCTGGAGGAGGACTGGAGCCAAGGATGGTTCATTGATATACATTACGCTGGTAAGGACAATTCGTACAAGAACGTGTGGGCTTTCGCCATGTACACTGACCTGTACGGATCAACTGGCATCGGTGGAGACTGGCAACAAGGATGCACAGCTGGACCGCTCGGAGCGCCTCATGGTGGACGAAAAACGAACGCGTGGGCAACCACGAATCCCATTAAGGTTCTCTATGACGGACCTAGACGATTTGTTGCTTTAACGAACACTACTATATATGAAGATTCAGCAAAAACAAAAGCACTGGTTGGTGTAACGATAACGTTTGTGTTCGACAAGGACAAAAAAATCGTAATTCTGTTCAAGGACATTAAAAGATTGGACAAAGGAAAGTGGGGTAGAACATTTCAGGTTGAATTCAGCAACCGCGGACAATGGGATATAGGCACAACAGCGTCACCACCCAGCTACGCAAACTTCTATGATGATCTGACGACCGCATACGACTATGAATACCACGACTTCTATAACGCTACCTACGATATAACTGGGTTTGACGCAGTACAGATGATAGATGAGGGTGGAGACTACGTGGGATTCGCAGCGTTCTGGCCGCAACTATTCGGGAAAATAGTTGACGGAACCAATCACATAACTCCAGCCGATGTACTAAGCTCATTATGCACAAAAATGTATAACCGAACATGGGCACAGTTGGGATCACCGAGTAGCAGGAATATAACATTTTCACTACATGGTTGGCCTACAGCAGACCCCTATCCTAGAGGAGCTGGCGAGTGGAGTGATGAACCAATGGTGTTCAAAAACGGAATTCTATTGTCGAGAGGCGCGGGGACGGATCAGTACACATGGGATGGCTCGTTAGATAAAATTGTATTAGGCAGTGCAGTTGACACTGACTATATTATAGTAGTGTACAAGCATCAAGTGCCTGACGGTGGTGGTGCAGACGATATGGTTCTTCACACTACAGAGCCGAAAACGCCTTATGTGATCGGTGAATGGTGCTTCGACCTTGAAGACGTGCCTAAGAAGATGCAGTTTAGGGCAGTAACCGTTTACGGACTAACTGACAGATACGACGGAGATGACGACGACGCTGGTGCCGAAACTTGGTCAAATGGCAACCAAGTGTTGGACACTGAGGTTCAGTATTATCTGAATGAAACCTTCAACCCATACGACCTATTCAGCGCAGTTGAGAAGCTGACGAAGAGGACTGTGGAATTCTTCGAAGGAGACGACATCACAACGGACTTTGAACTGGAATACATTCCCATACCAGTGGATTGGGACGCTTACTGTACTTTCGCTGAGAGGGTGCTTGTCGACGGGGTTCTAGCCTATCCGTTTAGAGCGAACGCCACTTTCGGATTTTACAACTATACGCTGTTTGATTGGGGCATAAACTTCACCGAGGCTCCAGCGGAAGGCGCGGTTATCAAGGTACTATACTCTTACGATCCCAATGATGACGGTAAGAAAGGAGGCTACGAGTGGATTGTTGTCGGCAAAAATGCGGCAACCATAGACTCGGCAGCTACAGCCTACGTCGCACAAGCCTTCGACTCTCTCAAGGGTATTCACGTAAAAATGGCTGGCATGGACATTAAAGAAACAACCTATGGACCCTACGCTCCATTCGTAATGGGTGGAGCCACCACAGGCACAAGAACAGACTACGTAGACTGCCTGGGAAGAAGCTTTCTAAGAGATGACTGGTGCCATACCATACCTATATCAAGCAGCAACATGATCTTCATGGCAGGACCACGCGCCAACTTAGGCACAGAATACTTCAACGAATTTACCAACGCCTTCTTCGCCGAAAGCGAATGGGTAGTGAACAACACTCTAAGCCACGCAAACAAAATCCTAGCATTATCATGCTGGAATAAAACCATCTACGGCAACGGCTACGCCGTAATATCCGTCTACAAAGACCTAAACGGAACCATAGGCTTGCTTTTCTCGGGCTATCAAGGGCAAGACTTCTACTACGCCTGTAAATGGTTCTGGGATTACCCACTTGGAATAACATGTCCTGACGGCACCACAGTAGTTTACTCAGGAATCGAATATCTCCAGCAGGAGAACCTCGGCGTAACAGACATTGTACTGAAAATAACGTATCCAACATTAGACCCAACACACCCAACAGTGAGCATAAAAGAACGCTTAGGCACAATCAGCGAGAAGACACCACACGAAGACCCATAAAGTCGCCAAAACCCCCTTCTTTCTTTTTTCCCATTTTTTAATAAAGTAAAAAGAAATATTAAGTCTAGTCGAGATTGGAATGGTCATCAACCAAATATTTCAACGTAGGTAGGTACGCTCTCAAACAGAACGCTAACACTTCTCCAGAAACTTCGAATTACAAGTTTCAACAGAAACAAGAGGCTTGTTCACAGGGTTTTCTCACTAAAGCTTCCACAATCTCGTAACCAATTACTGGTAACTGCAGTTCCCTCAATTTACTCAGATTTTTATGTTTCTGATAAAACCCCACATCTGGTTCTGCCAAACCAATCGTTATCAATAACCGGATAACCAAGTCTAAAAGAGGAAAACTCACCGGGTGGGCCTCCACACTTATCATTTCAAACCCCTCACCAGTAAATAAATCTACAAACTCCTGCTCAGAAGAATACTCTCTAACATGCGTAGGATCTAACCTGAATGAACCTTCTTTGAAATAAATGTAAAAACCCCACCACTTCTTGATCACTGAAGATATATACGCAAAACCACCACTCTTTAAAAGACGTTTAATTCCTAAAACCAACGCACGATCATTTTCTACATGTTCTATTAACTGTGCACAAACTACAAAATCAAATGAAGAATCAGGTAACTGTTTCACATCTAAAGCGTCTGAGACTACTCCCTTAACAAACGGAAGATTGCTCCTCAACCGCTCTATCCTATCTTCAGAAATATCTACACCCACAATTTTCTCCGCGTTTCCTAAAAGTCCTTTTTCATGTAGAGCGAAAATGAGCCTGCCATCTCCACATCCAAGATCAAGCATACTGAACTTCTTCACGTGGTTGTTCACCAAAGTTAAAGCCGACTTGAGCAGTCGAGAAACATCTTCACCATAAAAATGTACGTGCATTTTTGAATAACTTTGAAATAAGTTATCCTCCATCAATCATACACTCTCTATACGATATGATTTGAAGGATTCTATTTCAACCAAGACGTCCACAGCCAAATAATCAGTTTGACGATGTAAGTGAATACAAAGTTACTTTATAAAAATTCTGCAAAGAAAAATAAAATAGCTGAGAAGTTTGACGAGCACTCAACACTTCGCGGCATATTTAGCCGATCTGCCAAGAGCAAATTCCAGCATCCTTCCTTCAATTAAAAAAATCATTCCACAAAATCTTATAGTGCAGCGGGCAACTATTATGCCTTAGAGCCTAATCAGACTTCTTGAATTTTCTCTTCTTATTCCATGAAACATAAAGTGTGCAAGCAACACACATAAGCAAACAAGTTAAACTGACAGCTGACCCGTAGTAAAACCACCTCTGAGGCTGAAACTCAACAGTCACAACTACCCTGCCGACAGCGTCTATCCAGAAACCATTTGCCACGCCGAATACCCACACAGACTTAACAGTTTGTCCACCAAATGAAGCAATCCATGCCGGGTCATAGACGTTAGAAAAATGAAGCATGAAAGGCCTATCTGCATCAACCTCAATAACAAACCTTGTCGGATCAATCTCTCTAACGCTTAAAACTCTAGCCTGCGCATCGTCAACAGCTAACGCATCCCGTGAACCAAAGCTTTCATTCATTTTTAAAAGCCATAAAACATCTAGCTCCGCATTCCTCGACAAACCTGAAACTTCTATCTCATGTCTTCCTGAACTCAGGTAAACCGGACCAAAAAAGGTCCAATCCAGCTGCCCCAAGTTAATTTCATACGAGTTTTCATCAACCTTAAAAAGCATATCTCCTGAACCTCTAACCGCAAAACTATAGTTGCCAGCGCAAACAAGCTCGAAACTTCTCGAAACCCTAGAACTAGAATTAAGCTTAACAACCAATCCATTACTAGCCACCCCACCATAGCCTCTAAAAACAGAGGCGTTTTCGCTAAGCATATTCGATTCAGCCTCAAACACGTATAACAAATCCTTACTTTCAAGACTGCTCTCAAACCTCTGTTTCATCTCTGACACTTTCTGTTTCGGCATAATAGCTATCAAATTCACAGCATTGAAACCCTCAACATTTTCCAATGTTAAAACATGTGTTCCAGACGTCATGTTAACTTCAATAGTTCTCCACGCAAACCCATTGATTTGAGTTCGAGTCCCAAAAGTTCCAATAGGCAAGTCGTCAAGATAAACGGTTAATCGCCCACCTGCAGCATTTTCAAAAACTCTCACAAACAAGCTAAAAGTCTCTGAAGAAGCTGAATCGAAGGGCACTTTCAACTTTGAATAAGGGGCCCATGTGACAACAACACCTTTATCATAATCGAAATCCCAGGATTCAACACCAAACTGTCCAAGGTAAGGATGAAATGGACCGCCCATTAAGTCGGAAAGAGAAGCCTTAGACCAGCCTTCGGTTGGATTATGACGTCTAACAAAGTCGAATGGAGCAACAACAAGGCTTTCATTAAGAAAGAAGGATAGGGTATCACTTAACAAGTCTCCGTTCAAAATAAACGTGTCAAAGTTCACGTCGCCACTCCGAATATTTTGATCTGCAAAAACAGCCGAAAAATCTGAGAAATTCAAACCTTTTAAAGCGTTCAGCGAGACAAATCTATCAAAACCACCTGTAACAGCCACAACCCTTCTAGAGAGTTGAAAAACACTTTCAGACCAACCTTTATTCTCAAAAACGTAGACAACTCCATCATGCTTAACAAGTTCCAAGTCTCTCTGAAGTTGGAGACCTTGAAACAGACGGTTAGCATATTCTCCAGAAGCAGAATCATTGTGAAAAATTATGTAGCGAACATTTAAGGGATTAAGATAACTTGCAACACTGTCACTTCTGTTCTCCAACAAAACTGTATAAAAATAGTTAAGGTAGCCTCTAGAATACCTAGAGTAAGAGTCAAAAGTAGGCTTTGCCGAGGAATCCAGTTCAAAGGCACCTGACAAACCGTTGTAAACCCAGTTGGCACCATACTCTGCATAGGAAGGCAACCACAAAACCTGATAAGAAGCAGTATCGTTTCGAAGCCAATTGTTCACACCGTAAATCTCGGATGGAATCTTCACAGGTTTGAAAGGTCCTTCAAAATAATTAATTGCAGAAGGCGTTATGTAAATGAAAACCAAAGAAAAAAGCAGAAGCATAAAAGTGAAAGCGCCCACTTTTCTGAAAGCCACTCTTTTAAACCTACCAATTAATTTTATGACTCCAAGGTAGGCAAAAGCGAAAAGTATAGCGTATGTTAAAGGAAGGAAAAGTGCCCATTTGTCGGGGTCTCTGAAGAGCCACCCAAAAGAAGCCAGAACTGGGGAATCAAAAATTAGCCATTCATAAAAGCCTGGCAACAGAGATTTCGTTCCAGATGTAAGAAAAATGAGAATAACACTTAGGATGGAAAGGTAGACGACAATTCTGTTCTTTTTGTAAAGAATTAAAGCCAAGAAACAAACTGTTGGAACGGCTAAGCTTGCAAAAATCCAGAGCGCGTTTAGGGGGAAGACTTCATAAGAGTAGCTAACCTTAGGCCACCAATGAGCAACAAGTCTAAAAACGTTCTGCAAGTCACCGTTTCTACTAAGTATGCGTATATCATCCAAGGTAAGGACATAGTCTGGATGGAGTGGACCGCTGGAAAGTGAATAATTTGCTAGCGGGAGCATCCAGAAAGCATTGATTAAACTGAAGAATATTAGAAATAGAACAAGATTCTTGGTTTTCGAAAAAAATTGTTTATGGTTCAGCAACAAAAAAAATGCATATAGAGAAATAATTAGGAACAGAAGAAAGAACACGCTATGAGGACTTGTGGAAGCAACAGAACAAAGCAAAACCAAAGCCAAAACTCGTTTCAAATCAACCTTGTCTTTATCAAATATTTGAATAGAGATGAGGAGTATTAAAGGAAGGAAAGAGTAAGTTATAAGAAGAAAAATGTGATAGACTCTGTCCATAACCCAAGGGTTGAAAGTATAAAAAATCGACGGAACCATACTGCATAAAAAAACGGTTTTTCTGTCCGCATAATACCTGTTTAAAAAATGCCTTGCTGCGATAAACATTGAAATGCCAGATGCCACGAAAACGCTGAGTATCATAAACTTAAAGAAAACTTCAGTGGAAACGTTCAGAATGTAAAAAGGTAGATAAAAGATAAAAAGATAAGGCAACCTCATGGAACCAACGTAATTAAAGCTGTTTCTATTCGACCATAGTGGGTAGTTGACTCTTAGAAATTGTCCTAATTCTAAAGTTGGAGTAAAATCACCGAACAATATTGTCCCTTCTGCTAAAAGGAATCTTCCAACAAGAAAGAAGGTTACGAGAATTACAAGTACCAGAGCAAGTAAGACATCTACGTTTTCCAAAAGAAATACACGAAAGACGTTGGTTTTTCGACTTTCCATCTTTGTAAAATCCTATGCACTAGTTTTCCAAACTTAATTAGCCATATATCGCAAAGAAGCTTATATAAACTTGAACAGCTAAAAAGTTTGAAAGATAGAATTGACAGCAAGATAATTCATAGCAATGCGCATGAATGGAGGTGGTAGATTGAAAAAGCTGGAAAAGAAGATGCGTTCGAAATCCATGGAATTATTAGTATTGGCTGTCTTTTTCCTCCTCAGCCTAAGAATCCTTAATTGGTTTGAATACCCATACATATTGATTAGTGGTGATTTCAGGCCTCCATTAGTCCATGAAGCCTTCGTTAAACATGTCTTATATGCATGGAATGAAATAGACTTCGGCGTACCCTCAGTCTATTCACCTAGAATTATCGATCCATTCTATCTTTTCATGACTGGTTTCCAAACTGTCGGCGTAAGCCTCTACGCATCACAAGTGATAACAGTGTTTCTGATGTATTTTCTCTCATCAATGCTTATGTACATATTTGTGAAACAACTTACAAATGGTAACATTACAGCATCGTTTGTAGCTGCCCTCTATTCAACTTCAAATGTATATCTAATCAATGACAGAGAAGTGACAGCCATAGGATTTATAGATGTTACACTAATGATTTTGCCGTGCTTGATAACGTTTGTAATGGGTATTAAGACACGTTCATACAAGTTAATGGCAGTTTCTGGAATACTTTGCGCTTTGTCCTACGCAACGTTTCCAAATTACCGTACGACTCTTATTTGCTTAATCATGCTTTGCTTGGTTTCGCTCTTTTTTTACATAGGCAAGGGATTACAGGTTAGCCTCTATAAGGGGGGCATCCCATTAAATACAACTTTGCCGTATCGTTCTCTAAAGCTTCTAGCAATGTTTGGAATAGCGTTTCTTCTAACGTCCGTCTGGGTTGCAGCAATAACCTTTTCAAATTTTGATGTTCTAACCGAAACTTACGCTGAAATATCTACGCCACAGTTTATTGGTGGCCTTAAAATGTATGATGTGACAAGACTCATTGCTAGATGGAGTTTTAATAGTAGTGCTCTTGGTAAGCCATATATACCTTATAAAGATATGTACTTAAATAATCCTTTGATTATTTTTTCGTGCTATTTACCCGCTATATTGGCATTTACAAGCTTACTCTTATTAAAAAAGCATAAGATCACAATATTCTTTGGAAGTATCGCAATAGTTTCCCTATTTCTAACATCAGGTTTTAGCTTCAGCAAATACGGAAGTAGCTTATATTATGATTTGATGGGGCTTCCCTTGCTTAGGGTTTTTAGAGAGGCATCCAATTGGATTTTCTTTGTAATAATCTCTTTCAGCATTCTCATAGGTTGCACTGTTTCAGCTTTATGTCACAGATTCAAGAATAAGATATCACGGGTACTTGTGGTGAGCCTCATTGCTACACTGTTGCTTTCCACATCATATCCTTTAATAACAGGTGATATTGCAAGAAACTGGCTAAAACCCGACATTAAAGGCTCATATTTGCCACCTTCCTATGCTGAGCTTAATAACCTGCTTTCTAGCGAATATTGGACTATTCTACTTCCGCAGAGATATGCTTATACACTCTATAATTTTACAGATGTTCCGTTTGGGTGTGGAAATCCTTACCCGCTTATCTTTTCGAAGCCCATAATATCTGGAGCTGGAACAGAATATCTCCAATCTGGAAACCGAGAATTAATAAATAAGCTTCACGAACAACTACGAACAAACATCACATTAAACGGCTTTCCAAAGCTTCTGGGCATGCTAGGGATCAAATATCTCATTGTTGAAAAAAAGATTGTTTACGGCAATACATATTCGATAAAAGAGCTCAAATTGGGTGAAAACGAAAATTTCACTATGGTCAGGGATTGGGAAGAAGTTGCTTTATTTGAGAACGCTTACGCATTAAAGAAGTTCTACATAGCTGACACTATCCTCAACTTTTCAACTTTAAACGACATGTATGGACTTATAGAAAACTCGGAATGGGGCACTCTACAACAATCAGTATTCATCAATACAGCTCTGCCAAACAAAACATTGGTACCACCGAAAAACTTTGTCTGGAAAGAAATTTCTCCAACAAGATATGAAGCAAATGTAGAATCGAAAGGATCATTTATCTTAGTGTTCCTGGAAAGCTATGATGAACACTGGAAGGTATACGTAAATGGCAATCCAGTTCCAGAAACAAACCATCAAGAAGTGAACGCTTTCGCTAACGGCTGGCTAATAGACGCCACCGGAAACCTTACAACAACAATACAGTATGAAACACAAGATCTTCTTGCAATGTCAGTGGTTGCCTCAGTGGTTCTTCCCATACTCTTGCTCATATTCCTAAGCAGAAGAGACATTAAGAGAGTTGCCTCTTTAATCCAGTGTAGATATAAACGAAAAATTGACCAAAACAAAAAAGAGTCTGCACATGCAAAATAAAAAACTGTTACAATCATTCAAAGTTTTGCTACTACAATTCCAATAGCGGTCGCTCCATATCTCATAACTTGATAAATAGCGAAACCCACTATCAGCAGAGGGCTGCTGAAAAAACTAGAAACGCCTTTGACATAACTTACTCTCAGTGGACTTAGTTGACTCAATGCCTTTTTCGGATTTTTTCTAACGAACCTTCCAATATTTTTTCCATAATAATAATGTTTCCGAACAACCTCCGCCAAAGTTTTTGGTTCCCCTATATGAATTTCCTCAGCTTTAATACGCCCAATTTTGAAGTTGTCTCTTACAAGCCTGTTATGAAGATCATAGTCATCTCCTGCCACAAGATTCTCATCAAATCCCCCCACCGCTATAAACGCTTCTTTTTTCCAAAAACGTGCTGCAACATTAAGTTCATCATTCCTGTAGCAATCCCTCTCCGCCTTCCTAACCCTAGCCCAAAAACTAACAGTCGGATCAGAAGTGTTATGAATGAGGATCGCATCGTAGCCACACTTCTCGCAACTCTCAACCGCCTCTCGAATAACGTCAAGTTGAAGCACAAAGTCCGAATCAACTCTATAGATGTACTTTCCTCTCGCCTTTTCAACACCGAAATTAACCTGCACACCTCTTTCCGGGCCTTTCAAATAAATTTTAGCGCCATATTTCTTGGCAATTTGTCTAGTTCTATCATTTGAATAGTTGTCAACAACAAAAATTTCCAAGTTTCTATGGCTCTGTTCCATCAATGACTTCAAGCACTTTTCAATGGTGGCTTCTGAATTTCTTGTCGGAATAATGACGGAAACTAAAGGCTGTTTTAGACTCAACTTCTGCACTCAATCCTCCATTATGCGACTCTAACCATCCTCATGAATTCATCAGCTACTTCATCCCAACTAAAGCCCGCGCGCCTGAAACCACCGCCAAATATTCTAGGCTTTTCAAAACAATTACCCCAAGCGCAAGTTCTGGTCTACTCAAAAACCTCCTATAACTCTTTACGAAAAGGTAAAACCTAAACCCCGCGCTTGTCTGCATTCTCGAGTAATCCCTATACTTATGCTCATATACATGAATGGTTTTCCCATAATAAGATTTCTTTCTAAGCCACGTAATAAGTGAAAAATTCTCTTCACGATGAAGTATTACAGAATTGACCCTTGCAAACACGTTGTATCCCTTTTTCTGAATCTTATAGGGCAACGTGGATTCTTCAAAAAAAATCAAATTCTCCTCGTATCCTCCAACTTCTTTCACAAGCTTTGTTGGAAAAAACCTCGCTGATTCAACAACTGACCCGGCATAGAAACTTCTCTCAAAATCGCGAACTTTCACCCAAAAACTGTTCCCAACGGAACGTTCAGGTATCACGACTCCTCCAACATGCGAGTCGCTCTCCACAAGATCAATGGACTCGCTTAATACATTAGGAGTAAGTTCCATATCCGAATCAACAAAAACCAAATATTCTCCAAATGAATGTCTAACTCCTTCATTCTTAGCTGCAGCCCTACCTACTTTGGGATTTTTAATTATCTTACATCCATGCCTCTCCGCAATTCCAATTGTAGAATCAGTCGACCCATCATCAACAACAATTATTTCCAACCTCTCATACGTTTGTCTTTTCAGAGAACTGAGACATTTTTCTAGAAACCTCTCGGAGTTAAATGTTGGAATGATCACTGAAACTAATGGCTGTTTTACACTCAATTTTCGCACTTAAATCCCCGCTAAACGGCTCTAACAACCTTCATAAACTCGTCAGCCACCTTATCCCAACTAAAACTTCTAGAATACGCTAAAGCCCCTTCTGAAAGCCCAACTCTCAAGGCGTCATTCGTCAAAACGTGAATAATCGCTTCAGCTAAAGCCCCCACATCACCAGATTTAACAAGAAGCCCTGTTTCACCATCTATTACAGAATCCCTCAACCCAGCCACATCATAGGCAACGCATGGTACACCCAGAGCATTAGCCTCAACAACATTCAACCCAAAACCCTCCCTCACACTCGGATTAACTAAAACCCAAGCTTTCTTAATCAAGCTTCTCCTCTCCTCACTTGAAAGGAACCCAAAAAACCTAACGCCTTCACAGACAATTTCCATTAACTTATCCCTAAAGTAGCCATCCCCGATGATCCAGAGCTCCGCATTGGGAACGGTTCTCCTAACAATTTTAAAAGCTTTAATGGCATGGTCTGGCCTCTTGGCTTTCTTCAACCTGCCAGAATAAACTATTACAGGATAACATTCTTTTTCAGCTAACCTTTTCAGAGGCTTAAAATTCAACCCTTCGCCGACAACGAAAACCCTCTCAAAACCCAAATCAACTAAATCCTCCTTGGTGCTGTTGGAAACGGTCACCGTTGGCATTTTTGCATAATTTCTTAACCATCTTTCCTCAAAAAAATAGTAGCCTAAAAAGCTTATTGGAAAACGTGTTTCCAAAAACCAGTACTCCCTAGCCAACTGATGTATCAGCGCAATGATTCTTTCTCCATTCCTAACAAACTTAGGCGTCAAAAAGGGTCTAGTATTAATCTCGTCAATAACAACATCATACCGCTCCTTAGAAAAATATTCAGCATAAAACTTCTTAGCCTTCCAATAAACCGAAAACCTACCACCTTGCCTAACAATTCTAACCCCATCAACAACCTCTTCATCATAGCTACCCTCAAACTTAGAAGCGAAAAGCGTAATATCATGCCCAGACTCCGCCCACCTCTTCAAAACCTCACGAGTGAAAACCTCAGCCCCGCCCATCTCAGGATTCAGCCAGCAACGCCAATTAAAAACTAAAACTTTAAGCCTTTCCATCCTTCTCACATTTTCTCTTGCATGCGAAAACTAATTCGATTGCACGCAATATATACTTTTAACTGCGCTGATAATATTTCAAAATTCTCGATCTATAACCAACCCTAAAAAGATCAAAAAACATTCTCAAAATCTCCTTCAAACCAATAATGCTTTCAACATGAACATTAACCGGCAAATCTGTAATCCTAAATCCGCAATGGTTACACGCAGTCATTAATTCCAAATCAAAAGCGTATCGCTTAACAACAAGCTTGGGAATCATCCTCTCTAAAACGCTCCTTTTAAAGGCTTTTAACCCTGTCTGTGTATCTTTCGATTTTATTCCAGTAAGCAGCCTAGACAAAACATTAAAACCAAAACTTAAAACTTTCCGCTTTAGCGCCATTGAGGTATGTGATTCAGGATGCCATTTCGAAGCAACAACCACATCACTACTTTTTAGAACTTCAACATAATGAGGAATATATTTCGGATCAACATCTAAATCACTATCTATAATGACGATAAAATCGCCCTCAGCTTGCTCAAAACCAGCCTTAACAGCATTCCCTTTTCCACTATTTTTCTCATAACCTAGAACCTTCAAATAACCTCTACCATTTTTATCCTTATAACTAATTGCCTTCTCTTTAGTATCATCTAAACTACCGTCATCAACAACTATAATCTCGTAACTCCAACCAGTCTCCATCAACACGTGATCAACTCTAGAGATAGTCTCCTCAATAACATTCCCCTCATTATACGCACATAAAATTACTGAGACATCAACCCTTTTCTTCACCGGCACTCACATCCTTGACCACTTATCCTTCAAAAAAGCGACCGCCTGCAAAACAACACCAACAACCAAAAAACAATACGCAAAAACCGCCACATTATCAACCAGAGGATTCCCTTGAATAAGCAAAAACGCGCAAGTAAGGATAAGCACATCAAAAACAATTATAAACAAAGCCCCAGGATTCCTGATGAAATACCTTTCAATCTTAACAAAGGACATCCTTAATTGGCTCACCCTTCCACATTTTTCCTTATCATCAATCGTTTTAGGTCACTCTCATTAGTCAACTGTAAACTTAACCAATTGACACACATTTTGATGCATAGACAATATAAAACTTGTCTTTAGGCTCAACTAAATAAAGCGCGCACGTGCTCACTCCGTACAGGCACTAACATTTCAATCACCGATGTCACTATGTGCGTATGCAATTTAAATTGTGTGAAACTGGAGTATAGATTAGGAATAACCATACATACCCAGAATCCGAATCGAACCTTCCAAATCCATCATTATGTCGCAAGCCAAGGTAACATCCAAAGTCGTCGTCACCCTAATAATTTAGTAATAAATCACGTAGTCGTTTTATAATACTTTGATGTAAAATCCGACGACAGCCAAAAATTCTCTAAGTGAACCGTCGAAAATTTGATATACGCAAAGGAAACACACTAACCATTCATTAACAGGCTGATGAAACAGTGAGCAAAGCGAGAATGAAAACCAATCCACAGGTAGCAATAATCCTTCCAACGTACTGTGAAGCCGAAAACATCGCAGACATTATCCGCACCATCGAAAATTTAAAGCTTAGTTCCGTGTTAGTGGTCATAGATGATTCAAGTCCCGACGGAACCCAAAACATCGTTAGGAAGCTAAAAGAAAACTACAAAAACATAATCTTATTAAACAGACCTCGCAAGATGGGACTCGGAACAGCAATAATAGACGGCTTCCGCCTCCTTCTATCCCTGCCAAAAGCGCCCAAATACATAATCACCATGGACGCCGACTACTCACACAACCCCAAAGACATTCCAAAACTACTACAACTCGCCAAAAAAGGCTACGACCTCGTCATCGGAAGCAGATACTGCAAAAAAGGAAAAGTCAAAGGCTGGAAACTCACCCGACTACTAATAAGCAAAACAGCTAACAAAATAACACGCATCCTAATTAAACTTCCACTAAACGACTTCACAAGCGGCTTCAGATGTTATTCCAAGGAATACATCAAAATCGCTCTTCCGAAACTACACAGCCAAACATATGAAATCCAAATCGAAACAATCAGACAAGCAAAACTTCAAAACTCAAAAGTAGGCGAAATACCAATAGTCTTCGAAAACAGAAAAAAAGGAAAATCAAAACTCACAAAAAACGAAATAATCACTTTTTCCAAATACATCCTAAAAGTCCTATGGGAACAACTCTTCGAAAGAGAACATTAACAGTACACGCATGCCTATGTAATAATTTCCCATTAACAAGAAGAAAAAAATCTCTGAACAAACTAGCGTAATCCAATAAACTTTTCTACCCCCAAACACTCTAACACAACAACAAAACGAAAGGATAAAGCGCTATGAGCGAAATACCAAGCGAAACAACTGAAGCACCCTTCGTCCAAACCGATTTTGAACGAATAACCACCTTAGTCTCCACAGAATTTCAAATAGAAGAAGCATTACTAGAACATAACATCCCAACCTACTACCTAAAACAACCGCAAGAAACAAAACATGCTTTTCTCAGATTATTAAAAAAATTGGAAGAGATGAATTTTATAGCGATTCTGCGTAGACATGATGCTAGAATTGTCCTAAAAATTATTGCCAAGCCTCCAACAAAACCAAGTAATGTTCTGATTAACTGGCTGCTTTTTTTTGCAACTATTGGAACAACCTTCGCTACAGGATACTTGCTATCCGTAGACTTGATCGATCCTATAATCGGCGGAGCTACGTTCACAATAGCGATAATGGCTGTGTTTGGCACACATGAGATGGGTCATAAGTTAACTGCAAACAAGAACGGAATAGAAGCCACACCACCATATTTTATTCCAGGTCCACCACCAATATTCGGTGGATTCGGAACCTTCGGCGCTGTTATATTTCAAAAGTCGCTTCCATCGAACAAAGATGTGTTATTTGATATTGGATCAAGCGGTCCAATTTTGGGTTTTATTATAGCAACTATAGTCACAGTGGTGGGAGTGACCATGGCAATTCTTCCTGCAGTTCCTCCCTCTCCCGGAGAGTATACGACTTTACCAATGCCGTTACTTACGATTCTAATTACTGAATTATTGCTGAATTTCGGAATGATACCTTCCTATCGTCAAGGGCAACTTTTGTTTATGCATCCTGTTGAACTTGCTGGGTGGGTCGGCATGCTTGTTACGATGCTTAATCTGTTGCCTGCTGCAATGCTTGATGGCGGACACGTTGCCAGATCTCTAGCTGGCGAAAAAACAAGAACTGTTTTGATGGCAATTTCAATTCTGTTACTGATTATAAGCCGCTTCTGGCTGATGGCAGTCCTTGTTCTTCTTATGGCTACGCAGAAGCATCCCGGTCCATTAGACGATGTTTCCAGCTTGTCAACCAGCAGAAAACTTTTGACAATTCTGTTAGTAGCCATTTTTGTGCTGGTTTTTCCACTTTTCTAAAACGGCTAAGTTTTGTATTTATGTTGAACGCATAGACAACAACGTTTATTAAATATTGCGATATTAGATGTCTAACAGATAAGTACACCAAAAACAAAACAAACACTATTTCAGGTGAATTCGCACGAGGGGAGCAATAATCTTGATAGTCTTCTTTCTAATGTTCACATTTGCATCTCTGCTTATCCCTTCGCCAATGTTTCCTGGAACCTTTTTCTGCGCGCTGATTGGAGGAGCGATAAGCGAATATACGGAATATTTGAGTGCGGTTTTTAATGGTCTTTTTTATGGCGTCATCTTGTGGATAGTTTTTACTGTTATAAGTAGGAGACTTGAAGTGGAAAAGTAGCTCGAGACGATTTTTCGACGATTTAGGTTTTGTCTTCTGGTTGTGATAGAAAACCTACAAGCTTAATGGTGATTCCACACTTGTTACACGTCAACATTAATTCTGCTAGTTCGTCGTTCTTAACTTTTGTT
>Ga0315280_10004679_pt1 | contig 20013 bp, 19 predicted proteins | sample YL17G06_40_MG_FD_203697 | JGI IMG/M metagenome (GOLD analysis project Ga0315280, IMG submission 203697) | Sediment microbial communities from Yellowstone Lake, YNP, Wyoming, USA - YL17G06_40 | ecosystem: Environmental > Aquatic > Freshwater > Lake > Sediment | place: USA: Wyoming | collected... | reverse complement strand
AAGCGCTGAAAGCTATCCACACGAGTCTTGTGAAATGCCTCGCTCGGAAATCCGAGTCACACTGGTTCCAGAAGGCCAAGAACGACATTGAGCTGTATGCTCTGGAAAAGGACGGCCCGTACCTCTCGGCGGTCCGGGCCATCCGACTGCTACGAAAGCTGCTCCCTCGCGAAACGATTGTGACCACAGAAGTGGGACAGAATCAAATGTGGAGCGCTGTCCACTTCCAAGCATACGGGCCAAGGCAGTTCATCACCTCCGGTGGCCTCGGCACGATGGGTTTCGGATTCCCCGCGGCGCTCGGTGCGAAAGTCGCCCGCCCTGACGTTCCGGTTCTCGATATCGCCGGCGATGGCAGCTTTGCGATGACCGAGAATGCGATGGCGGCATCAATCGAAGAACAGATTCCTGTAACAGTCGTGATTCTCAACAATCGTATGCTCGGTATGGTTGCCCAGTGGCAGCGCATGTTCTACGGACGAAGATATTCCGGTGTTAAGCTTGGGAGATCTCCGTGCTTTCCGAAATTGGCCGAGGCCTACGGAGCGGCAGGAGTTGGGGTGGGAGACTACAAGGAGCTGAGTGACGCAGTGAAGAATGCTCTCGCGAGTGAAATCACGACCGTCATCGATGTTCCTGTTTCCCCTGAGGAGGACGCCACACCAATGCTTGCGCCAGGTGCTGGTCTGGAGGAGGTAGCTATCGCATGATTTCTCCTCAACAGGAAGTGATCATCGACGTGCTCGTCGATCACAAACCCGGAGTCCTCTACACAGTCTCGAACCTGTTCAGAAGACGAGCGTTCAACATCAGTAGTGTCGCCATCGGAACCTCCGAGAAGGATCGAGTAGCTCGTATGACGTTGACAATGCGCGGGGGCGAGAAGGAGGCTGTACAGCTCGTCAAACACCTTGAGAACTTGGTGGATGTCATCAAGGCGGACATAGTCGATGCAGACAAAGCAGTGGTTAGAGAGCTCGCACTCGTGAAGATGGCTCCTCGGCCAGAGGATAGAGTTCAGATCCTGAGCTTCGTGGACGTCTACCGAGCCAGGATTGTGCACCTCTCAGATGACAGCATAATTGTGGAAGCGTCGGGCGACACGGACAAAATCGACGCATTCATCGAACTGAGCAGGAACTTTGGTCTAAAGGAAGTCGCACGAACCGGAATCACCGCGTTGTCAAGAGAGCAGAAATCAACAGAGTCACAGGGAAATGATGTGGGATGGTAACGGTATACCTAGACAAGGACGTTGACCTGAGCGGTCTCAAAGATCAAACGGTCTCAGTAATCGGTTACGGGACTCAGGGCCGCGCACAAGCGCTCAACATGCGAGATTCCGGTGTGCACGTCGTCGTTGGCCTGAGGCCGGATGGTAATTCGTGGAAGAAAGCAGCAGCCGACGGATTTGAACCACAACCGATCGGCCAGGCTACGGACAAAGCAGACATAGTGCACCTTCTCATTCCTGACATAGAACAACCCGAGGTCTACAAGAAGCAGATCCTGCCCAACCTCCGGGGCGGCAAGGCGCTAGGGTTCTCGCATGGGTACAACATTCACTTCAAGCAGATCTTACCGCCTGAGAATGTCGACGTCATCATGATCGCGCCAAAAGGTCCAGGATTCAGAGTTAGGGAACTCTACGAGCAGGGTTTCGGTGTCCCATCGTTAGTAGCCGTCTACCAAGATTTCTCAAAAAGTGCAAAACGACGCGCGTTGGCAATGTGTAAAGCCATAGGCTCCACTCGAGCCGGAGTAATCGAGACCAGTTTCAAAGACGAAACCGAATCCGACCTGTTTGGTGAACAGGCGGTCCTGGTAGGCGGCCTAATTGAACTCATCAAGAACGGCTTCGAGGTCCTTGTCGAGGCAGGTTACGCGCCCGAGCTAGCGTACTTCGAAGCATGCAACGAAATGAAACTGATCACGGATCTGGTCTACAAGGGAGGTCTCTCCGGCATGCTGCGCGGCGTCTCAGACACCGCGAAATTCGGAGGACTCAGCGAAGGATCCCGAATCATCGATGCTCATGTACGCGAGAACATGAAGGCCCTGCTCGAAGACGTGCGCAACGGAAGATTCGCTGAGAAGTGGACCTCAAACCCCGCAAGAAGCAAAGCGGAACTGCGGCATTTCATGGACGAGATGGACAAGCACCAGATCGAGAAAGTTGGGAAAGACATCAGAAAGATGTGCGGACTAGAATCGTAGGGAACCCGCCGTGAACATCATAGAGAAGATACTTGCGAAGGCCTCCGGTAGGAAACAAGTGCATCCAGGAGAAATTGTTGAGGCAGAAATCAAATCTGCGATGATCCACGACATTACAGGACCGATAGCTGTTCAATCCTGGAAGAAACTCGAAGAGGCGAAGGTATGGGATCCTGACAGAGTTGTTGTGATCTTCGATCATTTCTTACCGCCTCCAACAGAGCAAGCCGCAAGCCTTCAGAAAATGATGCGCGGTTTTGTTGATGAACAGGGAATCCGGAACTTCTATGATATTGGGCGCGGGGGAATCTGCCACCAAGTGATGCCTGAGAGAGGGCACGTGCATCCAGGGGACGTCATCGTCGGAGCAGATTCGCACACCTGTACTTACGGGGCTTTCGGTGCGTTTTCAACAGGGATTGGATCCACTGAGATGGCCGCGGTCTTTGCTACTGGGCAGCTTTGGTTCAAGGTTCCAAGAACGATCAAGATCAACATAACCGGCAGCTTCGCACCCTTTGTCATGAGCAAGGATCTGATCCTACACATTCTCGGAGAACTTGGTGTCTCCGGAGCAAACTACCGAGGAATAGAATTCACGGGTCAAACAATTGAAGACATGAGCATATCTGGGAGAATGACCCTCTGCAACATGTCCATTGAAGCAGGGGCCAAGACCGGAATAGTCGCACCCGATACGAAAACTGCAGAATACTTGGGTGCCAGCTCGTCGAATTCGTACCAAGACATAAGCAGCGATGAGGATTCCAAGTACGAGCGCACAATCCAGATCGACGCATCAACCCTTTCACCCCAAGTCGCACGTCCTCACTCTCCTGACAATGTCGTACCTATTGAGGAAATGTCAGAAACACGAATCGATCAGGCCTTCCTAGGTTCTTGCACAAATGGGAGGACCGAAGACCTCCGAATCGCCGCAAGAATCCTTGACGGACGAAGAGTGCACAACTGCACAAGATTGATCGTTACACCAGCGTCGCAAGATGTCTATTGGGAATGCCTGCAAGAGGGGCTCTTCAAGGTCTTTACTCAATCCGGAGCCGTCGTGACCAACCCGGGATGTGGAATCTGCATAGGAACCCACATGGGTATCTTGGCTCCGGGAGATGTCTGTGTCAGTTCGTCGAATCGAAACTTCATTGGGAGAATGGGGAGCCCTCAGGCCAAAATATTCCTAGCCTCTCCGGCAACCGTGGCCGCATCAGCAATCGCGGGCAGGATAACCGATCCTCGCAAGCTGAGTTGACTTCAGTATGATCGTGAAAGCCAAGGCTGTCAAGCTCGGAAACAACGTAGACACCGACGTAATCCTGCCAGGGAAGTACCTGGCTCTGACAGACCCAGCAGAACTCAGAAAACATGCCATGGAGGGAGTGTCAGCTGGCTTTGCCTCGAAGTTCGCCGACGGAGTAGTCATCGTGGCAGGAGAGAACTTCGGACAGGGGTCGAGCAGAGAACACGCTGCGATTGCTCTCAAAGCTGCAGGCGTCAGATGTCTCGTAGCAGAGTCCTTTGCACGAATCTTCTACCGGAACGCGATCAACATTGGTCTCCCTGCTCTGGAGTGCCCAGGGATCGTGACTCAAGTTACCGATGGGGACCAATTGTCAGTAGATCTGGAACGAGGCCAGATCAGGAACCTGAGAACCGGAGCGACGGCCACTGCAGAACCGATTCCGCTTGATCTCCTTCAGGTGTTGAATGACGGCGGGATCATTGAGCATTTGAAAAAGAAGCGAGTTCACAGATGACAACATACAAGATCTCGCTCATGCCAGGCGATGGAATAGGACCTGAGCAGACCGAAGCAACCCTTGCAGTCCTTGAAAGGGTCAGAGAAGCCTTCGGACTAAGTCTTGAATTCGTCAGGACAGAAGCCGGCGACGACTGCAAGCGCAGACACGGTTCAGCGTTGCCTGACGACACAATTCGCACACTTGAGACAACAGATGTGTGCCTGAAGGGTCCTGTAGGCGAAACCGCGTATGATGTAATTGTAAAGTTGCGGCAGATGTTTGATCTGTACGCTAACCTGAGACCGTCCCGAACCTACCCGGGTTTGAAGTGCCTCGATCCCGACACTGACCTCATCATAGTCAGAGAGAATACGGAGGATCTGTACAAAGGGCTTGAGTTCGAGGTCGCAAGTTCTGCAATCGCGCTGAGAGTGACCACAAGAACGGCCTGTGAAAGAATAGCGTCCAAGGCGTTTCGTATCGCAGAACTGCGGAACAGAAAGAAGCTTGTCACCGCTGTACACAAGGCCAATGTTCTCAGGAAGACCTGTGGCCTGTTTGCTGCGACCTGCCGAGAGGAAGCGAAACGCCACCCCGGCATCTCATTCGAGGATATGTATGTCGATGCTGCCGCCATGAATCTTGTACGGCAACCTGCACACTTCGACGTGCTCGTAACAACGAACATGTTCGGAGACATACTGAGTGACGAAGCGGCCCAAGTCGTAGGCGGTCTCGGACTGGCTCCGTCAGGCAACATAGGGGAAGAATTTGCAATATTCGAGCCCGTGCACGGATCAGGCCCAGACATAGCCGGCAAGAAGATTGCTAACCCTATCTCCATGCTACTATCTGCGACCATGATGCTCGAGTGGCTGGGCGAGAAGTTCGGTGATTCCAAATGCACCGCGGCTGCCCACACGCTCGAAGCCGCCGTGATTCAAGCTCTTGCAGATCGAATCACCACCCCGGATCTAGGCGGCAACTCCACCACGCAACAAGTCGCAGGAGCTGTCGCGGAGAGAATACCATTGGAAGTGATTGGATGAATCCCAAGGCTGCCATGCATGTTCGAGTATTTGATACGACTTTGCGTGACGGAGAGCAAACCCCAGGTGTCTCACTGACTCCTGAGGAGAAGCTTGCAATCGCGAGGCAACTTGCACGCTTGGGTGTCGATGCGATCGAAGCCGGCTTCCCGATCTCATCAGAGGGTGAAGCAGCAGGCGTGAGGCTCATTGCGAAAGACCGGCTATCTCCGGAAGTCTACGCTCTCGCGCGCGCCAACCGACAGGACATCGATGCCGCCTTACAATGCGATGTCGGTTGCGTTCACGTCTTCATCGCAACATCCGACCTACATCTGGAGCGAAAGCTCAAACTGTCTCGTCAGCAGGTTCTGGAAAAGGCAGTGCAGGCAGTCTCATACGCAAAGGATCATGGACTGACTGTCGAGTTCTCGGCTGAGGACGCTACTCGATCGGATTCTGAGTACATGGGACAAGTGTTTCGATCGGTCTGCGAGGCGGGCGCGGATCGCATAAACATTCCTGATACCGTGGGCGCGGCATCGCCTGAGAAGATGCAACGTATCGTTGGTTCAGTGATGCAGCTGGTCGACAGGCCGATCAGTGTCCATTGCCACGACGATTTTGGGTTGGCAGTGGCAAACAGTCTCGCAGGGATCGAAGCAGGTGCCGTTCAGGCACACGTTACCGTGAACGGTATTGGTGAAAGGGCTGGGAATGCTTCGCTCGAAGAACTGGTGATGGCTCTTCACCAGCTTGCCGGCATGAAGACCTCCATTGACACGGGGCTTCTCTATGAGACTTCGAGAATGGTCTCGAAGATCACGGGCGTAGTGGTTCAAGCGAACAAAGCAATTGTGGGGGACAACGCATTCGGTCACGAGTCTGGAATTCACACTCACGGAGTGAGTTCAGAAGCGTCCACGTACGAGCCTTTCGACCCGGCGATGGTAGGGAGGAGAAGGTGGTTCCAGGCAGGAAAGCACGCTGGTGCGCATGGAATAGCTGCTCAACTTGCCGAGATGGGATTGTCTCCAACTACTGAAGAACTCACTCAGATCGTCTCCAAAGTCAAGGACTTGGCCGACAAAGGAAAGACTGTCACGGACACAGACCTCTTTGCAATCGCTGAGACGGTGGTCAGCACTTTCTCTCCGGGCAGCAATCCGGTCTCGCTGGCTGACTTTGCAGTTATGACGGGAATCGGCGTTGTCCCGACGGCCTCGGTGCGCATCAAGATCAATGGAACCCAGTATGTCTCGTCTGAGACAGGTGTTGGCCCGGTCGACAGTGCAATCAAGGCGATCCAGAAACTGACGGATCCGCTTGTTCATGTGCGATTGAAAGAGTATAGGCTCGACGCCATCACTGGAGGCTCTGACGCCCTAGCTGAAGTCCTTGTGAGAGTTGAGGACGATGATGGAGCCGCAGTCTCGGCACGAATAACTGGTGAAGATGTCGTTCGAGCTAGTGTCGAGGCGATGATTCTGGGGATCAACAAGCTCCTCCTGAAAAAGCGTCTGATCGCGCAGAATCCTCGGGAACAGGAGGGGCATCTGACTTGAGATCGGACGCGATTAAGCAAGGGCCTGAGAGGGCGCCGCATCGAAGCCTCTTAAGAGCATGCGGGATTAGCGCAGAGGATTTCTCAAAACCTTTCATTGCGATAGCGAGCTCGCAAGTGGACATCGTGCCTGGTCACGTCCATCTCCACGAGTTCAGCGCAATCGTGAAGTCGGCGGTTCGAGAGGCAGGCGGGGTTCCATTCGAATTCAACACTATCGCAGTCGACGACGGAATCGCAATGGGCCATCCCGGGATGAGGTACTCACTTCCGAGTCGAGAGTTGATTGCCGATTCGGTTGAGACGATGCTTCAGGCTCACCAGTTCGACGGTGTCGTGTGCATTCCCAACTGCGACAAAGTTGTGCCGGGGATGCTCATGGGCGCCGTTCGTGTTAACATTCCAACGATCTTCGTAAGCGGCGGGCCGATGGAAACGGGTCGAACAAGCGAAGGCGCGCCCATCGACTTAGCCTCTGTGTACGAAGGCGTCGGACGATATCACGCGGGATTCATCACCGAGCAACAGCTCACCGAACTCGAGGAACGAGCATGTCCCTCATGCGGAAGCTGTGCGGGACTATTCACCGCGAATTCGATGAACTGCCTCTGTGAGGCAATTGGACTAGCATTACCTGGAAACGGAACGATCCTTGCGAACTCTCCAGGGAGAATCGAGCTCTTGAGAAGGGCAGGCCGTCAAATCATCTCGCTCGTCGCGGGTGATCTGAAGCCTAGAGATATTGTAACTGCAGAGGCCATCGATAACGCGTTTGCTCTGGACATGACTATGGGTGGCTCTACAAACACCATTCTTCACACTTTGGCGATAGCCAAGGAAGCAGAAGTTGCCTACCCACTAGGTCGGATAAACGAAATCGCGAAGCGGACACCCCACATCTGCAAGTTGAGTCCAGCATCGGATTGCAGAATGCAGGACCTCCATCGTGCAGGGGGAGTTGGCGCCGTTCTCAGAGAGCTCAGCAAGAAAGACGGAGCGCTCCACCTGGATCAGATGACAGTCACGATGAAGACGCTCGGCGACAACATTTCTGATGCAAAGGTCGCCGACCCGCAAGTGATTAGGCCGGTCTCGAATCCTCATAGTCATCACGGAGGAGTAGCCATCCTCTACGGATCCCTCGCTCCAAGAGGAGCCGTCTGCAAGACGGGTGCTGTCGACTCCGAGATGATGAAACACAAGGGACCAGCTCGGGTGTTCGACTCTGAGGACGACGCATCCAACGCGATTCTTGAGGGGTCCATCAAGGAGGGTGACGTCGTCGTTGTTCGATATGAGGGCCCCAAAGGTGGGCCGGGAATGCGAGAGATGCTGACCCTGACCGCGAATTTGGTTGGCATGGGGCTGGGAGCAAGAGTCGCACTTGTCACGGATGGAAGGTTCTCTGGAGCATCGCGGGGCGCATGCATCGGGCACGTCTCTCCTGAGGCAGCTGCAGGTGGACCGATCTCGTGCCTCAAAGACGGAGATCCAATCGAGATCGATTTGGAACATTACCGCCTAGATGTTGACCTGGATCCTGACGAGATCAAGGCTCGTCAGAAGCACCAGCGTCGCTTACCAAGCCGTGCAAGCTCAGGGTATCTCGCGAGATACGCCGCCCTTGTTGGTTCAGCTGAGGAAGGGGCGGTTCTCAGGCGATCCATCGTCGACAATCAAGGTGACACATGATGTCAATGAGAAATCCGGAATTCGTGTGGATGAACGGAGAGTTCATTGACTGGGAAAGGGCGAACGTTCCTATCCTAGCTCATGCTCTCCACTACGGAACAGCGGTCTTCGAGGGAATAAGAGCCTACAAGACCAGTGATGGGCTTTCGATCTTCCGCTTGAAGGAGCACATGGGCCGTCTCAAGGCCTCTGCGCATGCCTACATGATGGCCCTTCCATATTCAGAGAGCGATCTCTGCGAGGCCACGACAGCACTCCTAGCCAAGAATGAGATGCGTGACTCAACATACATCAGACCCATCGCCTTCAAAGCGGTGGGTGGAATAAGCCTAGACTTCAGAGAAGTTCCGACTTGGGCTGCAATAGTGGCCTTTCCCTATGACAAGTACTTCGAGAAGGAAGGACTCGATGTTTGCGTTTCGTCATGGAGGAGGACAGGTGAACCTTCTGTGTTGTCTTTGGCAAAGGCGTCGGGACACTACATCAATTCTGTCCTCGCCAAGGTCGAAGCTGCCCAAAACGGATTTGACGAGGCAATATTCCTCGACCAAAGAGGATTCGTTTCAGAAGGCAGCGGAGAGAACATCTTCATCGTTAAGAAGGAGATAATTCACACCCCTCCACTGTCTGCAGGAATTCTGGAGGGAATCACAAGGGACACACTGTGCACCATCGCCCACGACCACGGCTTGAAGCTTCAAGAACGTGACATTGCCCGTGGTGAGCTATACACATGTGATGAAGCATTCTTCACCGGAACAGCGGCTGGAATCTCGCCGATATTGAGCATCGACAGACGAGAAATAGGTTCAGGTCGACTAGGTCCAGTGACCCAACGAATGCAGGAAGTGTATTCCGAGGTTGTCAGTGGGAATGAGGAGAAGTATGGCCACTGGCTGACCCCGGTCTACCCTAAGACCCGGCACAAAGCCTCCGCAGAAGCGCCCACAGCCGCGTCGTTGCCCAGCGCGGATATGCGGCCTTCGAATTGGCAGCTGCAGTTCTGGGAGTGGACAAGACCGCAAGGACCCTAGACCCAAGCAATGGCCAACAGGCAGAATATTGTCGACTACGAGATTCGACTCAATGTGGATTGGAGAGAGTGCGAGCATAGGCAGTCGGAGCCATCGGGCCGTTCAGTCAGATTCTGATTCGGATAGCATCCTGTGGACTGTAACTTCGGATCCTCTCTCTCTGTCTAAACACACCTTGACGACAATCGGTTTTCGAGCGGTTAGGTTAACTGTGCTATCAGACATCTGTTCGTCGCTTGGTGGCAAACGTGGGCTCGGGTCTTTGGAGTCGGATGGAAAGTGAAGAATCAGCACCTGACTAAACTAAGAGGCGAACTTCGCCCCGTCGACTCCGAACTCATCGCTGTTCTGGCTCGGAGAGATCGATTGGTCAGCAAGATCGGACTGGTAAAACGGAAACTGAAGATGGGAATAATCGACCCGCTCGCTGAGAGATCCGCTATGGAGAACTTTGTTGCCTCCGCCGCCAAAGCTGGACTGGAAGAGGACTACGCACGGCGAGTTGCCGAGCTGGTCATCGAGGCCTCAGTCGAGACTCAAATGCGATCGAGGCCGCCTGCGGCATCAAGTGATGCCATACTGAAGCAGTTCTCGGAGATCATGATGAAGGCAGAGAAGAAAGGCCGCAAACTGATTAGGTTTGACATTGGCGAGCCTCGCTTCAGAACTCCAAGTGCTGTGATCAGCGAAGCCAAGAGATTGCTCGGTCGGTCCCCCACAATGCTGTATGGTTCGAGCTCCGGCCTGACAGAATTGGCTGACGCGATCGCCACGCGACTCAACGAGCATTACGGGACAAGACTCCGTCGGTCAAATATCCTAATCGTCCCTGGGGCTCGTTTCGGGATCTTTGCCGCAATGCGAACGAACGTGTCAAGTCTTGACCGGGTGCTGGTCTGCCAACCTACATGGCCGGCTTATGAGTCATGCATAAACTTGGTTGGTGCGAGGGCTCTGACGGTTTCGACGAGTTTGGAAGACAAATGGGACATCGATTTGACAGCCCTTGAGGAAGCGCTCAAACTCAGGCCTAAGATGCTGGTCCTCAACAATCCGAGTAACCCCACGGGCAAGGTGTTGTCAGCGAAGAGATTCCAAGAGGTAATGGAACTGGCGAGGAAGTATCGCACAATTGTTCTTTCCGATGAGGTCTATGCGAGCTACTGCAGCACGCGGACACCAAGCGTCCTCGAGTATTCCGACAGTGAGGCGATCTACATCAACAGCTTCTCGAAGGAGTTCAGCATGACGGGCTGGAGGGTCGCTTATACAGTGGCAGACGAGCAGAAGATCGCAGCGATGCGCAGGATCGTTGCGACCACCCTGACAAACGTGCCTGAGCTCGTACAACGAGCGGCGCTCGCCGCGCTCAAAGATCCGAGCGAGGAAGCAACGGCTAGTAGGCACAGGATTAGCAAGCGTCTCGGGATAGCCTGCGAGGAGTTGCGAAAAGGGGACTTTGAATTCTATGCCCCTGACGGCGGATTCTACATTTTCCCACGAATGAGACGAAGAGGTATCGACTCCGAAAAGTTCGCCAAACATTTGTTCGCGAAGTATGCGGTGGGAGTCTTGCCAGGAACCATTTTCGGCGGATACACAAGTTTTCTGAGACTAGCGATCACTGAGTCGGAAAACGCGGTTAGGAAAGGAATTAGACGGATCGTGAAGGCGATGAATGAATGGTAACTCGAGTCGCTGTCATTGGTGCGGGAGGAATGGGCGCATGGTTCGCTCGTTTCTTTAAGTCACGTGGAGACCTCGTCACTGTTTCTGATCGTGACTCCGGCAAGGCCAGACGTCTCGCCTCAAAACTTCGAGCGGGATATGCGTCAAGTAATGCCGAGGCCGCACGGGGAAGTGACATAATCATTCTCGCCACTCCAGCCAACGTAATTTCGAAGGTCACTAGTGAGCTCATTCCGGTTATAGGCAGGAACGCTCTCGTCTGTGACATTTGCGCGACAAAATCGACCGTCATTCCGGCTCTCCGTTCGGTTCAGAGACGAGGGATCAAGGTTGCTAGCATCCATCCCATGTTCGGTCCTCTAGCACACGGTATCGGCGGGAGAAGAATCATCGCCATCAGAACCGGAAAGGACACACGTGGCTACAAGACGATGAAGCACATCCTCGAAGGCGCCCATGTCTTCTTGACTCGTCAGGGCCTCCATGACAGACGCATGGCTCTGACACTGGGACTGCCTCACTTCCTGAACATGGCCTTTGCCACGACTCTCTCCAAGAGAAGGAATCTTGCAGAAATCCGCAAGTTTGCCGGCAGGACGTTCGATCTGCAGATGTTGCTTGCGGAAGCAATTGCAAGCGAGCCCGAAACCACCGCGGACATCCAGATAATGAACAAGGAATTCCGTACGGTCCTCCGAGACTTGCAGCGAGACATCGGTGCGCTCGCAAAGATAGTGAACAAGCAAGATAGAGCGAGACTCGTCGCCCGCTACAAGAAAGTCAGAAGGGCCCTGTCTGTTGATCCTGAATTCAGAACCGCACGAACAGCATTCGAGAAAGTCACAGAGGCGCAATCTGCAATCTCAAGAAACTAGTATCATGAAGTCTGAGTACTCGGGAGCGCTTGAGCTTGCCTAGACATCGAGTAACTGCTGCCTTCCAGGGCGAAAAAGGGAGCTACAGTCACGAGGCCTGTGAGCGCTATTTCGGAAGTCACGTTGTAGTGCGGCCGTTTAGAACTCTGAGAGAGGTTTTCCATGCCGTAGAGGGCGGACACAGGATGTTCGGTGTTGTCCCGGTCGAGAACTCGTATGAGGGAAGCATCAATGAGACGTATGATCTGTTGGCCAACACCACATTGAAAGTCTGTGGCGAAGTACAAGTTCGTGTAAGACACTGTCTCATCGCAAAGCCTGGAACGAAGGCTAGCGAGATAACCACAGTCTACTCTCACCCACAGGCTCTAGCGCAATGTGTGAAATACTTACGCGCTCACAAAATGGAGGCCGTTCCGACCTACGACACCGCCGGCAGTGTGAAACTGGTTAAGGCTATGCGATCGAGGAAAGCTGCCGCGATTGCGAGCAAACGTGCCGCAGAACTACATTCCATGCAAGTCATCGGAGAAGGAATCGAGGACAGTGATGTGAACTACACGAGGTTCCTCATTCTCGGGAAGAAGATTGCTCCACGGTCAGGAAACGACAAGACTTCGATAATTCTCGGGGTTGAACACAAGCCCGGATCTCTCTATCGAGCCCTCAGTGTGCTTTCGAGAAGACGCATCAATCTAACGAAGATTGAATCAAGGCCTGTGAAGAATACGCCGTGGCAGTACTACTTCTACGTCGACTTTCATGGGCACATCCGAGACAAGTCATGCCAAGAAGCGCTCAGGGATCTGGGCGTACGATCGACCTTCGTGAAGGTACTTGGATCATACGTCAGCGCGACGTACGGCTAGCGAGTCTTCATGACGGGTCCGATTACGCCTGCTCTCAATGAATGATCCGCTAGTACGATCGCCATCATTGCCTCGACAATGGGAATCGCTCTAGGGACGACGCAAGCGTCGAACCTGCCCTTGATCAACAGAGGCTCCTCCTTCATCGTCTGAAGGTTAACAGTAGTCTGCGGGATAGCTATCGACGACGGCGGCCTGAAGGCGATCCCACATACTATGGGTTGTCCGTTGCTGAGACCGCCGACGATTCCTCCGGCATTGTTGGTTGGGCTCTGTATTCTTTCCCCACGCACCGTCAAGGGATCGTTGTATTCTGAACCATGCATCCTCGCGGACTGGAAACCGGCTCCAACTTCGACTGCCTTGACGGAAGGGATCGAGAAGAAAGCCTTGCTGAGGTCGCCATCGAGGTTGTCAAATACCGGTTCTCCTAAACCGACCGGGGTTCCTGTCGCAATGGCCTCGATAACGCCCCCGAGAGTATCCCCCCGTTTCTTGGCTTCAGCAATCGCCTCAGTCATCTTCGCCGCAGCCTCAGGGTCAGCGCAGCTCAATACGCTGCCACGCGCTGCTCTCGCTAGCTCATCTGGCAGAACCCTGCTCGCGCGAATGCCTGCGATCTCAACAGTATGAGCGTAGACGTTCATGCCTATCGTGCCAATCAGTTTCTTCGCGACAGCGCCGGCTGCCACGAACCCAACCGTGATTCTTGCGGAGAACCGGCCGCCGCCCCTGTAATCCTCGTGTCCACCGTACTTCAGTCTCGCAACCAGGTCCGCCTGTCCAGGCCTCGGAGTGTGCCTCCTCTCCTCATAGCCTTCCGACCGCACGTCCAAGTTGGAGACTGAAAGATGGATTGGGGCACCTGTGGTGCGGTCGTTGAACACTCCCGACGAGATCTCCACTTGATCCGTTTCCTTCCGCTGAGTTGAGAACAGCTCGCCGCTAGGTTGCCTCCGTTGCAGCTCGCGTTGAATATCGCTTGCAGCAAGTTGGAGTCCGGCTGGGCATCCATCTATGACGACTCCGACCTTTGGGCCGTGGCTCTCGCCAAAGCTCGTGACAACGAATCGTTCGCCGAGAGAGTTGCCGGTCAACCTGCTGACACCTTTGCTCCCAATGATTGTAGATCGGACCAGAATGATGGATAGGACTTTCCTACACATTCAGCATCAACTATCGTTACTGCCTCAGTGCACAGTCCGAGTACACCGAACGCCATCGCTATCCTGTGATCTCCGTGCGGATCAATCATCGCATTATGTGGTCTGCCTCCATGGACGGTGAACGAGTCTTCCGATTCCTGAGTCTGGATACCCATGTGTTCGAGTCCCTCGCTCATTGATTGAAGACGGTTGGACTCTTTGATTCTGAGCCTTCGAATGCCTCTGATCGTGCTTTTGCCGTGCGCCGTTGCACACAATGCGCAAATGGCTGGGAAAAGGTCTGGACAGTCTGAGACATCAACTTCCACTGGCTCAAGTTGCGATTTCTCCGCGGTTATAGAGGCAGAATCTTGGCTAACCACTGCCTTCATTCGCTCGAGGATGTCCAGCATGCATCGATCAGCCTGATCGCTCTTCTCGGCGAGTCCGTGGATGTTCACTTTGGCGCCTGCGACAGCTCCTCCTGCCAACAGGAAGGCTGCAGATGACCAATCGCCTTCTACTTCGACTTCAGAAGAGCGGTAAGTCTGACCATGTACTTGGAATCTAGTCAAGTCGCTATTTGCATGAACAAGAACGCCAAACTCGTGTTGCATGTGCATAGTCATTTTGGCGTAGGATTTTGACTCGAGACGCCCAGATATGCAAACTTCGACCGGCTTCTCAGCCAGAGGTCCCGCGAGCAGGAGTGCCGAGACATACTGAGAACTGACATTTCCAGGGATTGTGACAGTTCCCCCCTCGATCGGTCCCTTCACATGAACCGGAGGGTAGCCAAGGTTGGACGTGCAATATGCTCCGAGTGCTCCAAGAGCAAGCGCCAAGTCCTTCACAGGTCTCTTGAGCAGAGAAGGCTCGCCGGAGATCTCCGCATCATAAGGAGTAGTCGCACAAATGGCCGTCATGAATCGGAGAGTGGTTCCTGATTTCCCGCAGAAGATTACGTCTGATGGTTTCTTCAATTCGCCAGATCGAGAAACGCCGGCAGTTCCGGTGTTCCATTCGGTTGCTACGCCGACCTTTGAGAGTGCGTCGGAAGTTGCGCGTGTGTCGTCGCAGATAAGCGGCGAATGCAGCGTGCTTTCACCTTGAGCCAAGGCTGAGCAGAACAGAGCCCTGTGGGTGTAGCTCTTTGATGGTGGCGCTCTCAACGAGCCATCCAGCTTGCTGCGGTACACAGTTACTTTCAATGGCGGTGGAACCTCATGGCCCTGTAGTCAGCCCGGGCAAGGATGGGTGACTTCTTGTCTTCGAAACCATTACCTCGCCGTCGTGTCTTCTCAGGACATCTAGGACCGGATCTTTGGATTGGTCACCTACCACGAAGGCATAGGCTGGACCTTTTCCTGAGATCCCCGCCGCGAAAGCGCCCGCTTCTAGGCCCTCTAGGATTACGTCTATAGGGAGTTTCAGCACATGCGAATACACGAGACCGTTGAGAGTCATCGCGTTCCAACACTCGCCAGAAAGGGCCTGTTCGTGAGCAGTTTCTACCTGCCTCGCGATTGTCTTGATTCTTCTTAGATCAGCATCAACCGTGTACGCCTTTGCTCGCGGAACCAGTAGCAGGACATGGTGATCCTCGACTGGGTATGTTCGCAGGACCTTCCGAAGGATGTTGTCGGTGACGACAACGTTTCCGTATAGCGAGGCCGCGGCGTCATCGAATGCACCGGTCACACTAACGTTTGCTTCCAAGCTTGCATCTGCTACTAGGTTCAGAATCTCGCGTGGCTCCAGGCGTTTCTGAAGTGCGGCCAATGTGGCAAGAGTGATTGCATTGCCTGCTACACTGCTGCTCTTCAGACCTCTCGCGATCGGGATGTTAGACTCCGTTTCAACTCTAGCGCCGATTTTCCGTTCTCCGAAACGCTCGAACACCGCTCGAACGCATTTCTCAGCAAGGAGCGTCTTCTCTTTCTCATCGTTGAGGATTCGCGTTTCGATGATCCCGTCGTTAGTCAATTTCACTCTGGCTTTCGTCCAGAGATCAATTCCGAAGGCAGCCCCTTTTCCAGTGGCTATGGCGTTCACTATTGTCACAGCTCCGTATGCTGTTGCTTCTGCGCTCATTTCGTCCGCACCTGCCTTGCCTTGAGAGCTGCCTTGTGCATCACGTCAATCGGAGGGTCTCGGCCGGTCCACAGTCTGAAGGAGAGAGCTGCCTGACCGACTAGCATGTCAAGGCCGTCGACGACTCTAGCTCCCGCGGCTTCAGCGTCGCTGAGGAAGTCGCTTTTGTGAATGTAGTTGGCATCGAAAACGATCATTCCTGCTCTGATTAATTCCTCACGGATCAGCGTCGAGGCGAAACGAGGAACTACATCGACAGGCAACGTGTTGATCAGAACGTCGCTTTGGCTTACTTCCTTCCGGAGGCTTGCCTTGTCGAGCCCATAGGGTTGACATTTGACGTCACTCCATCGTGTGATCTCGCCTGCCAGCTTTGACCCCTTGGAGCGGGTACGGTTGAGAATTGAGATGCTCTGAGTTGACTTGGAGAGATAGTAGGCGATAGCTCGCGCTGCTCCTCCTGCCCCAAGAATTACCGCTCTTGTGCCTGACAGCGATCCGCTTAGCTTCCGCAGTACTTCAAGGGCTGCTTGACCATCTGTGTTGTATCCTCGAAGTCCCCCGCCTGATCTAACTAGGGTATTGACGGCTCCGATCTCGCGAGTGGTCTTCTCAATTGTGTCCAGGAAATGCATCACACTAGTCTTGTGAGGCCTCGTAACATTCAGGCCTACTATTCCAAGACCTCTAACGCCTTCTATCGCTCGTGCAAGCTCTCTTCTCCTAACCCGAAATGCAACGTACACGAAATCCATACCCAATGATCTGTATGCTGCGTTGTGAATCGCTGGAGACAGCGAGTGCTCAATAGGGTCCCCAATAACCGCACAAACCTTTGTTCCCCCATCGATCCTGGAGGAGTCCGATGGCATATCCGAGATCTTCGGGAGTCCGTTCAAGCCACTCCGAGCTCCTTGTACAGGGTTTGCAATTCATCTATCGGGATCTGGCCTGCTGCAGTTTCTCGGCCGGCGTGGAATGAGGCGAACGTGAAATAGGCTCCGAGAATTGGAGACAGAACTCTTGACGAGATTCCGAGCCTTCCCATAGAAAAACAGACGAGCTTTGTCTTTCTCGCATGCTTGTCGACGAACTTCAGACACCGCAGATTGTCGCGATAGCTCTTGGCGGTGCCAACTATCTTGCAGATATCCGCGCCCGCGCGCTTCTCGCTCGCAACTATGGATGCAAGTGTCGCCTCTGCCGGAGTGAGCTTTTCGTTGTGGTATGAGACGATTACTCTTGCTCCGTGCTGCTTGAATTCGCGAACCGTCCTGCGAACGTCCCTTGTATTGAGCTCTACGTCCACATAGTCGAATCTTTCTTCGGCCGCGAGCCTCAGTGTCTTCCGCCTCATCTCTTCTGTTCCAGAGAACTGGCCACCTTGGGTTGTACTTCGATTTGTGGCGATCAAAGGACGCTGAGTAGCATCTCTAATTTCGGAAAATGAAAGCGCCGATTTCATTGAGTCGAATCGTATCTCGATGAGATCTGGATGATGTCGCTCCAATAGCCGAATGGATTTGACCGTTCTCTTGACGGTTTTTTCCATCACTGGGACACAGATCCTCGGTCGCATCAATGCTCTCCCTTCTTGGAATCGATCATTCGTCTGAGAACGTCAAGAACGACATCAGTCCGAACCTGATCCGTCAGAAATACCTCGCCTATGGTCTTGGGCAGCACCCATCTGACGCGCCCAGCCAGCCTCTTCTTGTCGCTATTCAGCTGGTGGACAATCTCATTAGGATTGGTCGGACAGTCTATCGATGTTGGGAGCGCCGCCATCTTGAGTACACGTTCCTGGCTCTCGGCCATCTCCCGCTCTGTGGCACCTACCTCACAAGAGATTCCGGCAGCGGCCGTCATGCCAATTGCAACTGCCGCACCATGCGTGTAGTAGGCGTAATTGGTCAGGGCTTCCAGTGCGTGCCCGACCGTGTGGCCATAGTTCAGGATCGATCTGACGCCGTGCTCCCTCTCGTCTTGTTCCACGATCCTAGCTTTGATCGAACAGCATCGAGACACGATGTCGATCAACGCTTCAGTCGGAGTCTTGGAAAACGAGTTGACTGTTGTTTCCAGAATGTGGAAGAGTTCCGGGTCAGCAACAATTGCGTACTTTATGACCTCAGCTAGACCAGAGCGAATCTCTCTTGCTGGGAGAGTCCGCAAGGTTGAGACATCAGTCCAGACGAGCGCCGGCTGGTGAAAGGCGCCAACGAGATTCTTGCCTTTCGGGTGGTTGACTCCGGTCTTTCCTCCGATGCTACTATCCACCTGGGCAAGCAATGTCGTAGGTACTTGGATGAAGCTTATTCCGCGCATGAATGTGGCTGCTGCGAATCCTGCAACGTCACCGATTACGCCCCCGCCGACCGCGACTATCCCAGAGCTCCTGTCGAACTCGTTCTCCACCAGATTGTCGTAGACCGAGTTTGCCGTCTGGAGTGACTTGGATTCCTCCTCATCATTCATGATCGCGACGGAAACGTCAAAACCAGTGGACGCCAGAGAATCATGCACAACTTTCCCATAGCTGGGCCACAGTGCTGCACTTGTGACGATCAATTCCTTGGATCCTAGCCCAATTCTCCTCGCAGCGTCCCCGAGTGCGCCTAAGATCCTGTCTCCTATCATAATCTCGTAGGAGCGTTCGCCGAGCGATACTGGGATTCTGTTCAAGTGGACAGATCCCCTAGCGGATTCCGCGACCGACTGCCTTGGCGACAGCTTCGAGCTCTACCATCAGGCTCGCGAACTCTCTCAAGTCCAATTGTTGTTGGGAGTCGGAAAGGGCAGTTTCAGGAGTAGGATGGGTCTCAATCATGAGGCCGTCAGCTCCCGCAGCGATGGCCGCCTTGGCCATCGGCGCTATGAGATCTCTGCTTCCAGTAGCGTGGCTTGGGTCAACGAGGATAGGGAGATGCGTCGTATTCCTCAAGACAGGCACTGCTGCAAGGTCCAGAGTGTTACGTGTCGCTTTTTCGAATGTGCGTATTCCGCGTTCGCAAAGAACGACGTTCGGGTTTCCCTCTAGGAGAACGTACTCTGCGGCCTGTAACCATTCGTCGATTGTACTCATCATTCCACGTTTGAGGAGGACTGGAAGTCTCGATCTTCCGACAGCCCTGAGCAAAGCAAAATTCTGAACGTTTCTTGCTCCAATTTGGAGCATGTCAGCGTACTTGGCGACAAGACCCACTCGCTCGGGCTCGAGCACCTCAGTCACCACCGGCAGGCCCGTCTCTTCACGCGCTTCCGCCAGTAGTCTGAGACCCGCTTCCCCGAGTCCCTGAAACTCGTAAGGTGAGGTTCGCGGTTTGTAAGCGCCTCCTCGCAATAGCGTAACTCCTAATCGCTTAACAGCACGTGCAACTTCCAGCAGCTGCTCGCGTCCTTCAACCGAACATGGACCAGCTACGACTACGACCTTCTTCGCTCCAAAACGCGCTTCTCCAACTTCAACTATCGATGTCTCGTTCTGGAACTCTCTGCTGGCCAACTGAGCTTTTGAAGATGGGAACACGATTCTTTCAGCAATCCCTGATTCCTTGAGCTCATTCACATCCGTTGAAGCCGGATTATGTTGCGTCACGAGCAGAGTCTGGTCGTTCCAAGGTACGGACCTTGCCTCCAGTCCCTTCTTGCGTAGGAAGTCGACCGCTTGGGCGGTTCTTTGACTGTTCGGGCTTTTCGGGATTACCGCTATCAAGCGACCCCGCCTCCTTTCACGGCTGAGTTCTCCTTCAGTTTCATGACTTTCTTTGCCGCATCTGCAATGTGATGGGCCGTAAGTCCGTGAATCTCCATGAGTTCGCGTAGATCTCCGGACTCCCCAAACCTATCATGGATCCCAACCATCTCAATTGGGACGGGTTTGTCTCTGCAAACGATTTCGGCCACAGTGCTGCCCAGGCCGCCGAGGATGTTGTGGTCCTCGACGGTGACAATTGCACCAGTTACTCCTGCAATTTCGTTAATCATTCGCACGTCGGCAGGCTTGACGGTGTGCATGTCGACTACGGATGCGCTGATTCCCTCTTTCT
>Ga0315280_10004678_pt1 | contig 20014 bp, 18 predicted proteins | sample YL17G06_40_MG_FD_203697 | JGI IMG/M metagenome (GOLD analysis project Ga0315280, IMG submission 203697) | Sediment microbial communities from Yellowstone Lake, YNP, Wyoming, USA - YL17G06_40 | ecosystem: Environmental > Aquatic > Freshwater > Lake > Sediment | place: USA: Wyoming | collected... | reverse complement strand
TTGCGGCGAGTTCGTCATTCCGGCGGAAGCCGGAATCCAGAAGACCGGACTGGATTCCGCATCAAGTGCGGAATGACAGAATTTAAAGTTTTTGATACCCCGCTGCTTGCGGCGGGGTAGTTCATTCTGCGGTGGGCCGAAAATCACTATACAGGAGACCGTCATGAAAAAATGGAAACCAACTCCGCCCGAGGCGGTTGCGGCCTTTGAGGTGGCAACCTCTGACTTGCCCGGAGTCGAGCCGTGGAAGATGTTTGGCTACTCTTGTGTCTTTGCGAAGGGCCAAATGTTTGCCGGTTTGCACGAGGCGGGAATGGTCCTTCGGCTTCCCGATGAACAGCGACCTGAGTTTCTTCGATTGAAGGGCGCAGAGCAGTTCGAGCCGATGCCCGGAAGGGTGATGCGTGAGTACGTGGTTGTGCCAAAAGTGTTGCTGAATGCGCCGGGACAGCTCCGACCGTGGGTTGAAAAGTCATTAGCCTATGTTTTGTCTTTGCCGGCCAAGCCGAAGAAGAGTTCTGGTGGCGAAAAGATGTCGAAAAGCGCAAAGAAGTGAGTTTGGGAGAGTTTCCTAAGAATTCTCTCCAGCGGACGCGGTGAAACTGCGCCATTGATTATTGGCGTTACGCAATATCTACATCGAAGATACTCAGCAGTTTCAATTTTATTAGACTGTGGCTCTTGCCTCCATTCCCCTCGAACCCTTGGCCCCTATTTGGTCTTGTGGATCTTAAGGAAAATAAGCAATAGAGCAAAGCTGCTCGTTTTGATAATTGCCATCATAAAGCAGGATTCCTTCAGACCCAGAATAGGCAGGAGAAGGATCCCCCCAAATAACCCTCCAAAGAAACCTCCCATAAGATCGGCTCCATAGAGCACGCCAGCTGTGTGGCCTAATGTCTCTCCCTTCGAAGGCGTGCCCAGATATATCTTGCTCGCAAGAGGAAATTGAAGCCCAATCCAGGCGCCAGAGAAAAAGGACATGATCAGAAACACCGGATAGATAAGAAGAGAGACAGCTTTATTATCGAGGTATTGAGATGGGATGGAGAATACAAAAGGAAAAAGAAAGGAGAAGAGGATGACAACTATTTCTATTTTTAAAAATAGAAGAGAATCCTTTTTTATTCTATCCAGGCGTTGAGTGATAAAGAAGCTGCTCAGTGCTACCCCTAACATAAAGATGGCTATGAGGAGGCCGATTTGTTGGTAGAGATAGCCATAGAATGTTTGAAAGGTGAAGATAACGGCTAAATTGAATATCATTCCTACTAATCCAGTCGTGAAGATGGCATAGGTAATGGACTGTCTGGAGAGAGAAGGTTTCTTCATAAAAATAGCTGCGATGGCGAAGGTAAAAATGGCCATCCCGACGGTCATTATGCTGAGACGCAATCCTTCAAACCACTTAAATATTCCTGTGAGGTATGGGGAGAAGAGGGCATTCCAGTAGGAAAGGCTGAGGAAGACACCTACGGGACGAAAATCGGAATTGATATGAACCCTTCTTCCTTCCATGGATTGCAAAAACCATTTCAACCACCTTTCATGAAGCCGGTATTCTATATAGCTTTTAGTAAATAACCTCGTTCGGATTTTCCTCCCCTCCAGACGTTGGATCATTTCCCCAGCGGTCAATGTTTCCAATTTCTCGTAGTCTGAGGCCAGATAAAGATTGACATCACCGGGGATAACTCTCACATATCGATAAACAGTTTTTAAGGTGTCTAAAATACATCCGTTCAAGTCTCTTAATTCTGGACTGACATAGGTCATCGAACCCGGGAGAGATAAAACGATGATTCCCCCTGGATTCATCTTTCCCTTCACTATGTGGAAAAATTCGGAGGAGAATAGTCGATTGGTTTGTAATTGCTGGGGAGCAGAAAGTCCAATGAAGATCATATCAAATCGGTCTTGAGTCCTTTTAACGTAGAAACGGCCATCCGTGTAATGAATTTTAACCCTCTTGTCGGAGAGTTCGAATTGAGTTAAGGAGGTTGAAAATTTCTTAATCAGTTTCAAAAGAAGAGGATCGAGCTCAACATAATCCAGACGAATCACAGGATATTTTAGAATTTCGTTGATCATTCCTCCGGCTCCACCGCTTAGGACCAAAACCGATTCAGGTTTTTCATGAAAGAGCATCGAGAAGTGAACAAAATCCTCGATGGAGGCAATGTCAGGGACAGGAGTGGTGATAGATGGTACTCCATCTGCAAAGAAAGTGAATTGTTCTCCCCTTTTTGCGACAACGATATTTCCATAGATGGAGTTTTCATTGTGGATGACATTTAGATTTCTCCACTGTGAATGGATGGAGGAGAGATGGATCTCCTTCGATATGGGGGTTAAAAGAATATAAGCAAAAAGAATGGCAAGGACCATCGAAAGGCCCCGGGGTAAATTTCGAATACGAAGGGAGGGTGACGGATCATTTGACCAGAGGAGGAGTGTCGAAATGAGAGTATTCGTCAGTGAGATGATAAAGGCGATCTCAAATGAGTTGAGATATTGAATAAGAAGAAAGGTCATTAGCAATCCACCGATAATGGACCCGATGCTTTCGAAGACATAGACCATTCCAATGGAGGAAGCATCTTTTCTGATGTATTGGGAATAGAGGTTACAACCGCAAGTGAAAAGGGCACCCTGGGGAAGTGTAACAGGGAGTAGTATCAGAAAAGAGGAATAGAAAATTGGGCCAAAGCCAAGCGCTTCTCCAGGAGTGGTGAGAACGATATTTTTAAATATTCGGGAGAGATAGATGGCGGGAGGGAGGGCCACAGAAAATAACAGTTGGAAGAACGCAAAAACTTCTATTTTCCTCTCCACTTTTTCGACAGTCTTACCAATGATAACAGCACCGATCGCTACCAAGATGAGCCAGTTGGCAAGAATGATTCCAAGAGTAAGTTCATTGCCGAGAAAAGAGATGAGAAGCTCTCTTAGCAGGACGATCTGTGCGACGATGCTGCTCAATCCCATGATGAGCAGAGAGGCATTAAGGATGAGTATTTTCATGCCTTCATTCATTACCAATATATTGATATTTTGTAAAGAGTGGGAAATATCGGGTATTTAAAATTTGAAATGGGAGTGTTGTTGCTACTCTGAACTACTTTCTTGATTTCCACCGAAGCAGTGGTGCGTAGATGCCTCGGTCTCCGAGCCCTTCTTCAATTCGAAGAAGCTGGTTATATTTAGCGACTCGGTCGGTTCTGGAAGTGGAGCCTGTCTTTATCTGGCCAGCATTGGTACCCACTGACAGATCTGAAATGGTCGTATCTTCTGTCTCACCAGAACGATGGGAGATGATGGTCCGGTAACCAGACCTTTTCGCTATTTCGATGACTTCAAGGGTTTCGGTCAGGGTTCCGATCTGGTTCGGTTTGATTAGAATGGCATTGGCCACCCCTTCTCGGATACCTCTGGAGAGCCGGCTGGGATTGGTGACGAAGAGGTCGTCTCCTACCAATTGGATCTTTTTCCCCAACCGAACGGTCATTGCTTTCCATCCCTTCCAGTCGTCTTCAGAAAGACCATCTTCAATGGAGACGATGGGAAACTTCTTGATCAGGTTTTCGTAATAGTCGATCATTTCGGCAGAAGTCCTTTTCGGCTTCTTTTCAGCCTTGAGAAAATAAAATCCGTTTCGATAGAATTCAGTGGCTGCGGCATCGATGCCAAGGGCCACATCTCTTCCGGGCCGATAGCCTGATTTTCGGATGGCCTCAAGGATCAGTGAGAAAGCCTCCTCATTGGATCGAAGGTCCGGAGCAAATCCTCCTTCATCGCCGACAGAGGTTTTATAGCCCTTCTCCTTCAGAATAGCCTTGAGATGGTGGAAGACCTCAACCCCCATTCGAAGAGCTTCCTTAAAGCTTTTCGCGCCGATAGGAAGAATCATACATTCCTGTAAATCTAAGTTATTGTCAGCATGTACTCCACCGTTAAGAATGTTCATCAGGGGAAGAGGAAGTCGATTGGCTGAAAGACCTCCAAGATATTGATATAGAGGAGTGCCCAAATGATTGGCTGCTGCCTTTGCACAGGCAAGGGAAACGCCGAGTATGGCATTGGCCCCCAGTCGTACCTTATTGGGAGTGCCATCCAATTGAAGCATTGCCGTGTCGATCCCTTTTTGATCCAGTACGTCCATCCCTAAGAGTTTGGGCGCGATCACACGCTGGATCTGTTGGACCGCTTTCTGAACTCCCTTCCCAAGATAACGATGGGGATCCTTGTCCCGTCGTTCCAAGGCCTCATGACTTCCCGTGGAGGTTCCAGAGGGGACGGAGGCTCTCCCAGTAAATCCGCTCTCCAAGAGGATCTCTGCCTCAACCGTAGGATTTCCTCTCGAATCAATGATCTCCCTTCCAATGACTTCAATGATGATCGACATAGTTCAAATCCCCCTTTAGGTAATGGTCAAATCCAAATCTCAAAGTTCAAATGTCAAATGAAATCCAAATTCAACAATGCCAAAATCCAGAGCGATTATTAGTTGGTCTCACCTATTTCTTTTCATTTAAAATTCGAGTGCCCACATAGATATAATGAGCCCCTGAGAGGATAGTGAAAAGAGCAGTTCCGTAAATGGCAATGGTGGAAAGCTGGTTGAAAATGTGATAATACCCCGACGTTAAAACAAGAAGGACCGTGGAAATCTGAAATACCGTGGTCACCTTGCTCAGGAGACTTGGCTGGATCTTTGGATGATAGCTGGTGAGAAGCATGACGAGGAATCCCAACAAGATGAGGACATCCCGAGTGATGACGATGACCGCAAGCCAGCTGGGAAGGATTTCGATGATAGCGAGGGTGATGAATGCCGCGATGAGGAGGAACTTATCAGCGATTGGATCGAGATAGGCCCCCAATTCAGTCCTTTGGTGAGTCACGCGTGCAATCAGACCATCAATTCCATCCGTAACGCCTGCGACTGCAAAAGTGACAATGGCCCATCCGAAAAATTTATTCATGATGAGAATGACGAAGACCGGAATCAGAAGGACCCTTGTCAGGGTCATCACATTGGGCAAATTCATCGCTAACCCAACGAATAGTTCGGAGTGATCGGTTCGGAGCTCGGAGCAAAAGGGGAGTTTTCTTTAGACTCCGAACTACGAACTCCGAACTTCACACTTAGGTTTATTCGTAAGTATTCTCACCCTCCCCCTTGTAGAGTTCTTTAAAGGTCGTAAATTTATCCAAAAAAGCCAATTCGATCTTGCCAATGGGTCCGTTGCGTTGCTTTCCGATGATGACCTCCGCCTTGCCTCGATTGGGATTATCTTCGGAACGGTTATAGACTTCGTCCCGGTAAAGGAAAAGGATCAAGTCTGCATCTTGTTCGATCGCTCCGGATTCCCGGAGGTCCGATAGTTGAGGCCTATTTCCTGTTCGTTCCTCAGTCTTGCGGCTGAGCTGAGAAACAGCGATCACAGGGATCTTGAGTTCTTTGGCCAAAGCCTTCAGGGAGCGGGAGATTTCTGAGATCTCTTGCTGGCGGCTCTCGACTCTCGTCCTTCCTTTCATCAATTGGAGGTAGTCGATGATGAGCATGCCCAAGCCGCGCTCGGCATTGAGACGTCGGGCCTTCCCCCTCAATTCAAGGATGGAGATGGCCGCCGTATCGTCAATATAAATCGGCGCGTCGGAAAGGTTCCCCGCTGCAAGTGTCAACCTGGGCCAGTCGCTCTCATTCAAGAAGCCCGTCCTGAGACGGGTCCCCTCCACGTGGGCTTCAGAACAGAGCATGCGAATGACCAATTGTTCCTTCGACATCTCCAGAGAAAAGATTGCTACGGGAATCCTTTTCTCGATCGCTGCGTACTGTGCAAGGTTGAGACATAAAGCGGTCTTGCCCATGCTGGGCCTTCCGGCTACGATGATCAGGTCAGAGGGTTGGAAACCCGCAGTCATTCGATCCAGTTCTTTAAACCCCGAGGGGACGCCCGTGACGAATTCCTTTTTCTCGAAAAGCCTTTCGATGGTCTTGAAACTTTCCTTGACGATATCCCGAATGGGATAAAAAGAGGGTTTCACCCTGTTTTCAGAAATTTGGAAGATCGCTCGCTCCGCCTCATCGAGAAAGTTTTCCACATCCCCTCGATCCTCATAACTTTTGGTGATGATCTCGGTTGACGTTTCAATTAACATTCGAAGTATGGATTTTTCCTTAACGATCTTGGCGTAGTATTCAATATTGGCAGCGGTGGGAACCGAATCGATGAGGGAGGCGACGTAGGAAGCGCCACCTACGGAATCAAGTTGGTTTGTGTTCCGTAGTTCATTTGTCAAGGTGATCAGATCAGCGGGTTCGTCCCGTTCAGAGAGGGTGATCAAGGCGTTAAAAATCTTTCGGTGAGCATCGCGATAAAAGTCATCTGCGTTGAGAATCTCCATCACTTTATTGACGGCCTCATTCTCAATGAGAATCCCTCCCAATACAGATTGCTCCGCCTCCGTATTCTGAGGAGGGAGTTTGCGGGAGGAGAGATCCACTTCGTTCATGGAACCTTACTCCTGGACCACCCAGACCTTGAGATGGACAGTGACCTCCGGATTGAGCTTGATCGGTACGTTATACATGCCAACGCTCTTAATAGGTTCCTCCAACAGAATCTTTTTTCGGTCTACCTGGATCCCGTTTTCCTTCAGAAAGCCCTCGATCTCCATCGAGGTGACAGAGCCGAAAAGTTTTCCGCTTTCTCCGACGGGTTTTGCAAACGTGCAGGAGAGCTGTCCAATTTGCTGGGCTTCCTTCTCCGCATCCTTTTTCGCCTTGTCCAATTGTTGTTGAACTTGTCGTTTTTGGTGTTCGATTGCCTTGAGACTTTTTTCCGTAGCGAGTATTACCTTTTTCTGGGGAATGAGATAATTTCTCCCATACCCGTCAGAAACTTTTACCTTATCCCCGACCTTTCCCAAGGAAGGGATATCCTCTAACAAAATGACCTGCATGGATCACCTCCAAAGTTAGTCGTCACTGAGTCACAAGGTTATTAGTTATCTGAGAAGATCTTATAGACAAAGACTCAATGACGCAATGACATAATAAGCCAATGACCAAATTTATTTGGCGGCCGTCGTAAAGGGCAAGATGGCAATATTTCGCGCCCTTTTGATGGCGACCGTCACCTGTCTTTGGTGCTTGGCACAGTTCCCGGAGATCCTTCGGGGAATGATTTTCCCCCGTTCCGTAATGAAATATCGAAGGATTCTCGGGTTCCGATAGTCGATCTCCAGCTTCTTATCAGTGCAGAAACGACAAACCTTTCGCCTTAGAAAAGGCTTTTTCTTTCTATCCATTGCTGGTTTCTCACCAGGTTTTCTCATTCTTTTCTCCTCTCTTGTACAGATCCATCATTCGGTCCGACTCCTCAACTGTCCGGAGGTCGGTTGCGATTACCTCCGTACGAGTGCGATTTTTACCTTCCGGTGTTTTCCAACGTCGTTGTTTGAGTTGTCCCTCAACCCGAAGGCGCTGGCCACTCTGGAGGAGATCGGGTTTGAATTCAGCCAATTTCCCAATCGCCACAATATTGATCAGGCTGCGCCCTGCGTACCCCATACCCTCACGATGCAATGTCTGATCGGATAGATCCTTTGAATCATTCAATTCCAAGGGAAATTGGATGACGGCGGATCCATCTGGGCGATAGGAACGGCGGGGGGGCGTTGCTACTTTTCCTGTAAGGATGACAAGATTACAGGAAATCATGTCCTCTCCTCTGCTCCCGATTCCTCTTCCGGAGGTTCTTCCGGAAGCGGGCCCTCTGAGAAGGATGCTTGGCGTTCGTCCAGGCGAACGGATTGGAACTTAATGACGGCATCCATGACTCGAAAGTTTCTCTCCAATTCGGAGAGCGAGGCGGGTGATCCGGAAAAGTGGATCAGGACATAATGACCTTTGGACTTCTTTTTGACTTCATAGGCGAGTTTTCGCTTTCCCCAATCTTCGACCTTTAGGATTTCTCCGTTGGTTTGCGTAATAATACCTTTGACTTTTTCGATGGCAGCTTGGGTCTTTTCTTCTTCGAGATCAGGGTCCAAAATAAAGATGGTCTCATATTTCCTCATTGTACACCTCCTTATGGATTATAGCCCTAAAATATCTTTCAGAGCAAGGGGGCATCTTAGTTGCGGATTGCAGATTGTAGACTGAAAAATCTGAAATCTAAAATCTGAAATTTAAAATCTAAGATGAGAGTTGGTTCAATCCGTTTTCATCACATCCGATTTCACAACCCCTGCGATATTTCCTCTGCTGACCTTCACCCTCACCTTGTCCGAGATTTCAAGAGTGATGATGTTTTCCCGGATACCCGTAATCTTCCCGTAGATTCCTCCACTGGTTATAACTTGATCTCCTACCTTGAGGCTTGTCAATAGATTCTGATGTTCCTTCCTTTGCTTCTGTTGAGGCCGAATGAGTAGGAAATAAAAAATAACGAAGATGAAGATGATGGGGAGGAAAGTCATGAACGAAGATCCTTGACCTCCTCCTGGTTGTGTACCCATCGCATAAGCCAGATCTATTCCCATAAAACCCTCCTTTTCCTATTTTCCCTATGCCAAAGTAGTTTGGATCGGAGCAGAGCGTTCTGTTTCCAATCCGTTTGGGCAGGCAGTGTGGGATTTGTAAAAATTGAAGAGGCGGCCCTCTCGGATTGCCTTCTGGATGCTCTTTATAAAATTCATATAGTAAAAGAGGTTGTGAATCGTGTTCAGCCTCGATGAAAGAATTTCATGAGCGAGGTATAGGTGCCGGAGATAGGCCCTGGAATAATGACGACAGGTGTAACAGTCACATGTTTCATCAATCGGCCTTCCGTCTTCAGCATATTCAGCCTGTTTAATCGTCATCTTTCCCGATGAAGTAAAGAGAGATCCGTTTCGAGCATTTCTTGTCGGGAGGACACAATCGAAGAGATCGATCCCGATCATCACTGCATCGAGGATATCTTCCGGTGTTCCAACACCCATCAAATACCGAGGGGCATTCTCCGGCAGACAGGGGACCGTCCACTCTAAGACATCCCTCATAAGGGTTTTGGGTTCGCCAACACTGAGCCCACCGATGGCATATCCCTGGAAATCCATCTCTACCAATATCTTAGCACTTTCTTCCCGTAAATCCCGATACATTCCTCCCTGTACAATAGCGAAGAGGGCGGGATCCGGTTCTCGCCTCTGTTGCAAGGATCTCTTCGCCCATCGGGTGGTCAGCAAGGTTGAAGCCTTCACATATTCATAAGGGGAAGGGTAGGGGACACACTCATCCAAAACCATGGCGATGTCAGGTCCGAGAGTCCTTTGAATCTCCGTTACCATTTCAGGGGTGAGAAAGTGAGGGGAACCATCGATGTGAGACTGAAAAGTCACCCCATCCTCTGAAATTTTACGAAGCTTCGATAGGCTGAAAACCTGATAACCACCGCTATCCGTCAAGATGGGTCCTTCCCAATGGATGAAAGTGTGAAGTCCTCCCAATCTCCCAATGGTTTCATGCCCCGGCTTGAGATAGAGATGGTAAGTGTTACCTAAAATCGCCTCCACTCCAACCTCCACCAGCTCCTCAGGGGTAAGAGATTTGACGGTACCCTGGGTCCCTACGGGGAGGAAGGCAGGGGTATGAAAGGAGCCGTGGTCTGTCTCAATTCGCCCCAATCTCGCTTGTGAAGAGGTGTCTTTTTTTATGATCTCAAATCGAAAGGCCATATCTCTTTGAGGCAATGTCAAATGTCAAAGTTCAAAGTTCAAATTTTTAACTTTAGGTTTTGGCATTTGTCATTTATTTGACATTTGGATTTTGACATTTGAACTTAAGAATCCCTATAAAATGAGCATCGCATCGCCATAACTATAAAATCGGTACCTTTTATCAACCGCCTCCCGATAGGCCTTCATCAATAAATCTTTCCCGGCAAAGGCGGAAACCAGCATGATCAATGTCGATTTAGGGAGATGAAAATTGGTGATCAATCCGTCAATCACCCGAAAGCGGTAGGGAGGGTAGATGAATAGAGAGGTCATCCCTTTTGCGGATTGGACACCGCCATTTCCGTCTGAGAAGGATTCCAGCGCACGCGTCGTTGTGGTTCCCACCGCAATGATTTTTCCTCCCCGTACCCTCGCCTGCTCAATCTCTCTGGCCGCTTCCTCCGATATTTCTACCCATTCTGTTCCCATCCGATGGTCTTCAATGTTTGTTGCTTTAACCGGTGCAAAGGTTCCAATCCCGATGTGGAGAGTAATCAATGTGATACTCACCCCTTGATCTTTAAGCGATTGAAGTAGGGCTTGGGTGAAATGGAGACCTGCCGTGGGTGCGGCAATTGCTCCATCTCTCGCTGCAACGACGGTCTGATAACGTTCCCGATCCAGAGGCTCATCCTTCCGTTTGATGTAAGGGGGCAGAGGGATATGACCGATCTTCCAAAGGATATCCATCATCTCACCCTGACCGGAGAAAGAGATCTTTCCCTTCCCATCCTTCACCTCTTCCACTTTTCCATAAAAGTCCTGTTCAAATTGGATTCGAACCCCTGGTTTTGCTCTTCCTGAACCCCTGATGAGAGCCTCCCATTCTCCCTTGGTTCCATTCCACGAGGGGATGAGGAGGATTTCGATCTTTCCTCCGGTCTCTTTTTTTCCGATCAATCGGGCTGGAACAACACGGGTATTATTCATCACAAGGAGGTCGCCCGGATGGAGGTAATCCAAAATATCTCGAAATTCCCGATGCTCAATCGCACCACCGTGTCGATGAAGTACCATTAATCGGGAATCCCCTCTTTGGGGAAATGGGTACTGAGCAATCAAAGAGGTCGGAAGGACGTAATCGAATTCTGCAATTCTCATATTCGGGAAGTTGAGATAAAATTGAACTCATTAAAATTAACAGAGTTAATCCAAATCTGCAAGTAAAATATTGGCAGTGTACTGCAAAACATTTGACATTTTGAATTTCATCGATTAATCTAAAAAGAATTAAATTTTCATCGAGGGAGAGGTTGAAAAAAATCTCTTACAAACAGGCTGGGGTAGATATTGAAAAGGGGAACGCCTTTGTTCAGGCGATCAAGCCCATGGTGGAATCGACCTTTCGACCTGAGGTATTAACGAAGATCGGCGGTTTTGCAGGGTGCGTTTCCCTTAACCTGGAACGGTATAAGAAGCCGATTCTCGTCTCCTCTACGGATGGCGTGGGCACGAAACTTAAGATTGCCTTCATCATGGACCGTCACGACACAGTGGGAATTGATTTGGTGGCGATGTGTGTCAATGACATTGTGGTCAGTGGGGCAAAACCACTCTTCCTTTTAGATTACCTCGCCACCTCTCAACTGGACCTGGAAAAAGCATCGAAGGTTGTCGGAGGTATTGTCAAAGGATGTATCGAAGCGGAATGCTCTCTGATCGGTGGTGAGACCGCGGAGATGCCAGGTTTTTATAAAGAAGGAGAGTACGATCTGGCTGGGTTTGCAGTTGGGATTGTGGAGGATGCTCAACTGATCGATGGTTCCAGCGTAACGGTGGGGGATCGATTGATTGCCATTGCCTCCAGCGGACTCCATAGCAATGGGTACTCTTTAGTCAGGAAGGTGCTGCTCGATCATCATAAAATGAATCTGGAGAGCCCTGTCGAAGAGATCGGTGGGGTATTGGGGGAAGAACTCCTCCGACCAGCTAAGATTTATGTCAAGCCAATCCTGAATCTCGTTCGGGACTTCAATATCAGGGGGATCGCTCATATCACCGGTGGAGGTATTACGGGAAATCTTCCACGGGTCATTCCAAAAGGCTGTAAAGCCACTGTCCATAAAGGAACTTGGGAGATTCTTCCCATCTTCTCCCTTCTGAAAGAGAAGGGTAATATTTCTGAGGAAGAAATGCTCCGAACCTTCAACAACGGGATTGGAATGATTCTCGTTGTCAGGCCGAAAGAGATTGAGGACGTCTTGAATAGACTTAATTCTCTGGGCGAGAAGGCCTTTGTCATCGGCGAGATTGGAAAAGCGGAGAAGGAGCAAGAGCCGATCGAATTCGTCTGACCCTGCGATTTTCAATGATCACTCTTTCCTAAAAATTTATACCCTCATGCCCTAAAAGGATTCGTGAAAGACTGACAATTTAGACCAACCTAAAATGTTAAAAAGGGATCAGAAGACGGATGAAGCGGCAAGCCAATGAGTATGAGTTAATTGTATTAGGAACAGGCCTGGCCGGTTTGATCGCAGGGACCTTATTATCAATAAAAAATCATGAAGTTTTGCTTTTAAAAGAGAAACAATATCATCCCTTCTTTACAAAAGAAGGATACCGGTTTTTCCCCTTTTCAAACTTTCTGGAAAAACGATTAAAGTTAAATTTGATCCTAAAGCTTGCTCAAGCATTAGGCCTCTCCCTATTTTCCGGTGATCGAGAGGAGGAGAGATGGGTCCAGACCAGGCCGGGAAAGCCAAAAGAAAAAGTATCCTTTCAAGTCATCCTTCCAAAGGCCAGGATTGACCTCTTTTATAATACATCCTTATTCCAGAAAGAATTAGAAAGGGAATTTCCGAAAGAGACCCCTCAAATTGAAACATTCTATCAGGAGATGGGACAGATCCGTCAACTTCTTAAGACGATGGAGGCCAAAGAGTCTTCGGGGCTATTCTTTCCCGTTATGGCCCGATCTCTAATCAAAAGATGGTTGATGTTTGAAACCCTTCCAAAGGGGAGAATGGATGAAAGGCTCTCTCTGTTTTCGAAGGAGTTTAGAGAATTCATCCAACTTCAACTTATCTCTTTGGGGAACCTTCATTCCAATCAATTTCCCTTCTCCTTAGCGGCTCACCTTTTTTTCAGTGATGAAAAGGATGAATGGGCATCCGAAATGGATGTAGAAAAACTGAAGGAAGCTATTTTTGGAAAATATTTTCAATCAGGAGGAAGGGTGGAAGAGATTGAGGGTGTGGAAAAGGTGGAGATGAGGCGGAGGAGAGAGTTTATCCTCTCTATAAAAGGGAGACAAGGGTTATTGCGGTCTAATTTGATTCTATTGAATTCCCCTCTTCACCGTCTTTCGAATCTCTTAGGGAGAAAAGAGAGGGTGCTATCTCCATGGAGAGAGAAAGTGAGACCCCACTCGATGCTTATTCCACTCTTTTTAGGAATTCGTGAAAAGGCCATGCCGGTTGGGATGAGAGATCTCCTCGTTTCCATTTTGGATCTTAATAAACCTTATGAAGGAGGGAATCTCCTCTTCATTTCAATAAGCCGAAAAGGGGATGAGACAGAGGCACCCGAAGGGAAAAGGGCATTGGCCATTCAAAGTTTATGGGATCAAAGCTCCTTCGCTGAACATCAGGAAGGGGTGATGGAACATTTACATCATCTCTTCCCATTTTTTGAAAAGTATATTGAGTTCGCCGATTGGAGTTGGGCAGAAGAACAAAGCTCATGCTGGTCTTATCCCCACTTCCTTTATGAGGCGGCTCCTGGTTTCCTATGGAGAGAAGGAGTGATTCCCACTCACATTTCAAAAAACTTATACTTTGCCGGGAAAGAGAACTTTCCCTATCTGGGTTTAGAAGGAGAGGTCCTCAGCGGATTGATGGTAGGTCAACAGATTTTACAGAAATTATCATAAACAAATCCTCCTCTTCACCCTTACGAAAGGCCGACGAGGCGTAGATTCTCACACGACTTAATCTAAGAATTTATCTCTAACATTTTAGAAATAACCCCCAAATATTTCCCCTCCCCTGGCGGGAGGGGATTCACCCTGTTAGAAAGAGCATTTTTGACTAGTAAGGCCAAACAGAGCACCTTATCTAACAGGGTGAAGGGGAGGGGGACCGAATTCCTTTTGTCCACCCCCACCTTTATCCTCCCCCATCGAAGAGGGAGGAGGTTTAGTGGGGAAACTTCAAATATTCTTGATTAGTATTTGCTTCAAAGCTAAGTTACAAATGGAGGAGGAAAATTTGGTAAAGAATAACGAGTAGGTAGATCGAACAGAGGGCAACAAGAATCGTCAGGACTGGTTTAAATTTGCTGTGGAGGCATAAAAGAATCAAAGAAACAGAGACAATTGCAAATTTCCAGATCCAAAACCTATCTCCATGAGCTTCGATGACCGATCTGACGATCGGGTTCAATTCCCATGCCTTTAAATCAAGAATCATAACGGTAAGCAGAACATCGAGGAGGTTTAGACCTAAAATCAGGATGACGAAGAAGAATAATGTTGAACTGTAGCGGTCTATATAACCGCCTTTCTCCTGATCCGATTTTCTCCGGAACGCTCGCCTCCGACCGAAGAAGGTATAACGGCTGAGGCCAGGGGTGGGTTGTTTTCTTCGATCTCGAGAAATCCGATGCTCGGTTTCCGCCAAAGGAACTACCTGTAGTTGTGAATCCTACAAACTTCCTTTATTGAAGTATTGAAGAGTTAGGGACATCTAATTCTTTTCAAGGCAAGAATTGGAGGATTCTTCCTCCTCAAAACCGTCGTCAAAGCTCTCACAAACTCTATTAAGAATCTTCGGATTCTTGTCGCTTTGAAGGCAAACTCCCTTCGAAATTTTTTCAGTCCACTGACCAAAGGTCATCGGTTTTTCCCTCTACCACAGAATAAGTGTGGAAGCAACTTTTTTGCCAATTGAAATACATTTGATGAAATTTAAGTAACTCATTGAAATTAGGATTAAAGATATTATTAATGGTTAAGAATTTTTTTAAAATTCGTAGTAATAAAATGACGTAAATCGTCACCTTAAAAGCAATTATCGTCTTTTGTTCAATTTATTCTGAATTAATTGAATGTAAGAAATTTCATGGTGGGATTCGGGAGTCAGCGGTCAGATAGTCAATTAATAACCTGATCACTCTTTTTGACCGAGGGTCTCTAAAATTCCTCTAAGGTAACCAATGCTTCGACTCGCAATGGTCTGAGGATCAGGATCGAAGTCGAAAACCTCGATCGAAATATAGCGTTTATAGCCGTACTCCATCAGTGTTTTCAAAACGGGTGTGAATTTGGTTTCTCCGAAACCCGGACCCCTTCCGTTGGCATCGTTGACATGGACATGATAGAGATACCTTGACTCGAGGGCCCAGAGGAGGGCTTCCATTAATGATTTTTCCTGGAGCGATGCGCTGCGACAGTCGAACATCATCCTGAAATTGGGGTGCCTGATCTCCTTCACCAACCGGATGGCCTCTTCCACGGTGTTGATGAAATTGGTGCTCTCCTGTGCGAGAGGTTCGATGCAGTACATCACATTCCTTTTTTGAGCAGTCTTCAGACAGACCTCAAACGTCTCTTTAGCATGATCCCAGCTCTCGATAAAGTCCCATCCTTCTTTAATGCTCCGCTGATGCGGGGAACCATGGACAAGGACCTTTCCTCCGATGTCGGCGCAGAAGTGGATGAGGGCTTCGATATACTCCTGGGTTCGAATGCGAATAATCTCGTCAGGATGGTTGATGGAGAGCCCTTCGGGTTTGACCAGCAGCCAATGGAGTCCGACGATCTCCACCCCACTCTGTTCGGCTGCACGGCGGATGGCTTTTCTTTTTGCCGGTGATATTTCTGTCACGGAGTCAGCCACGGTGAAGGGGGCGATTTCAACCCCGTCATAACCCAATTGGGCCGCATAATCGAAGACTCTTTCGATCGGCCATCCCTGGAAAAGCTCATTACATATCGAAATCTTCATTGGATTCTCCTTATCCTCTCTTTCCTGTCCCAGTCTTTCTCTTTTTCTTCATCTCGATTCGTTTTTTGTTCCTGACCTGTTCCTGGAGAATGGAGACCCTCTCCTTCTGGAAAGAGTCATAGGCGGATTTAAATTCGGCGAGGGTTTTCTGGACAGGCCCGAATTCAGCCCATTCAGAAGGCATCAATCCTCCTAGACCAAGGTCTTCTGAAATCCCCACCTCTCTAAAGATTTCTTCCAATTCGGGATTGATTTCATAGGCCTTTCTGAAATCTTCCATCTGATTCAATTGTTCCAGGATTTCCGGAGAAAAGGTTTTCGAAATCGATTCTTGGCAATCTTCCAAATTGAATTGAGACTCCTCAGCCATTCTCCTCACATTCTCTTGATGGTCTGGAAATTCCGTATGGACGAGGTTCCGAGAGGATAGAGTCCAGAACGTATCGAAGGGCTTTCGTTTAGAGGCAGGCAGGCAGTGGATGCGATCAATGACACGGAGGGCCTGTTCCCGGGTGAGGCCATTTTTTTTCATCAGATAGTCAACCCAACGATCTCGATTGGCTTCAGAGAAGAAGATCCACCATACCCTCCTCGCAACAAGGGTTCCGGATTTGCCGATGGAGTCCTCCCAATTCTGAAGCGATTCTCTCGAAGTGACTTCTCTCAGGGCTTCAAAGATGGGTTCGTCGATCTTCTTCTGACCGTGGGCATAGCGGGTTGCAGCCAAGACCTTTTCCTCGAAGGTTTTCGCCTTCGACACGCTGTCCTTGGTCCCATTTGCCTCGGAGAGTCTAACGATTCTTTCAACCGCCTTCTCATCGCCGATCCTTTTCCTCAATTTTTGGAAAGATTCCTCCAGCTTCACCTCTCTCAAATGGCTTTCGAGGCGTCCGCCCATGTTGGTCATATAGAGTTGGGTCGGCTCGATTCCTTTTCGAATCGCCGCTGCCATGCCTTTCATCTCCTCCAGGATGAGCGTGGCCTCTTGACCGACGCTGAAATCGACGGTGATATTCGAACCAAATCCGAAGCCGTTGATCGTCCGCGTAATCGCCCGGGCCGCTGGGGAGGTGGCCGCGACCTTGATCACCATGTTGGGCCTCCCTCTTTCTCCATTGACCGGGTAGCCTGCCAGAAGGTATTGGTCATAGATAGAGAGGTTTTCTGATGCAAGGGAGAAGGCCTTAAAAACATCCCGTATGCTCTCGTCAATCAGATGAGCAATGTTCGGATTGAGCTGGAAGCTGACGACTCCTCCTCCAGAGGTCCTTCGAAGGTTGAAGAAGATGGGGCGGAAGACGTGGAGATTGTCCCACAGGGCAAGAAGCGTTGCATGAAGGGTTATCTCTTCCGCATATTGAGAGGGTTTGGCGGACCACTCCTTGAAGTTTGGATGGTGCGTTAACTCTTTAAGAAATGTCTCTGTAAGTCCAGGTTCATCTTGATAAGCTCTGGCCGCAAGGACAGGATTTGTGGAGACCTGCTCAAAACCTAAGTGTCTCAGCCATCTCAGCCCGAGAGCATAATCATTGCCAAACTTGCATTTCTCTTCCTTAACCATTTGGTAATAAATATTCCCCTTAATCTCCATCTCTGCTTTTTTGAGAAAGTCAACCAAGATATTCTTATTAAAGTCCAATCCTCCTTCAACTCGGAGGGCAGTCTTTGCCGCCATGCTACTTCCCTTCTGGACTCTTTTCATTCTCGACAACCACTTTCTTATCACAGCTTCAGCAATCGAAAGTTCCACCTCTTTCCGTTCGAGGTTCTCCCATTCGTCAAGAACATTCAAGATGTATTGAAGACATTCGCTTGTTTCTCCTTCCTCGAGCCATCGACTTTCAAGACCACAAAAATTGAGGGACATCTCCAATAGTGTTTCATAGGCATATTGCCGGAGATGAAGGTTTTCTCTAAACAATTCTTTTTTTGCATTATCAAAAGGTTTGGAAGTAATAAAGAGAATGTTTAGTTTTCGAATTACGCCAGAAACTATTTTCGACAGAACTCCATTCATTTCTGGAAAGAGAAGATGGTCAGCCGCCAAACAGGTATGTCCCATCCGGGTCAACTGGGATATATGAGCAACATGGTCGTTGGTGATGGGAGGCCAAGCCCCGAGTGATAGTCTCTCTGGAAGACTCGAATTAACAAACTGATTTATAGTCTCTTGCGTCATCCCTTTCATGTGCTTTCTCCTAATCTTCCCTCACCGCGTGGTCACGCGCGAATCATAAAAATTCAATAATACATGACGACATGAATCTTATGCAGTTTGTCATTCCGGGCTTGACTGAGCCTGCCCCGTACTTGATACGGGGGAATCCAGTGTTTTCCTGGATTCCTGCTGGAGTTTACCCCGTACTCGACACGGGGCAGGAATGATGTCTTTTGTCATGATTAATGTCGCTGTGTAAAGTTACGGACACGCGGCACGCCTGCCTGCCGGTAGGCAGGGAAACGGTCATGTTATTTTCTCTGTAATCCAAGAGAATCTAAATGCTTTTCGATATGTCTCTCAACGAGAGACCAATAATCCTCCTCATATTGCGTTAAGGTATGGTACAACTGTTCTCTGAAAAGATTTTTTCCATGCCCGTCCTTTGCATTGAGCAAATATCCGTAAGTGATGTGGAGAAGTTGCCTCGAATCGTCTTGGTCAAGAAGAGTAGGGAGTTCCTGATCTTGCAGTTTTTCGAGATTCGGGATTCGGTTGATGTCTGTTGTGACGTGGTAAAGTTTGGCGGCCTCCTTGAAAATGGATAAGGCAAATCGATGCATCTCTCTGTAAAGGGAAGGGTTCAAGCGAGAGATCAAGCGCATTGCCTCAAGCCAACTCGTGCCTGCGGTTTTTAAATGGAGACCTCCTTTTGCCAATTTTCCGATGTACGGGAAAACTGAGAATTTATCACTTCCGGAATGGATTGAAATCTTATAGTTCCCATAATCCTGGGCGATGAGGACATGTTGATAGAGCTGATCTTGGAAATCCCTTAAATTGCCTCGGTAATCCACCCCCTTTTGGAATTCTCCGATGAATCGTGGTGCGAGGGAATCGATGCGAACACCTCTGTGATTCAATATAATGATGAAGAAGAGATGGCTTTTGGGGGGAGTGGGGAAGGGCGTTTCGTCGATGGAGATTTCAAAATCGATGAGGGCTTGTTTCCCAGATCGTTTTCGAATGTATTCATAAGCTTCTTCGGTGAAGTCAATGGCTTTATGAAAGAGGAGGGCATTCCGCTTGACGCTTTCTTCATCAAATCGAATTGAAATCCCTCCATGAGGGATCTTGAAAAGAAACTCCTTATCCGGAAAAAGGTGGAGAAGAACTTTTGAATCTCCTTCATCGATCTCTTCCTTGTATTTGCGGTCAATCACCTCTTTGGAAGCACGGAATGCCTCAGGGTTTAACTTTTCTGAAAGATCGAGTGTGACCATTGAGACACCTGCATCAAGGGCATCCTTAACCTCCTGCGGGGACTTCAGATGATCTCCATCTGCCCCATATCCCCCCTGGTAATTTTCCTGGAAGACAGCCCACGCGGCATCTTGAATCACCTCTTTGAAACTTCTTCCCGTTTGTTTATTCTCTCGTACCGACTGCTGGGCAAGAACCGGAAGAACGCCGAATTTTTGAACAGCCCTGATGTGTCCAGGGGTGGCCACACCGAGGCGATCTCCAGTACCAATCGTGATCGAATGTTTCCGGAGTGAGATTGGTTTTGTGTAAGGGAAGAGGGTCATCAGGTACTCTGTATTTTCGGCGGAGAGATCGCAGACCTTGAAGGTAGGTTTCTGTTGATAGCAACTCCCTTTAAATGGGTCCGTGAGGACAGGTCCTTTCTTTCCCATGACCACTAATTTCTTGCCCCCAGAAGTTCGGATCAATCCATACGTCAATCCGTTCATGAAACAAAAGGATCTGGGATAGATCTTTTGTAGATCGATGGGGAAGGGTTTGAGGGATCGTAAAAGGTCCTGTTCGCCCATACCATGGGTTGTTTTACTCCATTTCATATCCCTTTTCCTTTAGCATCACAGACAAGAGCGCCCTCTGGTCTTCTGTAAAAGGATAAGAAGCGCAAAGGGCATTAAACTTCTCTTTAGAGAGGGCCTCGTTCGTTCGGTCTGCTTCCAGATTTTTGAAGATTTCCTCAAAGGATTTAAGATGAACAAACTCCGGAATATCTCTCATCATCAGTTCGGCACCTCTACCCGCCAATCCCCATAAATAGAGGAGTTCGGAGACAGGAGAGGCAACGACAGGATGGCAACCTCCTGGAATGGCAAAG
>Ga0315280_10004677_pt1 | contig 20021 bp, 17 predicted proteins | sample YL17G06_40_MG_FD_203697 | JGI IMG/M metagenome (GOLD analysis project Ga0315280, IMG submission 203697) | Sediment microbial communities from Yellowstone Lake, YNP, Wyoming, USA - YL17G06_40 | ecosystem: Environmental > Aquatic > Freshwater > Lake > Sediment | place: USA: Wyoming | collected... | reverse complement strand
GGCTGCCGACATGGAAAACGACTCCCGACCCCATCCCCCCCGTCCTGCCCAATCCATACGATTTGCCTGACCCGTACGTCCAAGACTTCCGTTATCCCCGCTACGACCGGCGAAAGTTTCTAAAGTCGCAAGTACAGACGAATCGAAACTAATCTGCGGAAGGCTCGCTCCACCACGGACGTGAGGAAGACGCTATCCGGAACGTGGATCCGGCCGACAGGGGGGAATCTGCCAGAAATGTCCGTCGCACGGGTCCGGCCTGCGCTGGGGCCGGACGATCTCTGACGTTTCTCTCCCAAGGGTGGCCGTAACGGGTCGCCGTGTCGGATCGTCGCGGGGTTTGCGGCAAACAGATTGAAACGTGCCTTCTCTATTTTACGGATTTTCGCTGACTTCCGGATGCCTGGAGGTCGATAGTTTGAATATGGCGGCGGGTCAGAAGGAGCTGAACCACGGCCAAGTGAAGCGAGAAACCACAGGCCCCGACCCAGATGCTTGCGGACGGCCGCAAGGCTTGGCCGCCGAAGAAGGACCGAGAGGCGGCCGAAGGTTTGCAAGCGAGGGGCCCCAGAGCTTCGGCCCGATCCAACGGATCCGGCCGAAGCGCCACGGAAACCAAGCGAGTGTGATATCGGAGAGCTTGCAATGAAGGTCTTCACAACTGGTCAGGTCGCCAAGATCTGCAAGGTGGCCCCCCGCACCGTCAGCAAATGGTTCGATTCGGGCCGGCTGAAGGGGTACCGGATTCCCGGGTCGCAAGACCGGCGTATTCCCCGCGAATACTTGATCCGGTTCCTGAAAGAACACGGCATGCCGCTGGGGGACCTGGAAGACGAGGCGATGGCCAAGGTCCTGATTGTCGCGCAGGACCAGATTCTCATTGAGAACATCAAGCGGGAGCTGCCGCTTGAGCGTTCTTTCAAGGCTGCCATGGCAGCCAGCGGTTTCGAGGCTGGCATCCAGGCAGAGAGCTTCCACCCCGACTGCATCATCGTGGATTTCTCGATCGGCCGGACGGAAGCCCTGCAGATCTGCCAGAACCTCCGCCGCAACGCGGAATTCGCCGACGTGATCTTGATTGCCCTATTGCCCGACGACGGCAGCTCGCTGAGCTTCGACCGTTCGACGATCAACGAGACGTTCAAGAAGCCGTTCGACGCCGCGCTCTTGGCCGAGCGCCTGCGGACGCTGATCGGGGCCAAGAAAGAGCTCGTTTGAGTGCCAGCTCCCCCCGGGGAGTGCACGTGCGGAAAAACTGACTCGCCGGTTCGATTAACCCGTCGCGGTTAGACCCCCGCGACGGATAATCGTTTCTTGGGGCCTCTAAACCAGTTGGCGCAACACCAGCTCCGGCAACCCCAGCCCGATGGCAATCCCGTAGATCGCGTCGCCTCTGGTTCGACTGGTCCCTTCTTGAATCCCGTCGCCGGGTCCTGTTAGGATAGGACTGAGTGAATGCCCCACGGCGACTGCCCCGGCGCCAACGCGCTTTGGAACCCATGTCTATCAAGAAGACCGCAGCGGCAACCGAGCCCGCTCCCACGCGGCCAATCCCAGCCGGCCGGAGACCGCTGGCCGGAGCGGTCCTGGTCGCCGCTTTGGCCACCGTGGCGGCAATCTTGACTAGTCTGCCGGAGTGGGGCGGCCCGGGAGTCACCTGCGACGAGCCCTATCATGTCTTATACGGCAAGCGCCTCGTGACCGCCTGGCGGCACCAAGGGCTGAAGTTCTTCTTGCCGGAGAACATCCGGCAGAACTTCGATTGGGCGTCCAACCCTCCGCCCAACGCGCCCCCCGCACACCCGCCCCTCGGGAACTGGCTGCTCGGCTGGGCGCATCATCTCGTGGACCCGTACCCCGACGATCCGATGGTGATCTCCGTTGCGGCGCCTCGCTTTGTTGCCGCGCTCTTCTTCGGGCTCTTGGTGCTGCTGGTTGGGCTCGCGACGGTGCGCATGGCGGGGCCCTTGGCCGGGACCGTCGCCGCGGCGGGGGTCTTCTTGGTCCCGAGGGTCTTCGGCCACGCGCATCTGGCGGCGATGGACATGTTGACCGCCTTCTGGTTCGTGGCCGCGATCCTGGCGGTGATCGAGGCCGATGCCCGCGGCGGCAAGTGGTGGCACGTTCTGATTGCCGGGATCATCTGGGGCTTGGCGATGCTCACGCGTTTGACCGGCATCCTGGTCGCTCCGCCGGTGGCCGTGTGGTTGCTCTGGCGGCTGCGGCTGCGGGCGGTAGTGCCGCTGGTGTTCTGGGGCATTGCGGGGCTCGTGACGTTCTTTGTCGGTTGGCCATGGCTATGGCTGGACCCGATCGGCCGCATGCGCCAGTTCTTCGACACGGCCACAAACCGCGTGTCGATCCACGTGTTCTACGCCGGCTCGGTCTGGGGGGATGCGCCGGGTCATCAGGCCCCTTGGCACTATGCGCCGGTCATGTTCGCCGTGGCGCTGCCGCTGGGCCTCTTGGTGGTGGGGCTGTTGGGAGTCTGGGCGCGCCGCCGTTTGCGGGAAGGAGCCCCGGGCTACTGGCTGGTCATGGGTTCGCTCGCGCTGGTGCTCGTCGCGTTCTCGTGGCCGGGCAGGCCGATCTACGACGGCGTGCGACTGTTCCTCATGGTGTTCCCACTGTGGGCCGTCTCCGTCGGCATCGGCGCGAAATGGGTGACGGAGCAGTGGCCGCTGCGTCGGCGGTCTCCCCTGGCGCGCGCTGGTGTGATCGGGGCCTTTGTGGCCGCGCAGGGGATCGGCCTGATCCTCTACCACCCGTGCTACCTAAGCCACTACAGCCTCCTGGTCGGCGGCTTGCCCGGGGCGGAGAGACTGGGATTCGAGGTGACCTACTGGGGGGACTCGGTCACCGAGGACCTGTTGCGGGAAGTGGCGTCCCGGGCGAAGGGCCAGGTGGTTCTGTTCGCGCCGAATCTGGCGCCTTACCAAGGCCTTTACGTGGGCCTCCTTTCTCCATCGTTGGCGCCGCTTCTGGAAAAACGCCCGCTATTGGAGCAAGGGGGGACATCGATTTTTGGCTGGGGCCCCGAAGCCGGGTCTGGGGCGGCAAGCCGCCTCTACGCGGTGATGTATCGCCGCGAGGCCAACCTCGCGGGCCTTCCCGGGGCGTTGTTTGAGGGCACGGTGCTGGCCGAGCGAAAGGTCCTTGGCGTGTCTGTGGCTCGGGTCGTCGAGTGCCCTCTGTTTAGGGGGGCAGCCTTTTCAACAAGAAGGCCTCCACGGTAGCGGCAGCCGGGCCTCCAAGTTCTGCCACCCCTTCGACGGGACGCCGCGGTGGGTTAAAATTGGGTAAATCGCTTCCGCGAACCGATGCCTAGTAGGACAGTGCGGCACGCGAGCAATGAGCCTGAGCCATTTCGACCCGCAGGGGGCCAGCCGGATGGTGGACGTGAGCGGCAAGGAGATCACGCTCCGCAAGGCCCGAGCCAGCGGGAGGGTGCGGATGCGGGCGGAAACGCTCCAGTTGATTCGCGACAAAGCGGTGGCCAAGGGGGACGTTCTGGAGGTGGCACGGATTGCCGGCATTTTGGCGGCCAAGCAGACGGCGCAGTTGATCCCCCTGTGCCACCCGCTGCCGCTGGATGCCGTTTCGGTCTCCTTCCAGTTTCCGGATCCCGCCACGGTCGCCATCGAGGCGGAGGCCCAGGCCACTGCCCGCACGGGGGTGGAAATGGAAGCGTTGGTTGCGGCCAGCATTGCGGCGCTGACGATCTACGACATGTGCAAATCGGTCGATCGGGAGATGGTCGTCGAGCAGATCCGGTTGGAGGAGAAATCAGGGGGCCGCAGCGGTCATTTTGTCCGCCATGCCTGACAGGAATGCACCCATGAAGCAGGCGTCCAGCGTTTGCACGACGGCCCCCGCCGAGTTGCAGAGTCTCTATTGGGTGGTCCGCGCGGAGCTCGACGAGGTGGAAGCCATGCTCCGGGACGAGCTCCGCAGCGACTTTCCTTTTGTCGATCGCCTGGTTCAGCACGGCTTTCGCCTGGGCGGGAAACGGCTCCGCCCGGCGCTCCTGCTTCTTTGCGGGAGGGCGTGCGGCCAGTTGAAGCCGGGGCACCGGACGCTGGCCGTCGTCGCCGAGCTGATTCATACGGCGACGCTGATCCACGACGACGTCCTGGACGAGGCCGCCCTGCGCCGCCACCTGGAGACCGTCAACGCCCGGTGGGACAATGAGGCCAGCGTGCTGTTGGGGGATTACCTGTTTGCCCGCGCAATGTGTCTGGCCACTTCCGTGAACGACATTTACGTCTGCCGGGTGCTCGCCGAAGCCACCAAGCAGATGTGCGAGGGCGAGTTGCGGCAGGTGGGAAGCCGCGGCGATTATGACCTCACCGAGAAGCAGTATCTGGGCATCATCGGCGACAAGACGGCCGCGCTTTGTGCCTGCTGTTGTCGGCTCGGCGCCCATTGGGCCGGGGCCGACGAGGCGCTCCAGGACAGCCTTGCCCGGTATGGCCACCATCTCGGCATCGCCTTCCAGATCACCGATGACGTGCTGGACGTGAATGGGAGCGAGGCCGTGACGGGCAAGTCCTTGGGGACGGACCTCATCAAGCAGAAGCCCACCCTGCCCGTCATTCGGCTGCTCCAAGAGGTCCGCGGCGAGGAACGGGTCGAGGTGCTGGAACTCCTGTCGCGGACCGATGGCCGGGCCCGGGAGGGGCTCAAGCCGTGGTTGGAGCGTTGGGACGCAGTTTCCTACGCCGAGCAAACGGCCCTGGTCCATGCCCGGCGGGCCGAGGAGGCCCTCAAGGAGGTGCCGGCCGGTCCGGCGCGCCGGGCCCTCGCGGAACTCGCGGAGTTCGTCGTCACTCGGCGGCAGTAGACCGCGCCGGCGGAGGCGGGGACTCGGCGAGCATCGGCCGCAATTCGTCCACGAAGTCGTGTACGTCCTCGAACTGCCGGTAAACGCTGGCAAACCGGACGTAGGCCACCTGGTCCAGCTTTCTGAGGGCCTTCATGACCTGCTCGCCGAGGTAGCGGCTTTCGACCTCGGCGTGGAAGTTCTCCTCCACGTCGTTTTCCACCGCGGTGACGATCTTTTCGAGTTGAGCGTCGCTGATGGGGCGCTTCCAGCAGGCCTTCTCCAGCCCGAGCTTGATCTTGTCGCGATCGAAAGGGACCCGCGTGCCGTCTTTCTTGACAACCTTGATCGTGGGTTCGACCCGCTCGTACGTTGTGTACCGCCGGTTGCAGGCCAGACACTCGCGCCGCCGCCGGGTAACGAATCCGTCCTCGCTGGCCCGCGAGTCGAGCACCCGGTCGTTATCGACTTGGCAGTAAGGGCATTTCATGAGCGGCTCCTTGCTCCACCTATCACTATACGCCTGGCAAAGCCCCACCCATAGGCCGGTCCGCAAAAAACCGCAGCAAAACCGACGCGGCGGCACCACTGCCTGGTCTTCAGTCTGGATAATATGCGACGAATAGTCAAGATGTCTAGCGGCGACGCGGCCTACCGCCACGTCCAAACGGCGGGCAAGCCCGCCCGCTACGCGATATCCTGAACAGACTACGGTACATGATGCGCGCACGGCGCACTGGAGTCTCGCGGTAAGAGACTGTCCCCCGACCCTCCCCCTCGACACTCGTCCCTCCCCTCTCGACTCTCGACCCTCAGTGACCCTTGAGCGGGGAGACTATATAATGCCCGAAGGTTTCCGTGCGGGTGGCGACTTTTCTCCTGGATGGGTTCTTCGAAAGGATCCCTTGCGATGAAGTGCCCAAAGTGTGACGCCGAAGTCGATGCGAGGTCGATCTTCTGTCCCAAGTGCGGCGAGCGGCTGGACTCGCCCGAAGGGGAGTTCTTTCCGTCGCCGGGGGAAGCAGCCGCAGGGACGCAGGCCAAGGCCGCTCCGTCGAAAACCCCTGCAGACCAGATGTTTCAGCCCAAGGCGGAAGGGGCCGCCGACACCCCCGCCGATGCCCGCTCACGGATCGAGCAAATGGTCGAGTCGGACAAGGCGACGGTCTGGCAAGGCCGCTACTCGTTCAAGGGAATCGTTCCCTGGATGATCTCGGCCGGACTGGTCCTGATCTTGCTGGCATTCGTGGGTTGGTGGTTTGGCTCGCACGAGTGGAAGTGGTGGGGAGAGTGGGGTGCAAAATGGTTCTGGCGGGTCTCGTGGATTGGGGCGTTCCTCGTCTGGTTGTACCAACTCCTCTTGTTCGTGTGGCGCCGCGTCGCGCACGGCTACCGGCTGACTCCGCAGACCTTCTTCCACGAGAAGGGGATCATCTTTCGTACGACCAGCCCCATCGAGATCGTCGGCATCGACGACATGACGTTCGAGCAGACGCTGCTGGAGCGGCTCTTCGGCGTGGGGACGATCCGGCTTCTGTCCAAGGACATGAGCGATCGGACACTCGTCATGAAAGGCATCCCCAACGTCAAGGACGCCTTTGCCAAGATCGACCAGACGCGGCGGGCGGAGCGGCGAGCCCGGGCCGTGCGCGTCGAGAACGTCTAACAGAAAAGATGAGGGATGAAGGACGAGGGATGAACCACGGTCCGGCGGCGAAGACCGCTTCCCCATTCGTCGTTCGTCTCTCGACCCTCGACCCTCGACCCTACTTCTTCGTCCAATCGCGCCGCTGCCGTGAGCTGGGGATGTTCATGGCCTTGCGGTACTTGGTGATCGTCCGCCGGGCCACGGTGATGCCCCGGGCGGCGAGTTGCTTGACCAGCTCATCGTCGCTGTAGGGATTGCGCTTGTCCTCGTGGTCGATCAGCCCCTGGAGCTTCAGCCGGATCGTGTCCCAGGCCACCTCTTCGCCCGCGGCGCTGAGCGTCCCGCCGCAAAAGAACTTGCGCAGCGGGAAAATCCCCCTCGGCGATTGAATCCACTTGTCGTCCACGGCCCGGCTCACCGTGGTGACGTGGACTCCCACCTTGTCGGCAATCTGCTGCATCTTCAAAGGCTCGATCGCCTCGGGCCCCTTATCCAGGAACTCGGTCTGGTGATCGACGATCGCCTGCGCGACGCGCAAGAGCGTGTTGCGGCGCTGCTGGATGGAATCGATCAGCCACTGGGCGGAATTGAGCTTCTGCTTGATGTACTCGCGGGTCTCGGGGCTGGTGTCGCTGCTGGTCAAGAGCTTGCGGTAGTAGGGGCTGATGAAAAGGCTGGGCGTGCGCCCGTCCTCCAGCCGGACCTTGTACCCGCCGGTTTCGGCCGGCTCGACGATCACGTCCGGCTGGACCGTGGGGGCGGCGGCCTTCTCGAAGTCCGCACCGGGGTGCGGATTCAGCTTCCGCAGGTGCTCGATCACCTCTTGGATCACGGCGATCGGGTACCCGGTCCGCCGCGCGATCACCGGCAGGCGATTCTGCTGGATGTCCTCCAGGTGATCGGAGATCAGCCGGTGGAGCTCTTCGTAGTAGGGCATCCCCGGCGTCAGTTGCAGAAGCAGGCACTCGCGCACGTCGCGGGCGCCGACGCCGGGCGGATCGAGCTTCTGCACCAGGGCCAGCGCTTGCCGGGCCAGGGCCAAATCCTCTTCCGTGGCATCGGCCCCCACCACGTCTTCCAGCCTGCTTTGCAGACGGCCGTTCGGGTCCAGGTTGTAGATGATCCGGTCGGCCACGGCCCGCAGCTTGGGGTCCAACTCGAACCACGCCAGTTGATCGTGCAGGTAGTCCTGAAGCGACTGCGGCCGGTTGGCCATGTTGGCCATGGCGTCGTGCCGCCGGTCGCCCTCCTCCTCAATGCGGTTCCGCGACGGCCGGGAGCGCTCCTCGAAGTGGTCCGGCCATTCCGCGTCCATCTGCAGAAGCCGCTCGAAGTCCTTTTCGTTGCTGGCGGATTCGTCGATCACCAGCTCCCGCTCCTCGTCGGTCGGGGCGTCGGGCGGCTCGGCCTCGACCTGCTCGGCCGGCAGGTCGGGGTCCTCCTCCCGCATCTCCAAGATGGGGTTCTCCTGCATCTCCTGCTGGATCCGCTCTTCCAGCGCCAAGATCGGCAACTGGAGGATCTCCATCGACTGGATCATCCGCGGAGCCAGTATCTGCTTTTGAACCTGCCGGAGTTCCTGACCGAAGGATAATCGCATGAGAATCCGCCTGGGGACTAACGCCTCAACGCGGCCGCGCGGCCGCAAATGAAGCTGTCAGCCGTCAGCTATCAGCGATCAGTCGTCACAAGTCTGATGGCTGATAGCTGAAAGCTGATAGCCGGGATTCGCAGAATACTCATAGTGCCTGCCGATACTCCAAAGCGTCCGACAGAATGTCCTCGTTAGCAAATTCTAGCACACTGCCCGGGGTGATCCCCCGCGCAAGCCGCGTGATGCGGACCGGCAAGTCGGCCAGCAGATTGGAAATGTACAAGGCCGTTCCGTCGCCTTCCGTGTTCGGATTGGTGGCCATGATCACTTCCGTGAACGATCCCTCCCGGACCCGCTTCACCAAGGCATCGATGGTCAACTGCTCCGCCTCGATCCCCTCCAGCGGCGAGATCCTCCCCAGCAACACATGGTACAGACCGCGGTACTTGCCGCTCCGCTCCAGGGAAACCAAGTCCCTTGGCTGCTCGACCACGCAGAGCATGTCCCGCTGCCGCGTGGCGTCGCGGCAGATCGAGCACTCCTCCTGCTCCGCCAGGTTGCAGCAAACCCGGCAGTACCGCACGTTCTCCTTCACGTCGCGGATCGCCTCGGCCAGGGCCAACGCCTCCGAAGCATGGACGCGGAGAATGTGGTACGTCAGCCGCTCCGCCGACTTCTTCCCGATGCCCGGAAGCTTCGTGAACTCCTCAATCAGGTTGCTCACCGACTGGGTAAGTTCGGCCACGGCACACCTCAAGACGCTTCCGGCGGCGTGAGATTGAGCATCTTTCCTATCGCCTCCTGCACTCCAGGCAGGTTTATCCCGGCAGTCGCCGAGCGGACGGCCTCGGCGTGAAACTCCTTGGCCTTGGCCACCGCCTGGTTCATGGCCGTCTTCACCAGATCCTCGAGGAATTCAGGATCGGACCGGGCCAGAAGCTTCGGGTCGATGCGGCAGCGCAATACCTCTACCAGGCCGTTGACCTCGATTTCCACCAACCCCCCACCCGCAGACCCGGTCGCCCGGCAGCCTCGCAGCTCGTCGCTGATCGCCTGCACCCGACCGCCGAGTTCGCGGGCGTTCTTCAGCAGAGAACCGAGACTGGCCAGTTCCTTGAACATATTCTATGCCTTGGCCGGCGGTTCATCGATCCGGACGGGGTGGGCCCCAAACAAGTCGGCCGCCCGCCGGACCATCGGGTGCTGGGCTGCCTGCGCGGTACGCTGCTGGGGCGACATCCCCCGGCTTGTCGCCGACGCATCGCCAGCCGGTGGCCCCTCTTCGAGGACATTAAACTCCACCCGGACTGGCCGCCCCGCCAACTCGCTGAGCGTCTGCTCAAACCGGACCCGCTGATCGGGCCGCTCGCACACTGACTTCGACAGAGTATATCCCGGTTTGAACGTCACCACTAGACGGTCCGGCGCGGGACTTGCTACCCGATGGAAGTGCTTCGCGTGCTCGCCGGCCAGGCCCGAAGTCATCGCCACCGCCTGCGACCAAAGCTCCGTGGCGTTCTCGGGCGAGAGATCAATTGGAGAGGGACGGGGGTCGAGAGTCGAGGGTGGGGAGCCGAGAGTCGAGGGTCGAGAGTCGAGGGGAGAGAGTCGAGTGGCGGGGGGCGAGGGGCGCGGCGGTTCCGTCAGCTTGCTGACTGTTGATGTGCGCTCCGGCGCAGGGGATGCCCCGCTCAATTCAGCGTTTTTTTTTGACGCGGGTTGGGGCGCCGATGGCACGGCCCGCGGTTCGTGCCGGGTCCCCGGGGCTTCCGGAACCGCCCCGGCCTGAAGCTGCGCAATCAGCGCCGGCAACTCCGCCAACTCCTCCAGGTGGCAGATCCGCACCACGGCCAACTCGGCCACCAGCCTCGTCTGCGTGCTGAAACGCATCCGGGCCAGGGCCTGGTCCAGAATCTGCATCGCCGCCAAGATGGTCTCCAGGCCCAGTTGCCTCCCCAACTTGACGATTCTCTCCCGGGTGGCCGGCGAGACGTAAAGAAACAGGTCCGCAGGGCCTCCCGAGGCGGCCACCATGCAATCCCGCAGGCTCCCCAGGAGTTGCTCCAGGAGTTGACCGAGGTCGGTTCCCTCCTGGGCGGCTGCATCCAAGTCCGCCAGGGCTGCCGCCGCATCGCGGCTGACGACGTGCTCCAGCAGGCCCGTCAGCCGCTCCTCTCCGGCAGTGCCAAGCATCCCGTGGACGTCGGCCACGGTGATCCGCTCCGGGGCAAAGGCCAGCAACTGCTCCAACAGCGACTGGCTGTCGCGCATCGACCCCGTAGCCCGCCGCGCCAGGATCTCCAGGGCCTCAGGCTCTGCGGACACCCCCTCCGCCTCGACGATCTGCTTGAGCCGCTCGACAATCGCCCGGGTCTGGATACCCGCGAAGTCAAACCGCTGGCAGCGAGAAACGATGGTAATCGGCACTTTGGCCGGCTCGGTCGTACACAGGATGAACTTGACGTGCTCGGGGGGCTCTTCGAGCGTCTTCAGGAGGGCATTGAATGCCTCCCGCGTGAGCATGTGGACTTCGTCGATGATATAGACCTTGAATCGCTCCCGGCTCGGGCGGACGTTGACGTTCTGCCGCAACTGCCGAATCTCGTCGATCCCGCGATTGCTCGCCCCGTCGATCTCCAGCACGTCCATGTCGTCGCCCGTGCTGATTCGCTCGCACACGTCGCAGCGATTGCACGGCACCGGGGTCGGCCCGGTCACGCAGTTGAGGGCCTTGGCCAGAATTCGCGCGGCCGAAGTCTTCCCCACGCCCCGGGCCCCGGTAAAGAGGTACGCGTGCCCCACACGCTGGGTGCTGATCGCGTTGGACAGTGCCCGGGCTACGTGTTCCTGGCCGACGAGTTCCTCGAAGGTCTGCGGGCGATAGCGGCGAGCGACGACGGTGTACTGCCCCCTCTTGGGGGATCCGCGGCCGGATGCTTCATGATTAGGCGGCGATTCCGACATCTGCTAAGGCGTCCCTGGCACGACCTGTCACCGGTGAAGAAATGGGGACTGGCTCCGAGCCGATGTGCAAGAACGGCCGGAAAGCGGCATCCCGCGAGGTGCCTGTCCCCATTTCTTCACAAGCTCGCCGCAATCCCCGATTTCCCAGCCCGGCATCTGATGAGAGGCCCACCGCACATGAGGTTTACTGCTTATGGCTGCTGACTTTCGTCCCTGACCAGGTTCACAGCTCCCCATTGCAGGGACCTCTCATCAGAGGCCGCGGCAAGGGACCACGCACTCTACCGTTTTACGCCCTGCAACAGCCGCAGTCAAAGGGGGGCTCTTTGCTATCGTAAGCGTCCGCCCCATCCATGGTGGCAGGCCGGGAGGGGCCGGGGTCACTTGGAGCGGGTGCGGCGATGGGCGCGGCGGGCTCGGGTGCGAGCGGCTTTGGCTCGGGATTCCTCGAACCGGTGGGTGAGAACGGCCACGGGATGTGCCGCGGCCCAGCGGTCAGGCAGCATCTTGTCCAGCACGGGAACCGATTCGGCAACACGAAGCTGGCGGCGCGCTCTTGTCGCAGCTCTTGGTACGAAGCGGCCGTTTCGCCCAACACGCGGTTCAGCTCCGCCACCTGCTGCTCGGATTCCGCCACGCGACGTTCGAGCTGCGTGGCTTGCTTGAATGCAGCCAACAAGAAGCGTTGGCATTCGGCCAGTGTCGGAGTCTTCCCCTCTTCTCGGACAGACTCAGGTATGCCATCGCGAAGGCGCTGCACCCAACGATCGAAGGTCGACCGGGAGACACCTTCCGCGACGCAGAACCCGTCAATGCTCAAACCACTCGCCTCACGATTCGTAAGACTCTCCTGCCAGTACAAATAGTCGTCAAGACTCGGACCAGGCCTGCCAGGTTGTTGCACCTCGCCGAATCGACCGAGCTTGCTGTGGACAGACGCCACGGCCGATGTCTCCCGGGGGGCGACCTTTGCGATAATCTCGAACCGGAGGGCGAGATCAATCCGCCTGATCGGACCTGTTTCGTACGCAGATCCGCCCCGGGAAGTGGGAATCTCCCGGGCCGTCGGCCAAAATGGAGCACAACTTCGGCCCCCAGAAAGCAGGGCGCATCCGATGCTCGAGGTCACCCGCACTCTCTCTGCCATCGGGCAAGACGACCCCCAAGCGGCAGGGCAGCTCTTGCCGCTGGTCTAGGACGTGCTGCGCCGGCTGGCGGCCGAGAAGATGGCCCAGGAGAAGCCCGGGCAGACCCTCCAGGCCACGGCGTTGGTCCACGAGGCATATATCCGGCTGGTGGACGTGGAGAGGGCCCAGCATTCGAGGAGCCGCGGCCATTTCTTTGCCGCCGCGGCCGAAGCCATACGGCGGATTCTGGTCGAAAACGCTCGTCGCAAGGCAAGGATCCGCCACGGCCGTGATTGTCCGCGTGACGAGTTGCGGGATGTGCCGCAGCCAGTCGGCCTGGAGCCGGAGACCATCCTGGCCATCGATGAAGCCGTGGCTCGACTGGCCGAAGACGATCCGGTGGCAGCCAGCGTCGTCAAACTGCACGTCTTTGCCGGCATGGCTCTCGAGGAAACCGCCGAGGCGCTCGCAATCTCGCGCGCAACCGTTTATCGCCAATGGGCTTAGGCTCGCGCGACCCTCCGACTGGCCCTGCAAGACCGCGATCCCGATTCCCGATCCTGAGGAATTCTTGCCTCGCCGCTGAGACCCTCCGGCAGTTTCCGTCGCACTGATAGATAGGAGCCGACCGAGGATCGACCATGTCCCAGCCTCCGAAAAGTGCAAAAGACATCTTGCTCGCTGCGTTGGACACGGAGCCGGCCCAGCGGGCCGCGTTGCTGGATGAGGCGTGTGTGCTGGGGACGCCGCTTTGCGTCGACAGGTCGAGGCCCTGCTTCGCGTCCACGACGAGCCCGATAGCCTTCTGGACAGCCCGCGTATTGACTTGGGGCTGCGTGACGATCCTGGCGCCAGCCCGAATCCGACCCTCGACCAGCCCATCACCGGAAGGCCCGGCACCGTCATCGGCCCCCACAAGCTGCTCCAGCAGATCGGCGAGGGCGGGATGGGCGCGGTTTACATGGCCGAGCAGACCGAGCCGGTCGAGCGCCAGGTGGCCCTGAAGATCATCAAGCCGGGCATGGACACCCGGCAGGTCGTCGCCCGCTTCGAGGCCGAGCGCCACGCCCTGGCCATGATGGACCACCCGAACATCGCCAGGGTGCTCGATGCCGGGACGACTGATTCGGGCCGGCCGTACTTCGTGATGGAGTTGGTCAAGGGCGTACCGATCACCCAGTATTGTGACGAGCATCACCTCACCCCCCGGCAGCGGCTGGAGCTGTTTGTGCCGGTCTGCCATGCCGTCCAGCACGCTCATCAAAAGGGGATCATCCATCGCGACATCAAGCCCACCAACGTGCTGGTGGCCGAGTACGACGATCGGCCGGTCCCAAAGATCATCGACTTCGGCGTGGCCAAGGCGATCCAACAGCGGCTTTCTGAGCGGACGATGTTCACCGATCTCGGCCAAGTGGTGGGCACGATCGACTACATGAGCCCCGAGCAGGCCAAGCTCAACCAGTTGGACATCGACACCCGCAGCGACATCTACTCGCTGGGGGTGCTGCTCTATGAACTCCTGACGGGCGAGACCCCGCTGGACCGCCAGCGGCTACGGTCGGCGGCCTTCGACGAGATGCTACGGATCATCCGCGAGGAGGAGCCGCCGAAGCCCAGCCTCCGTCTCAGCTCCAGCGACTCGCTGCCCTCGATCGCCGCCAACCGACAGATTGAGCCCAAGAGGCTGAGCACGCTGGTCCGCGGCGAGTTGGACTGGATCGTGATGAAGGCCCTGGAGAAAGATCGCTCGCGGCGGTACGAGACGGCCAACGGGTTGGCTCGCGACATCGAAAACCATCTCGACGACGAGCCGGTGTTGGCCTGCCCGCCGTCGGCTGGGTATCGGCTCCGAAAGTTTGCGCGGCGGAACAAGAGGCCGATGTGGGCAGTCGGCCTGGTGCTGCTGGCGCTGGTCGCGGGAATCGTCGGCACGACGCTGGGCCTGCTCCAGGCCCGCACCGCCGCCGAGGCGGAGCGCGAGGCCCGGGCAGCCGAGACCACCCATCGCCTCCGAGCGGAAGACGCGGCCGAGGCGGAGCGCAACGCCCGAGCGGCCGAAACCGCTCATCGCCTCCGAGCGGAAAACGCCGCCGACGCGGAGCGCAAGGCTAGGGAAGCCGAGACCACCGAGCGCGTCCGTGCCCAAGACAACGCCAAGCTCGCCATTGAGGTCTTGGACGAGACTTTTCTGAAGGAGGCGCGACTACGGGTAACTTTCTACACCCGAAACGCGGCGGAAAGACCACCCAAGAGCCCGGAGCGGGAAAAGCGGGAACGCGAATTCTTGGAGAAGGGCTTGAGGTTCTACGAGAAGCTCGCGCAAGCCAACGCGACCGATTGGACAGCGCGCCGGGAGAGGGCCAAGGCTTACGCCAAAGTCGCCCTCCTGCGACTGGACCTGAGAGACTTCGTCGAATCGGAAAAAGCCTATGGCCAGGCGGTTCGCCTCATGGAGGAGCTCGCGGAGGAAAGGCCGCAGGACTTTGAAAACCGCTTCGACCTCGCGAACACGTACCATTGGTTCTGCGCGCCATACAGGGAAACCGGCCGGTTTCAACCGGCGGCGGACGTCACCCGCCACGCTCTCGCCCTCTTTGAGAAGCTGGCCGTCGACTTTCCTGACCGCAGGTCGCAAGCCCGGCTAGACGCAGCGCAATGCCAACGCAAGTTGGGCGATGTGCTACAGAGAGCCGGCAAGCTCCAGGAGGCGGAGAAGGTTCTCCAGCAGTCTCTGGCCCTATGGTCCGAACTGGCCGCTGTCAACCCCGCAGCGCCGGAGCTCCGGGACGCGGTCGCCCGCGCACATTTTGACCTGGCCGACTTCTTCTTCCGTATAGCCCGCCGGATGAGCGAAGCGGAGAAGGCGTATCGCCAAGCGATCACCATTTGGGAGAGCCTGGGGACGGACCAGCCCAACAGGCGTGAATACCGGCAGCACGCGGCTTTCGCCCGTGGCACCCTCGCCGAGGTTCTGTCTGCCGCCAACCGAAAAAAAGAAGCGGAGGAGACCTGCCGGCAGACCTTGGCCGCGTTCGAGAAGCTCCTGGCTGACTTCCCGGGCGAGCGCGCCTACCGGGGTGGTATCGCCAGGCACGAGCGGCACCTGGGACACCTATTCAAGGACACCGGCAGGCCAAGAGAGGCGGAGGAGTCTTACCGACGTTCAATCGGACTCTGGGAGAAGCTGGCCGCCGACTACCCGGCCGAGCCCTTCTATCGGTGGGACCAGGCGTTTACGTCCTGCAAACTGGCCGCGCTGTTGGCGGACACGGGCCGAGCCCAGGAAGCGGAAAAGCTCTACCGCCAGGCCGTGGCGATCAATGAGAAGTTGGTACGCGACTTTCCTGACAACACGGAATACCGCTGGCGCCTGTCCTGGAACCTTGGCGACTTGGCCGAGAACCTGCTTCAGCAGGGGAACCACGCCGAAGCGGCAAAGGTCGCCGAGAAGATAGACGGTCCCGCGGCACAGAATCTATGGGCGTGGCACATGGCTACTCACGCGGATCCGCAGTTACGCGATCCGGCTCTGGCCGTCGCATTGGCCACCAAGGCCGTCCAGCGCGAGCCCACGCAGGGAATGTACTGGAATACCCTGGGCGCGGCGCAATACCGCGCGGGGGACTGGAAGGCGGCCATCCAGTCACTGCGCAAGGCGTCGCAACTGTACCAGGGTAGGCTTTTCAGCCATGTCGCTTTTTTCCTCGCCATGGCCCACTGGCAATTAGGCGAGAAGGACCACGCCCGCAAGTGGTACACTCCGGCCGTGCTGTGGATGGACAAGCGCGACCCCAAGAACGAAGAACTCCGCCGCTTCCGGGCCGAAGCCGCCGCTTTGCTCGGCCTTCCCGAGCAGCCGCCTCCCGCCAAACGGCAAGGTCAGGCCGGCGATCTCGAGATCGCCAACCTCATGGTCGAAGCCGATCCCTCGGCGGCCTGGGCGTATCAGCATCGTGGCAACGCCTACGCTGCGCTTCGCCAGTGGGACAAGGCCGCTGCCGACTACGCGAAATCCATCGAGCTGCAGCCGCGGGGCCCCGCGCCGTGGTCCAGCCGCGCGGGCCTTCATGCCGAGCAGGCGAAGTGGGATTCGGCCATCGCCGACCTCTCCAAGGCAATCCAACTCGATCCGAACGACCCGAACTTGCGGTATCTGCGAGCCATGGTGTGCTTATCTGCCGGGCGCGCGGACGAGTACCGTAAGCACTGCGCCGAGATGCTCCAGCGCTTCGGCCAGGCGGACAAGCCGGGCGAGGCCCGTTGGGTGGCCTGGACGTGCGCGGTCCGCTCGGATGCCGTAGCCGATTGGACGACGGTGGTCGCCCTGGGCGAAAAGGCGGCCAAGAGTCACCCCAGGTGTTTGAGTTGTATGAGCACCTCGGGCGCGGCCCTGTACCGCGCCGGGCGGTTCGAGGAGGCGCTCGCCCGACTCAAAGAGGCCGAGCGCTTGGTGACGGATCCCAGCCAGAACCTGCAATGGTCGCCGGCCTACACCTGGCTCTTCCTGGCCATGGCCCATCACCGCCTGGGCCACGCCGAGGAGTCGAGGCAGTGGCTCGACAAGGGCGTGACATGGACCGACAAGGCCCTCCGGGAGCACGAGCAGGGCGTCAAACCCCTCCCCTGGAACCGTCGCCTGACGCTCAAGCTCCTCCGCCAGGAAGCCGAGACATTGCTTCCAAACAGCGAAAAGCCGCCAGCAACAAAGGAGAAACCGAAGTAAAGCGAAAAGCCGACACCGCCCGAGAACCGCTGGTTGTTCCGCTTTCGGCTTTCAGCTTTCCGCTTTGAAAACAAGCGGCCGGGGAGGCCCAAGGCGCCAACCCAGACCCTCCCCGGCCGGACCAACCCCCGGGCGGCTCGGTCTGCGCGCCGGGGGGCACGGCTCGTTGCATTGTGCCACAGACAATGACAAATGTCGAATGACCAATGTCGAAGGAAATCCGAATGACGAAGCACTTTGGTCATTGGGCCCTGGTCATTGGTCATTTCCTTCGGTGGTGAGCATCGCCCCCGGGCGGCTTACTCCGCGGGACCGGCGGCGGTGGTTCGATTTCCCTTCCCCGCGGACCGGATTCGGAAAAAGGAGATCTGCAATGTGTTCCATGAAGCGAGTTCAACTGGCAGTGCTGTTCGTCATCGCGGCGGCGCTTGTCGCAGGCACGCCTGCGCTTGCGGCGAAGCGGAAACCCAAGCCCATAACCCACGACGTACCCCTAACGTGCGTGGCGGACCCAGCCGACCCGGACTACGGCGCTTCGGGCGTCGCGAAGTTTTCGGACCTAGAAGCGTGCTTTCCCACCCTGCAGGTCACATGCAAGGGCCTGACCCCTAGTGCGGTGTACAAAGTTTGGTGCTTCACTTGGGACCCCGGGTACGGGGAGCAATCCGGACCGATGGGCTCCTTTACTGCCGACAAGAGGGGCCGCGGATCCGTTCAGGGCCTAATGGCCTGGCCGATACTCCGGACTGAGGTCAGACGGATTGACCACACGACTCCGGTGCCCGTCTACAACGTAGTGCTGAACGGGGCGTGGTGACCGACCTCGGGAGGAAAAAGGGGGGCAGGAAAAAGATTGGATGTCTCGGCACGCGGGCCTGCTGGCATGCCTTCACGCGGCGCAGCCGCGCGGCTGCCCCGGATAAGCCGGAGAGTCTCAAGAGATCCGTGTGCCACTGCTTCGCAGACGCAGTGTTTAACGGGAGAGACATCACTGCTTGTTCCAAGCAGTGGCACAGCACACGCGCCCGGGCGTTAGGTTCGCGGGCCCGGCGGCCGTGGTTCGATTTCCCTTACCCGCGGACCGGATTTGGAAGAAGGAGATCTGCAATGTGTTCCATGAAGCGACTTCAACTGGCAGTCCTATTCCTGATCGCGGCGGCACTGCTCGCGGGCACGCGCGCGCTTGCGTGGCGGAATCCGTCTCGCCCGAAACGAGTCGTCTTCAGCGTGGACCTCGTGCCCACGCCCGGAAGCGATGAGCCAAACGCGTCGGGCGTAGCGAAGCTACAGGGGGACCTGTACTGGGATTGGCAGTGGGGCGGCCAGTACCTTATCGGCGACCTTACGGTGAGTTGCCGGGGCCTGAAGCCCTTGAGAAGGTACCTGGCCAACATCCCTTACCTTACGGAGGCTTACTTCACGACCGACGCGACTGGCAAGGGGGTGGGCAAGATACCGGACCAATATTTTCCTCCTGGGTCCACGCTTGAGGTCCTTCGTGACGACACGGTTAACGGGACTCCGACACTGATTCCTGTGCTGGAAGGCACATTGTTCTGAACGTGCTTGCAGGATGACGTCCCACCCACGGCCGGCGCTTCGGTCGGGTAGCACGCCCGGAGCGCAGCGATAGGCGTGGGAGATCGCGCCGCCGCGCAACCACGCCCTTCGTCCCTCAGGGCGTGCCACGCGAGCCGTGGTGACTGTTTCGCGTGAGCATCGCCCCGGGCGGCAGGTTCGCGGGCCCGGCGGCGGTGGTTCGGTTTCCCTTACCCGCGGACCGGATTCAGAAGAAGGAGATCTCCAATGGGTCCCATGAAGCGAGCTCAACTTGGAGTGCTATTCCTGGTCGTGGGGGCGCTTTTCGCGGCCTCACCCGCGTTTGGGGCGAGCGTCAAGCTCACGTCTACGGGTGTTGAAGGCAACGCCTCGGGCCAAGCCCACCTGAGCCAGGTAAAACTAATTGGCATCGGGGGCATTGATCACTACGCCGGCACGCTGACCATCACGTGCGATGGTCTGACACCGAACGCCCAGTATACCACGACGGTTGGGACGTTTCCGACCACGCACAACGGCACGTTGAAAGCGCAAGGCGAGATACACTTCGGGGTGCTCCCGCCCTTGCCCACCTTGATCGAGGTCGATGTCTACAACGGCGCAGGCCAACTCGTGCTGTGGGGGACGCTCCGTTACAAGTAACTAACGCTTGGAGGAGTTTCCTGGTTCCCAAGCTCCAGCTTGGGAACGCGCCTCCGCGAAGCTCCGCTTCGCCAAGGCGCCACGGGAGCGAAGCAGAGCTTCGCAAAAAGTGCGTTCCGAAGCCGGAGCTTCGGAACGAGGGGAAACACAGGCTGCAAGCCTGTGCGACGCCAGGAAAGGAGGTGATGCGCGAATCAAGAGACCGAAACGCGGACGCGGACGAGGCACGTGCAAGATGAGTGTTTTCCCTTGAGGTCCCTTTATTTCGAAGGAGAAAAGTGTCATGAACGCGAGAGCGATTTTCCGCACAAAGCGGGCTTCCGGGATGCTCGGAAGCGCAGTGGCCCTGCTTTTGATCTCTGCCGCCTGCAGCGGCCTGCTCTGGGCCATCGCCGGCGGCGAAGCCAGCCAAGATCGGCATCCGAACGGCGGGGCGACGATCGTCGAGCGGTCTGGCCAGGGTCCGACCGAGGATCCTGCCGTCAACCAGCCTGCTTGCTTCTCTCACTCCCTACGCCGTATGGAAGCTTCCACAGCAGGGGACAATCATTGGGTTCGGTCGCGCGGGTTCTCGGCTGTCCCTCTGTCGCCGTTCGCCGCCTACGCCTTGGCACTACAAGGCAAGAAGATCAACGACCCGGCCCCCGACTTCGCGAATCGCGGCAGGAAGTTCAATCCGCAAGGAGAAGTCGTCGGACCGCTCGCCATCGACCCGGTCCAAAAGGTCCTCGTCATCTTCGTGGAATTCACCACCCCGCCGCACACGGTCAGGTAGAGGTCCAAGAGCGTGATCCGCCCGTCGCCGTCGGGGTCAAACTCCTTGGCCGGCGGGGGGTAACCGGTCACGGTTTCCGCAGAGATTGGTATTGCGCCATGGGGTGTGATCGGTTATGAAGGTGGCATGACACGATGGTTCACGGAAGAAGAAGTGCATCGCA
>Ga0315280_10004676_pt1 | contig 20025 bp, 19 predicted proteins | sample YL17G06_40_MG_FD_203697 | JGI IMG/M metagenome (GOLD analysis project Ga0315280, IMG submission 203697) | Sediment microbial communities from Yellowstone Lake, YNP, Wyoming, USA - YL17G06_40 | ecosystem: Environmental > Aquatic > Freshwater > Lake > Sediment | place: USA: Wyoming | collected... | reverse complement strand
CCTTACGGCAAAAGCCTTTGAATTCAAAACAGAAGACGGCAGAACAGGTCTCGTAAAAATCGCCTATCCAGTAAGCCTCTTTGACTGTGAGACAGGCGGTATTCCTAACATACTTAGCATAATAGCGGGAGAAATCTTCGGATCAAGATCCCTTGACAATATCAGATTGCTTGACGCAGAGTTTCCGAAGGCAATCGTCTCGACCTTCAAAGGACCGAAATTCGGGATCGAAGGACTTAGAAGAATTGTAGGAACAGATAGAGATAGACGGCCTCACATAGGAACGATCATCAAACCAAAGGTGGGGTTAAGCCCGAAAGAGACGGCTAAAGTCGCCTACGAAGCCGCGGTTGGCGGCGTAGATTTCATAAAAGACGATGAGACGTTAACCGATCAGAAATTTTGTCCATTATTAGAAAGGGTTTCAGCAGTCATGGAAGCCTTAGACAAAGCTAAGTCTGAAACTGGGAGGACCATCCTGTACGCACCTGACATAACCACGGAAACATACAAGATTCGTGAACTCGCTGACAAGGTCATCGAGCATGGGGCGCCCTTCCTCATGGTTGACGTTGTTCCGTGCGGATACTCGGCTATAAGAGTGTTAGCGGAAGATCCTTCGATAAAAGCTCCTATTCATGTGCACAGAGCAGGCCATGGAGCCTTCACGCGAAACCCCAAACACGGAATATCAATGAAGATTCTGGCTAAGTTCACAAGATTGGCGGGAGGTGACCAACTCCACACCGGCACGGCTGCGGGTAAGATGGATAGGAAGATCTCTGAGATTGTAGACACCAACAGCTTCCTTAGAGGAGAATTCTACGACCTTAAGACGACTATGCCAGTCGCGTCCGGCGGAGTTCATCCCGCCATCGTTCCAGCCAATATAGAAAGCCTGGGAAAAGACGTGTTAATACAGGCTGGTGGAGGAGTTCACGGCCATCCCAAAGGCACCAGAGCTGGAGCTAAAGCCATGAGGCAGGCTGTGGATGCGTATATGAAAGGGATTTCCTTGGAAGAGTACTCGAAAACGAAAGAAGAGCTGGAGCTGGCGCTGAAGCATTGGGGAAGAGCCTTTCTGACCTGATATCTTTCTCTTCACATTGTCGAGGAAGCTTCTCGTATAATCTCCCATCGTTTCAGAAATGCGTCTCTCAACCGTTTGTATTTCAATCCCAGATTTCTGTCGGGTTCATAGATGTTAGTAACCCTTAGAAGCGCATCTTGGGCTTCTTCTGGACTTGTAAAGAGCCTCAGCCTCAAGGCGGCAGGTATTAGAGCACCTATCCCAGGCCGCTCCTCCATTACTTTCACAGGCAAATCGTAGATCGATGCTCTGAGTCTATTCCACCACGGCGAACGTGTTCCACCTCCCGTTATCTTGGCTTCCTTGATCCTACGATTGAAGAGCTCCTCGAAAAGGGTGATGTAGTAGTATTCGAAGAAGGTCAATCCGAGAACCATTGAACGAAATAGTCTTCCTCTAGCCATATCCTTGGAAGTTTCCTCTGGCCAGATCTTCAGGAAAGAGGCGCCTAGCTCAGAATCGTCGAAGGGGCTTCTATCTCCTTGAGGAAAATACAAATACTCTCTTCCTGGCTCTATCATCTCAGCTAGTTCAAAGGCTTTTCCAATTTTTATGCCCATAATCTTCTCAGCGAACCAGTCGAGCGCTACAGCAGTCATCGGTGCTGCTCCGGCCAAGAATCCTTTGAACGGATGTTTATGATAGTAGATTGCTCGATGTGATTTCATCTCATTACAGACGTACTTTACTGCCGTTGAACTTCCGCAACTGAAGCCGAAGTCTCCTTCGCTCATGCATCCGACAGCTAGCGCAGCAGCATTACCGTCGGTCATTCCATGGAAGATTCTAGAATTCTTCAGACCGAGCTTCTCGGCCAGTTCACTCTTTGCCGTTCCCAACTCTTCACCGCAGGGGACTATACGAGGTAAAAGATCTATCGAAATATCAACGTCATCGAAAAGAAGTTTGAACCATGCGGGATGTTCCCGCGTTAGGTCCACACCAAATTTCAAGGCATTCGTCCAATCCGTACTAATATTCTCCCACTTCTCTCCTTTACAGTAAATCAACTTGTATAGTAGCCAAGTGGTAGGGGAAACAATCCATCTTACTTTTTCGAAATCCCGCGGATACTTGTTTCTGACACCGAGTATCTTAGGCAGAGGCGAAGTCGATGATATTGAAACGCCTCTATTCGACAGGTCGCCTAGGGATTTCAGTGCCTCTATCTTTCTAAATTCCTCTGGAGCTCTTTCATGATACATTAACGGTCTAGAGATCTCGTTTCCATACTCATCCACCAGTAAGACTGTTCCGGAGGTACTTTGAGCCGAGAGTATCAACTCTTCTGAAGTCTCAAAGCCTTTTTCCTTGGGAATGGCTAGCTCCAATGATCTAATCCATTCCTTCACGGTTTGTTCTCTGATACTAGATCTTCCTGATGCTAGAATCCGACCATCAGTATCGTAACATTCATACCTTACTCCGGATGTGCCTAGGTCCAAACCAATCAACTTTGCCATGAAATCCAACCTCGCTTATTCCTGTAGTCCCAAGTAGTTTCCCGTAATTATTTCGCGTTCACTTGTTTTATCATCTTTTTAACTCATTGGATAGGTCGAAGCGATAGCCTTCCTGTGTAAAAAACAAATAAAAATCCCACCACCAAGGCTTTGTTCATACGCCCTCCTTTCTTCAGTCAGTAAGCCCTTCGGTCGACTCACCCCTGGCTGCTTTGACGCCTCCGGCCGGAAGCGGATGGTGAATCTCCGGGGCATAGACAAACTTCGCCACAAGCTCCGCAGTCCCGCCAATAGCCAGCTGTTCAAAGAGGTAAGCAAACTGCTTTTCGAGGCTCTCGCCAATGGCCTTCTTCGCGTCCGGGGGCAATGACCAGAACTGTTTTTTAAAGGGACCGACGGCTTTCTTGCGCGTTTTATAGATGAACTGGGCTTCGGTGTCCTTGGAGTTCCACTCATCAGCAGCATTTTTCCGCACCCAGTCGTACATTTCCTGCCGGAGGGACTCAGGAGTCGCCTCATGCTCAATGATGAGCGTCTGGAAGGCGGTAGCTAAGTGAACCTCGCAGGCCCCCGCGTCGACAAATTTGTGATAGGCCGAGTCAGGAAGGGTGCTCGCGCCGTGCTGAACGGCTCCGCCTAAACCGTATTCTTTCCGCGCTTTCTCGCTGAGATCCTTGAGGACGTTGAAGTCGATGGCCACCCGCGCGAGTGTTCCGTCGGGCAGGACCACGCCGCCGTGGTGCGTGCCGGTCTGGATGCTTATTTTGCTGATCCCAATGATGTTACCGCGCATTCCGTTGTAACCGGCCATAAAGGCATCCAGTTCTCCGGGGGTGCTATTCTTCTGACCCACTTCGCCAATCTCCCCACCGACCGAGATTGTCACGCCTTTGAGCTCATGCTCGCGGATGAAATGCGTGAATTCGGCACAGATCTCATAATTGAGCCGCTGTTGTTCTTCGAGGGTCGGCTTGGTAAGGTCAACCAGGGTCGAAGAGTCGATATCAACATTGTAGAAGCCGGCGGCAATAGATTCCAGGATCAGGTCGCGGATAGCCTTGAGCTCCGCCTCCCTGTCAGCCGTGAATTTCTTGAGCGAGGTCTGATAGTGGTCACCCTGGATGAACACCGGTCCCTGAAATCCTTCTTTTATAGCGGCGGCGAGGACGGAAGAGGCATACTCAGAGGGACGCTGGTCGGTGTAGCCGATCTCGCTCCGGGCAATCTCAAAGATGAAAGCTCCAGCGTCAAGCATACGGGCGGCGCGGAATACGGCCCGGGCCGAATCATAGGCCATCATCCGCAGGTTTATGGCGGGAACGGTGAAGGGACGGGCAATGTCGCCGCGGCCGCGGGCCACATAAAACTCTTGGATCGAAGAAGGTCGGATGCCCAGCGTTTGGGCGGCTTCCCAGATGAGCCAGCGAAGAGCTTCTTTCGTCTCAGCATCGCCGAACAAAGCTTCATAAATCAGGCTGTCCATCCGTTCACGCAATTGATTTTCGTTTTTTACGAGGACGCGACTATCCTCTCTTGCGACAACTCCTGCTAGTGAATCGAGTAATTTATCGAGGGTACTTTTTGCCATTAAATCTATCGCCTTTCTTATTGTGTGAATCAGTAATTCTTATGTAGTATGCCAAAACCTCTTTCTAAAGTTGGATGAACAGACTAATAAGAGTGCCTCAAGAAGAGCAACACATCTTTCAAGCAAGGATCTTGAATATGGAATAGAACTCAACGAGACAATTATCTGCTCTCAGGAATCGATTGTGTTAAATGTGGCGGATTGGTTAGTCTATGGCGTCAGTAAACCTTTTTTCGTCGAGCGAATCTAGCTCAATAAGTACGCGGGGGTTCCCGAGACCTATCAGTTCGCGTAGCGGTAGGCGGAAGTCAGGTCAAAGGGGCAGGACTATGCGTTTTGAAGGAACGCGTAGTGTCATACTTAAGATCCGTCGCAGCTGAGAGATCCTGTGGCGAAGGCCTCCGTGGGTTCGAGTCCCACCCCCCGCACCAGATTCCAGCGCCGTTTTCGGCTTGCTATTTGGATTAGTCACTGAGTAGTCTGCTGAACTCTGAAAGTTTAGAGCGACCGAGTAGAATTTTGACAACATGCGAGCAGAGAAAAAATGGAATACATACTTGGAGAGAACATCTTGCTCGGAAAACGTACGTTTTGAGAGATGCGTCGTGTTGCAACTTCTCCCGAATAGACAATAAATTGATTCCGTATCCTGCGTGATATCATGTTTGATAGATTTGAGCAAACTTGCAATTGCAATAAACTCGGTGAATCGATCTCTCCAGAAAATATAAAACAAGAGCTATCTAATACTATCTAATGCTGGTTGTCATCTATGTATGAGGAATTACATCCAGAAAAACTGCGACATGTTTGCGACCCGAGCGTACTTCCTTGTGAGAAGACTGAGCAGATGGCTCCTCTAGAGGGCATCATTGGTCAAGAGAGAGCTGTTAGAGCTCTGAAGTTCGGCTTGGACATTAAGGAACGTGGCTTCAACATATATGTGGCAGGGCTTCCGGGAACAGGCAAGACGACCGCTGTGAGGGGCTTTCTTGAAGATGTAGCCAAGAGCAAGCCTGTACCATTCGACTGGTGCTATGTGAACAATTTTCAGGATCCCTACCAACCCAAAGCCTTGAAACTCCTCCCAGGCAGAGCGAACCAGCTCAAACGCGACATGAAGACCTTGATTGAAGACGCTCGAAGAGAGATTCCGAAGGCTTTTGAGAGCGAAGATTATGCGGCAAGACGAGAATCGGTAGTAAAGCGATTAGATGCGCGTAGAAAAGAACTCCTTGCCCAGCTGGGTGAGAATGCAAGGAAGCAAGGCTTTCTGTTTCAGGTTACTCCAATGGGTATACTCATGGTTCCCATCGTCGATGGGAAAACCTTGAGCGACGAAGAGTTTCTTGCGTTAAACCCCACGACAAGGGAGAAGATTCAGGAAAGAAGAGAGAAGCTAGAGGTTGAAGTCTCGACGGTATCAAGGCAGCTGAGAGATATCGAAAAAGAGTTGAGGGAGCAGCTTCTGAAACTGAACCGTGATGTTGCACTCTATGCTATAGGCCATCCGGTTTCAGGTCTGATGGAGAAATACAAAGATCTGCCTGAAGTTATTACGTACCTAAAAGAAGTTCAAGAAGACCTAGTCGGAAACCTCGATCAATTCAAGAGAGAGGCCGCTACTCAGCAACAATTTCCTTTCCCGGTCTCTTGGATGCGAGAGGTTCAATTCAGAAAGTACGAGGTTAACATTATCGCAGATAATTCTACGCTCCAAGGCGCACCTGTCGTAACAGAGATGAATCCGACTTATGGAAATCTATTTGGAAAGATAGAGAAAGAAGCCCAGTTCGGAGCTTTGACAACCGACTTCACTATGATTATCGGAGGGTCGATTCACAAAGCCAATGGCGGATACCTGGTCTTACCAGTTGAAGAACTGCTGAGAAACCTTTTCGCTTACGACAGCCTGAAGAGAGCGGTTAAGAACAACGAGATCGCCATTGAGGAGGCGGGAGAACGCCTAGGGTTTATGACAACCAAGAGTCTCGATCCGAAAACTATTCCTCTCGATATAAAGGTGGTTCTAATTGGAAACCCTTTCACATATCAACTTCTATATGCGTATGACCCTGAATTCAAAGAACTTTTCAAGGTGAAAGCAGACTTCGAGACCCGCATGGACAGAACGGAGGAGAATATACGGAAGTACACTGCCTTCGTCTGCACGCTCTGCCAGAAGGAGAAACTGAAGCATCTCGATGGGTCAGGCGTAGCCAAACTCATTGAATACAGTTCAAGGCTCGCAGAAGACCAAGAGAAACTGTCAACAGAGTTTGCTCAGATCGCCGACATAGTGAGAGAAGCAAACTTCTACGCCGCGCAAGAGAGTTCCCAGTATGTAACTGCAAGCCATGTGAAGAAAGCTATCGAAGAGAAGATCTATCGCTCAAACCTCATTCAAGAGAAGATCCGCGAGATGATAAAGAAGCAGATTCTGCTCATAGATACTTCGGGAGAAGTTGTAGGGCAGGTGAACGGCCTCTCAGTCATGAGTGTAGGAGACTTTGCTTTCGGCACCCCTTCACGAGTCACGGCTAGCATAGGACTAGGTCGCGAAGGGCTCATCGACATTGAGCGGGAAGTCAAGCTGGGTGGCCCTATACACAGTAAAGGCGTTATGATTCTAGGCGGCTACCTCGCTGGAAAATACGCGCAAGAGAAACCGCTCAGCCTATCCGCGCGCCTTGTCTTCGAACAGAGCTATGAAGGAGTTGAGGGAGACAGTGCTTCCAGCACGGAGCTTTACGCCATCCTCTCCAGTATAGCGGATCTTCCGATCAAGCAGAGCTTAGCTGTCACCGGCTCAGTAAACCAGAAGGGAGAGGTCCAAGCGATCGGAGGCGTGAATGAGAAGATAGAAGGGTTCTTTGAGGTCTGCAAAGCGAAAGGGCTGACTGGACAACAAGGCGTCATGATTCCAGAAGCGAACGTTCAGAACCTCATGTTGAAGGAGGAAGTAGTGGAAGCCGTCCAGAAAGGAAAGTTCCACATATATCCTGTTAAGACTATCGATCAAGGAATAGAAATACTAACCGGATTGAAAGCAGGATTGAGAAGAGAGGATGAAACGTTCGAAGAAGGCACAGTCAGCTACAGAGTCGACATGCAGCTAAGAAAGATGGCTGAGAAACTGCGAGAGTTCACGGCATTCGCAGTCGAAGAGAAGAAAACGAGCGATTGACAGGATGTAACTTGGCAAGTGAATCCGTACTTCCATAAGGAATATGACTTCCTGAAACGGAGTCTCCAAGACTTCCACTAGGAACCTCGTCAATCGAACTCGGCTGCTGAAGAGGCTGGTGGAAGCCTTCCTTTCTTGAGGACGGTTGCCTCAGCCTAGGAGCTTCTCCGTGAGCTTCTCTATCATGTCCTCTGTCATGCGCTCGAGATCGTACTTGGGAGACCAGCTCCACTCCTCTCGCGCGACGCTGTCGTCGAGCGAGCGTGGCCAAGAGTCAGCAATCACCTGCCTGAAGTCAGGCTCGTAGGTGACCTTGGACTCTGGGATGTGCTTCTTGATCTCAGCTGCCAGCTCACCCGCGGAGAAGCTCATGGCGCCGACGTTGAAGTTGCAGTGGTGCTTGAGCTTCTCAAGGGGAGCGTTCGCGAGGTCGATGAGCGCCTTGAGCGCGTCGGGCATGTACATCATGGGCAGCACTGTGTCCTCGCGCACGAAGCACTTGTACCTTTTGCGCTGGATAGCCTCGTAGAAGATGGCAACCGCGTAGTCCGTGGTTCCCCCACCGGGAGGCGTCTCGTACGAGATGACGCCAGGCAGCCGAACGCCGCGCACATCCAACCCGAAGCGGCGGAAGTAGTAGTCGCCAAGGAGTTCGCCTGCGACCTTCGTCACGCCGTACATCGTCGTGGGCTGAAGGGTCGTGTCGGTGGGTGTGTTGTCCCGAGGGGTCTGGGGCCCGAAGACCGCGATCGAGCTGGGATTGATGACCCTAGCGAGCTCGCTCTCGCGGGCCACCTCTAGGACGTTCATGAAGCCTTTCACGTTGACCTCCCAGCAGAGGTGTGGGTTCTTCTCCCCTACAGCCGATAATATGGCCGCCATGTTATAGATGGTGTCAACGTCGTACTGCTTGACAATGCCCTCCAACTCTTTCCTGTCCAGTATGTCGATGAAGTGGAAGGGCCCGGACTCACGCACCTCCCCGCTCGGCTGCGTCTTGTGTCCAGCCGCTACCACGTTCTCGTTCCCGTATAGCTTGCGTAACTTAATGGTCAACTCGGAGCCGATCTGCCCCGCGGAGCCCGTGACAAGGATCTTCTTCATCGGCCTGCTTGGCATAGTGACACCCCTGTTGATGGCTTCCGCAGCATCTCTGCAGGATCTAATCCCGAGTTTCTCTTAACAGTAGCCTTCGTTTCTCCTGTCATGAAACACCACCTGTGGGAACGTATTCGGTTATCAACCGTTAACATCTTTATGCTTTGCCGCTACCTACTTCAAATGGGGGTGCTGACATTTGAGGCGGAGGTCTGTAGCCGCTGTGATATTTGACCTCGACGGAACCTTGGTCAAGTCCAATATAGACTTCGTCAAGATGAAGAATATGATAATCGTCCACCTCCGCAGCCTAGGAGTCGACTCTGAAGATTTCTCTTCTTCAAGACCGACCTTTGAAATTGTGCAAAAGGGAATAGACATCCTTGAGAAGAAATGGTCCGAAGAGATTGTTTCAAAAGTCAGATGGCACATCGACCGGATCATGACTAACGTGGAGATGGAGGAGGTTGATTCCGTCTCCGCCTTACCTGGTGTTTCAGAGACCATGAAATGGCTGAAAGAGAAGGGAATCAAGATTGGGATTTTGACTCGAAGCTGCCGAGAATATGCGCTAAAGAGTTTAGAGATCGCAGAGTTGTCAAAACTGGTTGACTTCGTTTCTGCAAGAGACGATGTGGATAGGCCGAAACCAGATCCAGGTCAGGTCATAATGCTCGCTCAGAAGATGAATGTGAACCGTGAAGAAACGCTTATGGTTGGGGATCACCCGATAGACGCTCTATGTGCAAAGAATTCGAATGTCCGTTTCATAGGAGTCTTGACAGGGTCCTCTAAGGCAGATGCTTTCAAGAAGATCGGATGCGACGTCATTGGTAGCGTCAATGATTTGCCTAGACTGTTGCTCCGAGGCTTATGAAAGGTTGTCCAAAGATCTTTTATCCTTTTATTGACGATTCTCCAGATGATTTCGAATGCGAGATAGAATTCAACTTGCCGAAATCCATTCCAAAATGTTACAACCTAATGTTGGCAGGAGATTTGAGTTTTGAGAAATCCAACAGCCTTTTTGAAAGAAGAATATGACGAAATCGTTAGGAATGAACTTGACTGGAAACTTCACATCCTCCAAGGGAGCAGCAGCCCAAGATGTGTTGTCGATGGAAAGAAAGTGCTTATGCTTTGCTCGAATAATTACTTGGGTTTGAGTAGCCACCCAAGACTCAAGGAAGCTGCGATCAACGCAATAAAAACTCACGGGGTTGGATCCGGATCGGTCAGACCTATAGCCGGCAATATGGATCTCCACTTGGAACTTGAAGAGAAGCTAGCGAAATTCAAACACACGGACGCTGCGTTAGTCTACCAGACTGGTTTCGCTGCAAACGCAGGCTTGATATCGCAACTAGCTACTGAAGGGGATGTCATAGTCAGCGACGAACTGAATCACGGAAGCATAATAGATGGAGTACGTTTAAGCAAATCCGAGCGAGCTGTCTACAAACACTGCGACGTGAAGGACCTCGAACAAGTATTAAACGAGGTAGAGAAAAAGAACCCGAGAAGGATTCTGATAATTACGGACGGGGTTTTCAGCATGGATGGAGACATAGCTCCAGTTGATAAGATAGTTCAACTAGCTCGGGAACACGGTGCAATGACGTATGTTGATGATGCCCACGGCGACGGAGTTCTAGGGGAGAAGGGACGTGGGATAGGATCTCACTTCCATCTTGAAGGAAAGATCGATGTCGAGATGGGAACCTTCTCAAAGGCGTTTGGAGTCGTTGGCGGATATATATCTGGAACGAGGGATCTTGTAAACTTCGCCTTGAATAGGTCGAGGACATGGCTACTGAGCGGATCCCACCCTCCACCTGTAGCAGCAGCATGCATAGCTGCGCTGGAAGTATTAGAATCTGAGCCTTGGCATGTGGAGAACCTCTGGAAGAATACGAGATACTTCAAGAACGCCTTGAGTGACCTAGGCTTCGACATCGGGAAAAGTCAAACACCGATTACCCCTGTAATTGTAGGAGAAAGCTCTGTCGCACGTAAATTGAGTAGTAGGCTCTTCGAGAAAGGCGTCTTCGCACTTCCCATAGTCTACCCGATGGTTGCCAGAGAAAAAGCCAGAATCAGGGCGATGATGAACGCGGCTCTGGCAAAGGAAGACTTAGACTTTGCATTGAGCAACTTTGAGCAGGTCGGAAAAGAGCTTAAGGTGATCTAGCAGCGACCCTTCAAGAGTCGATGATCCACGGCGGTTATCTGTAAGCTACAGAAGCCATATACATAACCGCTTGGAATTCCTTCTATTAGAGCAGGTTTTGAAGTGGTGCTAATGGGCATAGAGCAGAGTCACATCGACGCATTAATGAGGTTAGGGTTAACTGATTACGAGGCCAGAATATATATCGCACTAGTTAGAAGCGGCCCGAGCAGAGCTAGTGAACTTAGCTTCCTAAGCAATGTGCCTCGGACAAAGATTTACGGCGCACTTAAGGAGCTTGTGCGCAAGGGCTTAGTTCTAGCTATCCCTGAAAAACCTGAGAAATATCTCGCTGCGTCTCCAAATGAGACTTTGTTTCCTCTCGTAGAAAGATTGAGCGAAGATTTGAAAAGAGCGGAGGAAACAATTCAAAGTCTAACGTTGAGCTATGAATCCATGAAGTACGTCCGCAAAGTAGAACCTTACGAGAAGAGTGGGCTCTGGGTCCTCAAAGGAAGATCTGAAATCTACGGGAAACTCAGTGAAATGTTCAATAACGCGAACAAGTCTGTTCACGTGACAACGACTTCAAATGGAATAGTGAGATCATATAAGGCAAATGCTCGAGCACTTGAGAAATGCAAGTCCAAAGGCGTTGAAATACTTTTCATCGCCCCCATTTCGAAGCAAATCGCAAGAGTCGCAGCAGAGTTCGCAGAAATCGCAGAGATACACTGCTTGCAGACGCAACCTGTAGTACAAAGCGCCTCTATTGATGGCAAATCCGCACTTTTCACAGAAGCGATCCCAGATGACTTGGACACGACTGGAGGGAGGGATGAAGCGATCTGGACTGCGAACCCGTTTCTGATAAGAGCAAACGACTGGTTATTCAACTTCCTCTGGGAGCATCTACCACAGGGCAAAACAATATTGAAAGATCTTTGATCCGCCGGATCTGCGAAGTCATCTGATTCAGAGAAGATACTTGTCATATTCGGGAAAAACTCTTAAACCTACGGGGATCTTGCATTAGACACAATGGCCGCCGTAACGTAGAGAAGACATCAATGGGTCTTTGCGGAACTTGGTAGCGTATAGGCCTGTGGAGCCTAGAGAGCGCCATAGGAACAGCGCTCGGGTTGAGGCCGGGTTCAAATCCCGGCGGCGGCCCTAGCATCACGCTTAAATCAGCGTCATTCTTCTCCTAGAAGAGAATGATGGGCCGGTAGTTCAGTCTGGTATGCCAGTCTGCCTGGGCTAAAGAACGTCCGGTTTGCAAGGACTGAAACGCCCAAGAAACCGGAAGGTCGCGGGTTCAAATCCCGCCCGGTCCACCAACTTTGCTTGTTATTAGCCAAAATAAGCTCATTTTAAGGTTGTCTGAAATTGGAATATTTAACTTGAGAAACAAAAAATGGGAATAAAATAGCTATTAATCTAGATGCAGAGTCTACGATTAATAAGTCCTATGCTTTTGGAAGCATTCTTTACAGTAGACCGGTCTTCCTTCTTTCGGTACAAATGGCACTTCTGCTTCTTGTCCACAGTCAGAACATTTTATCTTATGCATAGTTCTTGGACCGAATTCGCGTCTCTCATAACCCATACGATTCACCCCTTTGCAGTTAGTTATACAGATGATAATACCGCACAGTAGAATCAACGTATACTAGCCGTACCAGTTGGATGCATCGCATATAAACTTATGGGATTACTTTTCAATATATTCGATTACTCTCGAGAGATTACTTCCGCTTCCGGAACAGCTTGCATCCATCCATGTCCGTCACGTACTCGAAGCCCGCCTCAACCAGCTTTCTAGCTTCATCCAAGGCTTTAGCTACGGCTGAGTTGTATTCCTCGCTTTCAAAGTTGTGGACATGAAAACGTTTTGAGTTCTTCTGCTTGGGTTTGTAGTGTTGGCTAGGCTTGGCGCTGTTATGGCTTGAGATAAAGCCGGTAAGTTGAATGAGCCATGCCTTGAGCGGCTATCCTACTGTGGTCGCTATGTGAAGACGGATGGATGACTGCCGCGTGTGAGCCAACAATCCGTATAGGAGGTGAATTAAGCTGTTCAGTCTTGGAATAGATATGGGCAAGAGAAACTTCCAGGCATGCCTCAAGGATGATTCAGGCATTCTCGTCGAAGAATTGTCAGCTCCTAGAAGCATGCTTGGAGCAGAGAAGCTTCTTGAAGCTCTAAGGAACCATGATGGGAATGTGAAGGCTGTATTGGAGGCAACGGGCAACCATTGGATACGCCTCCACGATATGCTTGAGGAGAATGGTGTGGAGACGATCCTTGCGAACCCTGTGAAGACTAGGCTGATAGCTGAGGCTCGTATAAGAACTGATAGATTGGATGCGAGAGTCTTAGCTGATCTATTGAGGGGAAATCTTGTGGCTGAAAGCTATACGCCTTCCCTAAAGGAAAGGGATTGGCGTAGCTTGGTCCGGCATAGAGCATCCCTAGTTCGAATGGAGACCGAGGTGAAGAATAGGATCCATGCGCTACTGGACAAGTATTGGCTTGAACCTGAATATTCAGACCTCTTCGGTAAGAGAGGGCTTGAATGGCTAAGAAGCCTCAGACTGTCGGATATAGATCAGCTGATTCTGGAAAGTAACCTGAAGCTTCCAGAGAGCCTTGAAGCACAGGTAGACGCCTTGAACAAGGAGATAGCCCGCATAGCTGTAGACGAGGACGACATCAAACTCTTGATGACTATGCCTGGAATCGACTATTACTCGGCTATGCTCATCACCGCGGAGATAGGCGATGTCCATAGATTCATGAACGCAAAGAAGCTGGCTTCATGGGCTGGACTGGTCCCGAGCATCCATCAATCAGGAAACACCGTGTACATGGGAAAGATAACGAAGAAAGGCTCCAAATGGCTTAGGTGGATCCTCATCCAAGCAGCTCAGAGAGCCAGCCTAAGCGATCCGCGCCTACGCAACTTCTATGAACGCGTCTCGAAACGTAGAGGACACAACAAGGCTGTTGTCGCTGTAGCCAGAGAGGATGCTGACTATCATCTATCATATGTTGATGAGGAATGAACCTTACAGAGGCGGAGATCCGAAGCTCACGGAGCAAAAGTATAAGAGGATGATGAGGGAAGCTTCAATTTAGCTCACACGCCACAAGGGTCAGGTAGAGGAACCAACCGTTTTCATGGATGATCAGCTGCGTATAGCGCATAGTATTCTCAATGGACTTGTGGCCTAGAAGCTGCTTAACGTACAGAATATCTCTGGTCCTATGATATTCCATCGTGGCCTTCCAGTGGCGCAATGTATGGAATGTTATCTGTATGAGCCTTGGATTCTGGAGTTTCTCAGCTATTGTTCGACGTTGCCGCATAAAGTTTACACGCAGCGAACTCTCAGATGTTTGGAAGAGCTTATCGCTGGTCTTCAGAGAGAGAGAAGCAGATAAAACGGTCACCTAGGTAAGCATCGAATAAGTGTGAAAGCCAGCGGATGATTCACTACCATACTATTCAACGTGGCTCACCTCTCCTATCTCAGTATGCACTGCGTTCCAGAAAAACATTGCAAGCTATGAGGCGAGGCCTCTTAATAGCCATTCATGTCACCTAGGTCTTTCGACTGCGGTGACATAGCGTATATCTAGCTGAAGAACATTGGTTCATCGCCCGAGGCGAACCGGAGTGCCTTGAGCTTGATCATCTCAACTTATGAAAGCTACCCTTTCTACGAGGAGACGAAAGACTTGATGGAGATGGGTATAGAATCCACATGCAGACAACCTCTAGGCGGAACAGACATCTGCGAGCAATGTCCCCTCAACCAAATTCAGCTGGAATGAACACTGCTAGAGTTCCTGATAAAGTGTAATGGTGGGGTGTGAGGATGAGCGAGAGAAAATGTCTTCGATGTGAAGAGAGGATGGCGCTTTTGGGCAAGGCAACTATCTCTGTTATGAGTGAGAGGGACCTCCCAAGACTTGGTGCCTTGGGAACTAGAAATGAAACCGGCGACTTTCTATTCCAGGTCTACGTTTGCCCTAGTTGCGGTCGCGTCGAGTTCTCAAAATAGTATTATTAAGACCGGATGCTTTGACGCCTGTTCCATTGCTCAGCAGAACTCAGAATTTAATACTAAAGGATATGCCGGATCTAATTGCAGTAGTTTTCAAGAGCACTCGAGGAGAAGCTCCGGCGGGTGAGAACTATCAGCTTACGAGGATGTGAAATTAAGTGGATTTTGCTTTGATGGTCTATTTGGTTGCGCTTCTCCTCAGCGCGGTTTCCATCGCAGTCGTAGCGATTCTGATAGCCGTCTTAGCCGTCCAGCAGGTTTACGCACACATCAAAGAGGTGAAGCGTCTCTTCATAGCGGCCCTCATCGCATTCATCGGAATAGACATGATCCTGTTGGTCAGGCGTCTCTCGCCACTTGATGCAATTGAGACCATCACAGCTCTCAGACTTATGTACTCATTGACATTATACTCAGCGGCTGCGATTGGATTAGCTGCCACAATCATCTACATGAAGCCGAAGTCATCTACATGGAAAGATATCTACTCGGAAATTTTGAGGAGAATGCCTCTGCCCTTCGCATCATTTACATCCCTACTCCTCGTCTTCTTCGTATTGGGCTGGATTGTTCCGTTCAACGTGGAGTTGAGAAGCTGCCCGACATCGTATACAGACCTTTACATCCCCATACTTGAGACTCCACACATACTCGCCTTCAATATCGGCTTCATCGCCTTCCTCTCATATCCAGCCGCGGTCTTCTTGCTCGCGAGCTATGCGGCGGAGAATAGAGTGGTTTCCCGTGACTTGAGGATGTTCGCCAGCAGCGTGATCGGTCTCGGTCTATCAAATCATCTTCAAGCGTTCTTTCTCGTCAGATGCTTTGCAGAGACTGTTGACATCATAAGGATACCGTGCTTCATCGTCTTAACATACGTCTTCAGAAGGATAACATCTCTTCAAATCTTCCAAGACCTGGAGCTGAGAGAATATATAGAATATCTAAAACGACGACTCAAACTATAATCTAAACAACTGTTATTCATGAGGAGGCGAACGATTTGAAAGCAAGGGCTCGAAGGATGGCTATTTCAGTAGTAGTTGGCGGGGTCATTACCTTTCTCTTAGGGCTCTTTCCAAGCCCGCTATCATACCTTCTTCTCGGTGCGGCGCAGTGGGGGATACCATTGCCATGGATGACTCAAGTAATCTATCCGAATGCACCTAAGATCTTTCACTGGGCTGAGTTCATCGTAGATGCGGGCTTCTGGTCATCGATATTCTACATCTGCTACTACCGCATCTACAAGAGGAAGTCAAAGCTATGACGAGTATGCGAATGAATTTGAATGAGGAAATTAGAACTGTAACTCGGCGGTCTTGAAGAAAATCTAGGCAGAGTACGCTTTTAGGGAGTGGGAAGTTGGTTCCAAGATGGAGATGGATTCTGGCGCATTCAAGAGAAAGGGAGGTGAGTAATCTTGTCCGAAAATGTGGTTGGAAGCGCTGAGGTCCTATTCTACGAGAAGGAGAAGCCAGGGATGGGCAGAGGCTTGTTCGGCCAACTAATCCTTACAAATCAGAGGCTTGTCTACGTTAAGTATGTTGAGAAGGGGCTGCTGAGACGTGAAGCAAAAGACTAAACGGGCAACATCGAGGAAGGGTTAACGAACGAGGGAAGCCTTGCAATCCCAGTAGGGCGGATTAGCGAGGCTAAGGCTGAGCGGACTTGGGGAACGCCTTACTTGAGAATACGCTATCAAAGCGACTTGGGCGAGAAAGCATGCTCATTCATCTTCCGGACACCGTATGCATTCTACGCGAATGAAAGGTTGAGAGGAAAGCTTGAGAAGGAGGCTAGGAGCGGAACGAGAATAGTAAGCCATGACTTCGAAGTGCCCAAATGGGGACCGTCGTTTCGGCAGGAATTTGGAACTCACAAGATCTACCTCCATCAAATTCCTGACGCATTTACAGGGGTCCCCGAACAGAGTCGATGAGGAGAAAGGATTGGAGATAACGAGACGCAATATCAGGGAGCAAGCCCTAAAGCGATTCAAACATCTACGGACATGTGTTCTAGCTAGGGAGCTCTGCTTCCTGATACGAAGCAACAGAGCGACTTTCGAGCGTGAAGATGTCCGCAACTGCTGTGGCTACGTAGCTAAGCTATGTAACGAGGCAGGTTGCACAGAACCGAGCGATCTCTGTGTGAAAGCAGCCGATGCTGTCACAGACAACGAAATGGAGTACCTGAACATTTGCAGCCAGAGCTGTGCAAAGTGCGGACAGTCCAGAATGCTTGAGAGTGAAAGGGCGAAGTACATAGCATAGGAAACGTAGCATTCGCAAAATAGCTTTCAGGCTAGGTCAATCTGCGCTTTGGGAGGATATCTCTTGCCCATCCAGAAGAACTGTGCCACTCGTGGGTTTCTCGAGGCCAGCAACTATACGTAGAAGGTAGTCTTTCCGCATCCTGTTGGACCTACGATGCATAGAATGCTTTTCTTCATTGAACCACACCTACAGATATCCATTTCCAATTGACAGAACGTTTTCACTCACGAAGAAAGCAAACTAAGACACTGCAATTACTTTTGAGAAGTCTCATATTGAAGAAGATGCTTCCAATCCTCAAATCTGACAGTCCATGATTCATGGTCAGGAAAGAAGTATGAGAAGCCTGGTCAAGCCGAGTTCAAGATCTCTTAGATTTTCTCTTCCTTTTCCGTTCAATTTTTTCTAAATCGGTGTAAACGTCTCGCCGACAGACCAACTACAACGCCTCTAAATCAAAAGTACTCATCTAGAGAACACAGTTTCTTAGAACTGCAAAGCTTCCCTTCTTTATTGGCGCTGGTTCCTTGCAGCATGAATGAGACGGTTTCGGCTTCTCAGCTGGCTTCACTTCTTTCCTCTTCTCCTCAGGTTTGACCGCTTCGGTGAGTTTCGCTTCCCACTATTTCCTCCGTAGGTTTGGTCATCATTGACTCCAACTCTTTGAGCTTTTTTAGCTGCCTCTTGATCTCTTTAAGAGCTTCTTCATCAAGAGGTAGAGGTTTACGGAGAGGATCTTCTCCTCTCATTATCTTTTCATAGGACTCCTCTTGAGCCTTCAGCACTTCGTATTTCTCCGATTGACTCATCAATTTTCATCTCCAAGATGGTTACTCTTGTCTGTCAAAGGCTTCAATCAGGTCCTTTATCCTTCTGAAGTAGACGCTTCTCTCCCCATTAGGAAATATTACGTACCATAGGTCTTCATATTGAACGTCTACCAGCATTATTTTGTATCCTTTCGCTCGAATCCTATTTAACGCCTCTAGGTCAAGTTCCATGTTTATCATCCTCCAAAAATGGTTTAGACATCCTCGACCAATCTTTTCAGTCGAGGATCGTCTTTACGCTCTTTCTCCTTGAATGCTCTCAGCGAGTCTTGAAGGAACTTCCTGTTCACGTTCTCAAGCCTCTCAAGTTACTTCGCATATCCTGTATGTTCTTGATCCTTTCGTTCACGTTGACCTCAAACGTCTTTATGGCATCCGTGAAATGCTTGTAGCCTACCAGGTCCGTCTCTTTATCCATCGCTAAGGCCGATGCCTTTTTCACAAGCTTCTTCGACTCAGCCACAGTCCAGAAGTAGGTTGCCTCAGCGATAGGCGTGAGATCCAAGTCTTTAGCTATAGGTGTCTTACGCATGGCTAAGTGGATTTGGAGGATATAACGCGAACATAATAAAGCAATTGATAGAGCGTCCATCGTATGGTAATCTCAGCCTTATTGCTTAATGCAAAGCCAACCCTGGTCCCGGATGATCCTTCGAGCTAATTCAAGCCTTCAAACAATATCGAAGAAAAAAGGTACCCATTAAATCGGTTTTGAAGGGTACCATTTTTGAGACGTCAATATCAAGGAAGCCTAAGTGAAAATGATATGATTTGAATCAGTTTTAAAAGATGTTTGGTCTAGACCAAAGATGAGACCACTCAAATGCTGTGTACAGGGGAACATGCGGCAAAACTTTTTTCTTCAAAGTCCAAACTATGCACATTGAGTTGAGGTGCTCTGATGGGGTTTGAGGATTATCTATCACCGGGGAAGCATACCAGATTGGCTTCCTCAGGAACAATTTACTCTTCTAGCAACTAACGCAACAACAGCAGTCTCTGGAAACAATCATGCTCGGAATGCAAAAATGATACCAATTTCCGAAAAGGAGGCAATGCTATTTCTTTAGCACCTGTACTGGGATAGAAAAGAATAATGCTCAAATCAATTCGTCTTTCATTCATTTGATTACAATTAGTAGAGCTATCGTTACCAATATCATGACAACGAGTATGCCTAAAACAAAGGATATCCTTAAAAATACCATTGTCCATCCGAAAATTAATAAGACTATTATTATGGCCAAATTGCCAAGCCACAACAATATTTTTTCTTCTATTTCTTTCTTCACTCTACCACAAACTCCGTAGTCCATTATAATACAGCTTCACATCAGCTATGGTGTAGCGCTCTTCATTACGCCTCTCCTACTCACTGCAATACTATCGACTCTCTCGTTCCTCGTTTCTCCAGTATTCCTACCTGCCATAATCACAGCGAGGGACATTACTACTCTTGTAGGATTCGGCATCATCATAGGTCTTATCGCAGGCTCTTTAGAGGAACTTGGCTGGACCGGATTCGCCCTCCCAGAGCTTCAGTCTCAGTACAGCGCTCTTGTCGCGGGTGTCATAGTCGGCGTCGTTTGGGGGATATGGCACTTCATGGGCGATTTTTGGGGACGCGTTTGCCTGTACGGAGCGCTCTACGTACCCAATTTTGTCGTCTTTATCGTCGAGGTGACAGCGTGTAGAATTCTGATGACATGGGTCTACAACAACAGCAAGGGGAGCCTCTTGCTGGCTGTACTTATGCATGCAAGTTTCTCGGGTAGCCAGACCATCTTCATTCCTCCTCTGTCCGTCATAGATAACGTACGCTTCTATGCAGTCTTAGCGGTTGTCCTCTGGATTGTTGTCGCGGTCGTCGTTGCCTCCGCAGGAAAGCGATTAATGCGAGAACCTCATCTGGTGCAAGTCACCTAAGATGCTAAAGGAGACTGTTTTCGGGATTTCGCTCGCACACCACTACCCTTGCCTAGTGCCCTTACTTCTCGATTTCCTGGCACAATGCTGTGACAAGCCGCGGCGATGCAGAAATGGGCTATCCTTGGCCATCGCATAGAAACTTTCACGGGGGGTTGTTAGGGGGTTCTTCCCCTAACAATCAGGACGAAATTTCGTGTGTGTCCTTTGGTGAGAGCATCGTAATTTGAACCATCAATTGTGTTATCCTTCTCCCTGAATGCGAAAACTCAGAATAGTTCCCAAATAATTGAGCATAGTTTAATAGTGGGAATGCAGGATTA
>Ga0315280_10004675_pt1 | contig 20025 bp, 15 predicted proteins | sample YL17G06_40_MG_FD_203697 | JGI IMG/M metagenome (GOLD analysis project Ga0315280, IMG submission 203697) | Sediment microbial communities from Yellowstone Lake, YNP, Wyoming, USA - YL17G06_40 | ecosystem: Environmental > Aquatic > Freshwater > Lake > Sediment | place: USA: Wyoming | collected... | reverse complement strand
TGGCGCCGCCGCTTTAGGACGCCCCCCGCTGCGCCAGCTTAAAACGCCCTCCCTTTGACGCTCATAAACTTCGGCTGGCAAACCGCAACCAACCGTTTTCTTTTTCAGGCATCACCCAAGGCCGCACCCACAACTCAGAGTATTTAAGGCGTTGAAACAAACGCAAAATCAGACGCGTGCTGTCGGACGGGACTGCTCGGAGTGGCTGGGACCAGTTGCGGGACGGTCTGGATTGTGAGATAGAGCAGTCTTAGCGCCTACGCAGGTGGGGGCCCAGGCACCGACCCCGGACCCCCTGGAACATCGCGGTGATCCCCGTCAATGCTCCCCATAGAGCATCGCGCTTTCGCCGGTTCCTGTAAAGCCCCTTCGTGGGCGCATACAGGTGACGCCAGGAGACTGCCGGACCTTCAACTGCCAACGTTGTCAACGGCAAGTGGTGATCTGTCGGCGGTGCGACCGTGGCAATCGGTACTGCCCGACGTGTGCACCGCTGGCGCGGGCGGAGAAGCAGCGCGCAGCCGGCAAGCGCTATCAGAAGACGGCCGCCGGTACGCTTAACCATAAAGCGCGTCATGAGAAGTACAAAGCCAATCTAGAAAAAAAGGTGACGCATCAGGGTGACCTGGAAGTCGGCAAGAAGCGAGAATCGATGCGCGCCACCTTATTGGGTGGGCACGAGAATCGCAATGAACGCCGAGAACAGCCGCCAGTGCCATCATCGACATCCCAACTCCGCTGCGACTTCTGCGGTCGCCCATGTACCGGCCCGGGGCGCACGGGGCCACTTCCCCGGCGCACATTTTCATGTCGGCGTGGTCCCCGGCTGCCGGGCCATGTATCCGTCAGGCAGGGGAGCCGAAGCGCAGGGAGCATGGGAAACATGACAGCGCCGGAGAATCAACGTGCAGGGGACGCAAGGCGAGATGTTGGATCTGTCCGAGATCGGCACGAGCTACGGGCGTGTGAGATGTCTCGCGCCGCGGCAAATCGAGCAGATGAAGGCCAGCCTGACGGCGCACGGGCAGCTGACGGCGGTGGTGGTCGTGCGTCGGCAACAGAGGCTGGAGCTGATCGACGGGTTCAAGCGGCGCCGGGCGGCGGAGGAGATGGGATGGACGACGCTCCGGGTGGCTTCGATGGACGTGGACGAGCACGGGCAGTGGGCGGCGATGCTGGCTTTGAATCGGGCGACGCAGTCGATGAGCGTGCTCGAAGAGGCGCTCGTGCTGCGCGAGATGGTGGCCGCGGGGATGACGCAGGCGCAGATCGGCGAGCTCCTCGGCCGGCACAAGAGTTGGGTGTCGCGGCGGATCGGGCTGCTGGAGCGGCTGCATCCGGAGCTGGTGGAGCAGATCCGGGAGGGAATCCTGCCGCCGGGAGCAGCCCGGCGACTGCTCTCGTTGCCTGCGGGCAACCAGGTGGAGCTGGCGACCGTAGTGACGCATCAGGGTCTGGGGAGCCAGGACACGGAGCTGTTGGTGAAGTTGTGGCGCACTGCGGACCCGCCGGTCCGGGAGTTTCTGCTGGCGCATTCCCGGGAGGCGCTCGCGAACGCACGGACGGGAGAGCCCGAGGAGCCGCCGGATCCGCGGCTGACTCCGCGGGGCCAACGGTTGCAACGCCACCTCCGGATTCTTCAGGGAGTAGCACCCCGAACGCTTCAGATGCTGCGGCCGAGCCCGGCGGCGGCGGACCTCGAACTCCTCGCGCCCGACCTGGCATCGACGACGTCGTCGCTCTCCCGTCTGGTGGAGGCGCTTGGTTCCGCAAGACCACAGGCCGGCTGAGGAAGCAGAAGTGCGCCGACCGCAACGAGCAAATTCTCAGCCTGCTCGCCCAGGGATATCGGAACAAGGCGATTGCGCGGCAGTTGGGAATCGACGTCAAGACGGTCCGCCGGGTGCGACGCGGAGCCAAAAAACGAAAGGCGCGACCGTCAAAGCTCGACGCCTTCAAACCCGTAATCCGCGAGCTGGTGATCAAGAAGGACCTCACGGCAGTGCGGGTCCTGCGGGAGATCCGGGCGCTGGGTTATGCGGGCGGTTACAGCGTGCTCAAAGAGTTCGCCCGCTCGATCCGCCGTCGATCACGGCGTCGCCCGCATCTGCGCTTCGAGACGGACAAGGGCAAACAAGGTCAGGTGGACCTCTCATTCTACACCGTCGATCTCGGCGGCCAGCCTACGGATGTGGTGTGCTTCTCGATGGTCTTCGGCTACAGCCGCTGGCAGTTCATCCGGTTCACCGAGACCGCCGACGCTCACTCGGTATGCCACAGCCACGTGCTTGCGTTCGAAAAGGCGGGCGGCGCGCCGCATGAGATTCTGTACGACCGGATGAAGCAGGTTGTCATCGAGAGTTACGCGGATCGTGTCGTCTTTCACCCGCTGTTTGCCGCTCTCGTGAAGCACTACGGATTCCGAGCCATTCCGCTCGCCCCGGGCTACAAAGAAGGAAAAGGGAAAGTCGAGAATCCGTTCAAATACGTTTTTTCCGATTTCCTCAAGGGGAGCAAGTTTCATGGCATGGCGGACCTCAACTGCAAGGCAGAGGCCTGGCTGCGCGATACGGCTTGGCTGCGCAAGCACGGCACGACGCAGGAGAGGCCGCTGGATCGCATGAACGAGGAGCGGCCCTATCTCATTGCGCTCCCTCCCCGCCCGTTCATCGCGGCCCGGGTCGAGGAGCGGCTCGTCGGCTACGATTTCTGCGTCGCCTGGGAGACGAACCGCTACAGCGTTTCACCATTGTTCGTGGGACGCTCGGTCAAAGCGATGGCGCTCGACGGAATCCTCGACCTTTATCTCGAAGGCGAGGTCATCGCGCGCCACCAGCTGCGCGACACGCGCCACAAACGCTACATCCTTCCCGAACACGAGCACGAGTTCCGCCAGCACAGCACCAGCCGCCACGCGCTCCAGGAGCAGTTCCTGCGTCTGGGAGAGGTCGCCCAGACTTTCACTGACGGCCTGGTCAAGGCGCACGGCGGCGCGGCCGGCTACCATATCTCCGAGATTCTGAAGCTCGCCGACCAAGTCGGGATGCCGCGCGTCCTGGAGGCCCTGCGGCATGCCGCCCGTTACGGCGCTTTCAGCCACACCTCCGTGGCGCGCATCGTGCACGGCAAAAATCCGCCGCGGCAACGCGCATCCGCCTTTCCTTCCGAGCCGCTGCCGCAGCACGTCGCCGAGTACTTGAAGGCCTCGGGCCACAGCCAGCGTCCGCTCGAGCACTACGAACGGCTGCTGAGGGAGAAAACGCGCTCGCCCGAAAAAAAAGAAGAGAAGTGAGGACCTGAACCATGGCTTCCGAGGAACGCGATCAGCTGCTGGCCAACCTGAGACGTCTCCAGCTCCGTCATGCCGCCAACGGTATCGACGATCTGCTGCGCGATGCCGCGCACTTGAAACTCGGCCACCTGGGATTCCTGGCCCGAGTGGTCGAGGCTGAGGTGCTGGCGCGTACGGAGACCGCAACCAACCGCCGTATCCAGGAGGCCCATTTCCCTGAGCTTTGGCGGATCGAGGATTACGACTTCAAGGAGCAACCCTGCCTCGATCGCAAAGTCATCCTTGACCTGGCCGAACTTGGCTTCCTCGACCGTTGTGAATCGGTCTTCTTCATCGGCCCTTCCGGCGTCGGCAAAAGCCATCTCTCGGTCGGCCTCGGCGTGCGCGCTTGCGCCGCCGGCTATGGCGTTCTCTACGTCCGCGCCTATGACATGCTCAAGGATCTCCTGGCCTCGATCGCCGATGAGACCTTCGACAACCTGCTGGAAGGTTTTTGCCGTCCCGACCTTTTGATCCTCGATGAGGTTGGAAATCACCCCGCCAATCCCGCCCTCGCCGAGCGCAACTTCGCCGGCGTTTTCTACGAGGTTGTCCACCAGCGCTACCGCCACGGCTCGACCATCCTGGCCAGCAATCTCGGCGTCAACGACTGGGCCGCCGCCCTCGGCGGACCGCCTGGGCTGATCGCGACCTCACTCGATCGCCTCATGGAGGGCCCTCACATCATTGCCTTCCCGCCCGACGCGCCAAGCTACCGGATGAAACGAGAGCGCGGTCCCGGACCTCTGCCAAAGCCGCGTCCCCGACGCCGCAACACCTCGCGCACAACGCGCTCCAGGCCCCGCCTGCCGCAGGCTTCATGAGCCCCGAGGTCCACGGACGAGCCGCGCCCATGACTCAGGACTCAGGACACTTTGCGTCACGCTTCTGCTTCCTGGGCCGGCCCGGAAAGGAGGATCCATGCACCAGGATGACCTGCAATATCTGAAACAACATGTCCCTCTGTTGGAATATCTCACGCGACATCACTGGACGGCACGGCCGATCGGTTCGCACCAGGAGTTCGTCGGCTTGTGTCCTTTGCATCCGGAAAGTCGCCCCTCTTTTTATGTCAATGCCGCCAAAAATGTCTTCTACTGCCATGGCTGCGGCCGCGGCGGCGACCTGATTCGGTTTGTCCAGCTTTCCCTGAATCTCTCTTTTTGCGAGACTCTGGCTCACCTGAAACAAGAACTCGGCTTGCCTGAGCCTGGCGAAGATGAAGCCCTGAAGGAAACTGTCGATTTCTACCAGCGCCAACTCGAGCGGCACGGCGAAGCCGTGGACTACCTCCGCAACCGCGGCCTGCACGATCCCATGCTCATCCAACAACTCGCGATCGGCTATGCGCCCGGAGGAATACTGCATCGCCACCTGACTCGGTTGGGATATCCCGCCGATCTCCTTGCCAAACTTGGGCTCATCCATCAGGGCAAGGACGCCTTCTATCGCCGGATCGTGTTCCCATGTTTTGATGGCAGTCGGCCAGTCAACCTCTACGGCCGCAGTATTGGCGGCGCCGCGCGCCACTGCTTCCTGCCGCGTCCGAAGGGAGGTCTATACTCTTGGAGCACGGTCCGGGATGCCCCTGACGTGATCCTGGTCGAAGGTCTCTTCGACCTGGCCGTTCTTTGGCAGGCGGGCTTTGTCAACACGACTTGCGCTTTGGGAATCCACCTGACGCAAACACAGTTCTCGCAATTATCCGACCGGCTGGACCGCAACGTGTTTATTGCGTTCGATTCTGATCTCGCAGGGCAAAATGCGGCTCGCGCTTTAGCGCAACGACTGCATGCTGCCGGACTGAGTGTACGGATCGTCGATTTGCCTTCGGAGCAGGACCCCAATAGCTATTTCGTTTCCGGTGCGTTACCGGCCGAATTTGATAACTGCCTCAGAAGGGCTCTCCCCCTATGAGCCTTGGAAGAAAGCCAGCGGAAGGAGAACAGCATCTCGCCGGGGCGCTCTACCACGCCCTCGCTCATACTCCAGGTTCAATCTTCTCACCTGACACCCACCGGCTTAGGAACAACGCGCCTGCACCATACAAGACCGCCACTGAAGCACCACAAACCGGCTCAATCCACCTCTATAACGGGGGCACATAGACTGGCGCAGCCGGGGGCGTCCTAAACCGGCGCTGCCATCTAGCAAGACCGCTCATATCGCGCCCCTTTCTGAATGCGTTCGCTACTCACCTATATGGGCGCCAGACGAGTTCCTCGCAGGTGGCGCGATTTATGGGCCGTGCACGTCTCGCGTTTCCACTTGCACTCCGGGTCCTATCAGCATAGAAATAGCCGGTAGCCAGAAACGCCAACCATTTGCTAGGCCTCAGAAAGAAATGACTGACTCGTCCTTGTTTTCGTAACCTGCCGAAACGGCAGTTTGTCTGGCGAACCGGCGATAAGGTATGCCCAAGCGCTCATGGAAACGTAAGAGGCGACACGCACCAGGGAGCGTCAAACTGGTCAGCCGCCTGGTCGAAGGGCTTTGGAAAAGGCGCTGGTTTCGGAGGGGCCTCTTCGTCCTTCTTCTCTTCGTCTTGGGAATCAACCTGGCAGTGCGCTTTTTCGGAAGAGGCAATGCTTTTCCTCTGTCTCCTTTTCATCTAGTGGACAAGTCACGAGCGCTGGTTGCGCTGGCTCGGCACCAGGCGGTGCGAAACAATCAGCCCACGGAAAACGAGATCAGGCACTTGCTGCGCCAGACCGCCGGACAGCACAAGGTTCCAGCCGCACTGGCCCTGGCCACCGCCGAGGTGGAATCTGGTTTCATGCCGATACGCATCAGTCCCGCAGGAGCGATGGGGATAATGCAACTTATGCCTGGCACAGCCGCGGATCTCGGCGTACAAGACCCGTTTGATGCCAGAGAGAACATTCATGGCGGGGTAAGCTACCTCGCCAATCTGTGGTCGCACTACCGCGGAGATGTCCGCCGCGTAGCGGCCGCCTACAATGCGGGTCCCAGAAGGGTGCCCACCTCGGGCCCCCTGAAGCTGAAGCGTGAGACCTCTCAATATGTCACGATGGTTCTGCAAAGAGTTGCTGCCTACGAACCCCAGGAGTCCAGCCGCTGACGACTGCTTCAGACCATTTGTGCACGGTTTGAGCAGACCACGAAACACAAGAAATACTCTAAAGAGCCAAGGGCTTCAGACTGTCGAGCACAAGCTCTCCGAATGGCCCACTTGTCACAAACCCTTAGGGAAGCCGTGCGGCAAACACGGCCGGGTCGTCGAGTACATCCCTCCCGTCCGGCCTATTATGGCGGAACATATCATCTGCGAATACCACTGCTCTCCTTGTGGCGCCAAGGCATAGGGCCTCAAAGCGATTTCTCGATTTCTCGCAGGTTCGTACTGACTTTTTTCAAAGTTGGTCCGGCATCACGGGAAGGGCGATGGCCAGTCAACAGAAACTATAGGCAGGCGCCTGTTGCGCCAAAGCGCAGGTCGGTACAAAGTACCACCCGGCCCAGCCCGGCTATCACGGAGGTAGAATCCGGCTTTACGCCAATTCGCATCAGTTCAGCTTGACAGCGAACCCGCCGGAGTCTCATAAATGATCGCAGCGATCGATAACAAAACCGGCGATCGGCTTCTCTGCATCGAAGGGCGCCCAGGTGAACCTCAACCGAACGTCAGAGGAAATCACCAATCTGCGTGACAAGGTGATTCGACTCTATGAACAGGGCCGTCCGGCGGAAGCAGTGGCCGATGCCCTTCAAGTTGTCGACTGGACCAAGTCTTACTTTGGCGAGTCGCACCCGGAACTGGCCAGGAGTCTGAACATCCTGGCTCTGACATATAGCGCGCTCGGGCAATTGAAAGCTGCCGCGCCCCTGCTCCAGCAAGCGCTGGAGATTCGAAGAAAAGCCTACGGCGAAAAACACCCTGCGGTTGCCACGAGTTTGAGCAATCTGGCTGCGCTCTACTATGATATGGGGGACTTCACGAGTGCTGAGAGTTGCTACTTGCAGGCTCTTGATATTGAGCGCGCAGCGCAGACCATCCACAACCTGGCTGCTCTATATCATGCGATGGGAAAGTTCGCGGCGGCGAAGAGGCTGTTCATCGAGGCGCAGAAGCTCCGCCGCGATTCCGTCGGGGAAGAGCATGCCGACTATGCGCAAACCCTAAATTGTCTTGGTTCGCTCTATTTCTCAATAGGCAACTACGCACAGGCCGAATCTCTTTTCTTTCGGGCATTGAAGATCAGACGACGGGTTCTGGGTCAAGAGCACCCCGATTACGCGCGGACGCTACACAACCTGGGCGCGCTCTATTACACGGTTGGTGAATTTACCAGGGCGGAGAAACTCTATCGCCGGGCGTTTAGGATCCGGCGCCAGGCGTTCGGCACGACGATGCATCCCGAATGCGCTCAAAGCCTGGATAACCTCGCCTCCTTGTACCGAGCCCAGGGCCTCTTTGCCAAGGCTCTATCCGACTATAAGAGGGCGCTTGCAATCCGGCGCCGGCTCCTGGGTGGCCACCATCCGGATGTTGCCGTGACGCTCAATAATCTTGCGGCCTTGCATGACAACACAGGCAACTTCCCGGAGGCAGAACACCTGTATCGTCAAGCGCTCGCAATCCGCGGCCGGATGCTCGGCAAACGCCATCCACACTATGCCCAGAGCCTCTACAACCTGGCTTGGGTTTATGCCGCGACCAGCCGAGCGAAAGAGGCCTTTGCGCTGATGCGCCAAGCAAGCTCAATCGACGACCAGACGATTTCCCAGGTCTTTTCGGTCGCCTCAGAAAGGCAGCGGATCGCCTACATTCTGGACGTGGCGGGGCGTTTGGACGGCTTCCTGTCCTTGGTAGCGCGTTGTATGCCAACATCCGGCAAGGCCGTTCAGGCAGCCCTTGACCTCGTCCTCCGGCGAAAGGCGATTCTGGCCGAGACATTGGCGATCCAACGCGATGCCATCTGGCTGGGAAGGTATCCCGAGCTCCAACCCAAGATCGAGGCGTTGGCTAAGCTGAGGCAGCAGATCGCACGCGAAACCTTGGAAGGGCCTAGTCGCGAGAAACTCGAGACGCATCTTCTTTCGCTCGCTGAATTGACGGTGCAGAAGGAAAAGCTGCAGATAGAGCTGGCCCAGGATATTCCCGACATCGCTCTGGAACAAAGACTCCGCTCGGCCGACCGCCAGGCAGTCGCCTTGGCTCTGCCTAAGGATTCGGCACTGGTCGAATCCATCCGCTTCCATGTCTGCGACTTTCAGGCGATTCCTTCACGCGGCCAGCCGCGATGGCTTGGCCCGCGCTACCTGGCATTCGTCCTGCCGGCTGGAAAGCCTGACCAAGTGACTTTAGCCGACATCGGCAAGGCAGACGAGATTGATTCGTTGATCCGCACGTTTCGCGAAATGACGGCTAGAATTGAGACGGCGCGCGGCATGCCAACAGGCCGGGAGTGTCCTGATCATAAGCGGGCACCATCGCGTGATCCGGCAGAGGAATTGTGGCAGAGGCTCTTTCAGGAATCCCTGTGCCCCGCCCTTGACGGCTGCAAGCGTCTGTTCATAGCCCCTGACGGCGAATTGGCTCTCCTTCCCTTCGAAGCCCTCCTGACGAACGATGGCAGGCGCTTGATCGAAGATTACAGTATCAGTTATCTCGATTGCGGACGCGACGTGTTGCGATTTGGGCCTGCTCCGCATGCTCCCCATGCAAATGCGCTGGTCGCTGCCGACCCGAATTTCGATCTGGCGGTCACCGGCGAGCGAACCAGCCCTGCAGGTAAGTCGAACCAACTTCGCTGCGACCTTGCAGAATCAAACTTGCAGTTTGGCCGTCTCTCCGGCTCCGCGGACGAGGGAAGGACGATCGCGGGTTTGTTGGGTGTAGAGCCCTGGCTTGGGGACATGGTACTCGATTCCTCACTGAAAAACTGCCACTCCCCCCGCATCCTGCACCTGGCCACGCATGGATTCTTTCTGCCCACCCAGAAGCCAGATGCCAGGGAGGCAGAAGAAGGAGGCGGCGGAACTGAGCCAACCAGCCCTGGCCGCTGGCGCCGGGTCCTCAGGCGGATCAAAACGGGTCCCAGTTCATCTGAGGCAGCTAGTCAGACTGATCGATTGAGCAGGAGGACGGGCCCGGGTTGGGAAAATCCTCTCGTGCGCTCGGGCCTGGCGCTGGCCGGAGCAGAGACCTGGCGCAAAGGCGGCAGTCTTCCGGCACCTGCTGAAGACGGTATTTTAACCGCAGAAGATGTTACCGGAATGGATCTCTTGGGCACCGAGCTTGTTGTGTTATCAGCATGCGATACCGGCCTCGGTGAAGTGCAGAACGGAGAAGGAGTGTTCGGGTTGCGCCGAGCTTTCCTGCTCGCCGGCGCCAAGACGCTCGTGATGACGTTATGGAAAGTCGATGACAAAGTTACCGTCACGCTGATGGAAAACTATTACCGCCGACTCTTGAAAGGAGAAGGTCGCGTCATGGCCCTTCGTCAGGCTCAGTTAGATCTGATGCTCTCGCATCCTGATCCCTTCTTTTGGGCGGCATTTATTTGCCAGGGTGATCCCGACCCTTTGCCTCTGGATGGGTCGATTTGAACCCCCAGGATTGGCCGGTGCCATCCACCCGCGATTCTCTTCCGTTTCTATGCAAACCCTTGCAGGCCCTTCGGTCCGTGCTTAAAGCGATTTCTCCCAAGACCCGAGTCCTGCAAATAACCTGGAACAGAATCCGCTGCCCTCGCGCGAAATGTAGGAAGTTGCTGATTCTTCGGACGGAGAATCTGCTAGAATTGCCGTATTCTCATGGATCGGCAGAACGCTGAGGAAGCATCCGTATGAGTCTTCAGGACCTGGATGACATGGCTCTGATCGAAAAAGCAAAGCAAGGGTCCGCGCCTGCCTTTGAAACCTTGTTTTCCCGGTATCGGGCCGCGGTCGATGTGTATATTGGATCGCGAGTCCGCCGCAGAGAGGACGTCGAGGATATTTCCCAAGACACATGGACCGAAGTCCTGAAGAAGCTTTCCAAGTATGACTACCAGCGTGCCAATTTTGTGGCTTTCGTGAAGAATCATGCCCACTGGAAGATGGTGGCCTACTATGAGAAATTGGGAGAGTGGGGCCGTGTCGAGATTCTGGCACAAGATCTTCTGAGGAACTTTGAGGAAGAGTCAGGGGCAACAGACATCCTCAAACGGGTAAAGGATTCAAGCCCTTCGCCCGAGGAGATAATCGAAAAGGCTGAGCTGCTCGATCGGTTTCTCAAGGTCGCCTTTTCCAGCAGCATCGCGCCTCATCAGCTTATTTCGTTTGGGTTTGCCAGACTCCTGGAATGGAGGCCTCGAGAAATAGTCGCTGAGCTGTCAGAGCAGTTCTTGAGAAACCTGGAGGCACGGCTTGAAGACGATGATTCGCGGATCCTTCTTGGGCAGAGGACTTACCTTCGAGAACGCTTGAGTCCGCTTCGAGAGAAAATGGATTGCCAAGTCGATGACGTGATCGAAGATCCCAACACGCGAGCGGTGTACGCACATCTGCTGAATCGCCTGGTGGGCCAAACAAAGCTCTCCGATTACTATACGATTCACGGCAACCCGGAACAGAACATCGACGAGTGGTCCTGGTCCGTCAAGAGACGGGTGTTGCTGGAATTGCTGAAACGTTAGGATTTTGTCTTTCTGAGAAAATCAGCATTCGGCTGCGAGGAATTCATACGAAGGACATATCGGATTTCTAGGGCAGCGAGGAGATTGCCCATGCCTGTTGAAAAGCGACCCGACTGTGTTACAGCCGAGGAACTGGTGGATTACTTCGACCATCGACTCGAGGCGGGACGCGAACGGAGACTAGAGGAACATCTGGCGGTCTGTGAAGATTGCAGCAGCATGGCCAGCGAGGTCTACGCCCTGTCGATGAAATGGGACCAATGGACGGCAAGAGCCCACGCGGATGCCTATGCCGCCGAAGCCAGATCGCTTCGCGCATTGCTCGATCAAGCTTTAAGCAGGATCACTAAGATGAACGTTGTTCTCAGCCAGAAACAGCTGGAGCGGTGGGCAGCAGGGGCCGAGGGAGCGGTGAAAGTCATCATCGGTGAGGCTGCGAACATCACCAGGATCGTGACTGAAGGTTTGGAAATGCTTCTCCGCCCCAGTGCGGGGTGGCGGTTCGCCCCGGTGGAGGTGTCTCTTCGCGGCATAGGCCCGAGCTCCAGCGGTGGGCCCGGACGAGTGACTCAGGTGGAGACCTCGGAGCTGAGCCCGAGCCGGATGCGCGCTCGCGTCGCCATGGATGCTGCCGCAGGAAAAATCGCGGTGAGCGTAGAGAACTATCCTGCGAATCGCAACTATCCTGATGTGCTGCTCGTCCCGATGAGCAAGGGAGCCGAACCAGAGTTGGGCAAGTGGAAATCCGTTCACGATCCGGGCTCGAAGACGGTCAACCTCTACGCGGAATTTTCCAGGCGAAAGCCGGGCGAGTATTTTATTGCGTTCGAGCCGCTGGATGAGGAGGAATCATCATGACTTCTGAAGACAGCACAGGGCTCCTCGACAACTGCTGCGCGGCAGGCATCGCGGATGCCGGGATGCTTTTTCCGCAGACCGAACGCCTGGTCAAAATTTGCGCCCGTGCGAGAGGTCTCTTGTTCCGGTTCTCGTTGGTGTGTCTGGGCCTTGGCATGACCGCATTGCATCCTCGCGCGCAATCCGATGACCGGCGCCCCCATCAGGTCATTCTATTTCCCGGATTGAGCGACGACGGAACGAAAGGCGCCGACCTGGTAGGATTTGCTCGGAGTTTGCTCAACCCTTGGGCTCAGGCCACGATCACGGTCACCCCTGGCAGCGTGGCCGTTCAGAACTTTCGGACCGGAACCGTAGACAAGTTTGTGATCCAAGATCAGAACCAAGCAGAAAAGCTGCTCACAGATCTCCGCAAGTCTGGCCTTCATGACTTTATCGTAAACGTCGACATGGACATCGGCTTTCTGAACTTTCCCTTGCGGAAGAGCGCTCAGAGCGCCTGGGCCACATCTCAAGGCAATATGTGGAACAAAGCCCTGAGAGACGTTTTCAAGGGAAGCGTTGTCGGGTCTCTTTCCCACAGTTTTGGGAATGACCCCGCCGGAAACTGCATTCTGAACGGTGTTCCCGTGGATTATGCAGTCATGGCTTCTCCCGGCGCCAAGCGCACCACCTTGAATCAGTTCGGTGCCCGAACCGTGCTCATGGTCGTGACGGCAAAGGACGACTTTCACGGACCCACCGAATTCGACGGTCCGGTCAACTTCTCCCATATCCGACTGCTCGGCGCGAGCAATCCGCATAACGCAGTGGTCACGAAGGGAGTATTGCAGGATGCTGGCCTTCAGTTCCAGACCAACGTGCCGAATCCATCCGCCGGATCTACTGCGAGCGGCCTGATTCAAGGGTTCGTTTCCGCACAGACGCACTCGCCTGACAGAGCCTCAAACCCAGGCGGTGTCCGGATCGCCGCGGAACCAACGGGGACAAAAAAAGACCTCAAGGGTGAAAAAAATAAGATCCTCGAATCCAGACCCGGAAAGGATAGCCTCTCGTGGCCGGTCAAACCACCAGAGAAGAAAAAACTATGAGATCGCGCGCCAAGTTCGTCATCGCTCTTTTCAGCGTAGTTTTACTGCAATCGCACTTGTACGCTCAGAACCAGCCGGCCACGACGACGGCCGTGCAGATGCGAGCGGTCTCGCTGCGCGTGCTTCAAAGCAAACTGGCGCCCGGTGCGCCCGAAGGCGGGACTCCCGACGAGTTACCGTTTCTGTGTGGTCTAACGGTAATCTCGGGATACGTCATCGACAATGACTCGAATGACATGATCCTGTTCGGGCGCGTGGATCCACAGCGCCCCCAGCTCCATGTTGAAGACCTTGCGGTTGCCCTGCGCAATGCCTGGTTCAAGTATGCCAAGCAGCAAGGGCATACGATCTATTATGCGGATCCAGGTTGCTCTATCGATCCCGACGCCGCCGTAATCCAGAAGCTTCGGAATGCCGCAAAAACAGTACTCCAGGGCGAAGTGGAGGAGAGTGCGCTGAAGAACTGGGGCGACGTGTGCGGACACCCGCAAACGGTCCGGATCATGGGCATTCCTGCTACGACCCATTTCGCCAGGGTCGTGGTCGATGCTGACTACTTCATGAAGAGACTGGTCGACGGCTCGGAATCTTTGGGCTTGGAATGCCTTACGAGCCTGCTTGATATGACCATGACACAGGCCAAGGAAGAGATCTTGCAAAGCGGCAAGACCTCCATCCCAATAGAGTCCATGAACCGCTTCTGGTTCTATCCAGGCAAAAACCAATACGCCGAGGATGCAGGTATCGTTGAGATCGAGAAATGCCCAGTGGTCCTGCTCACGGAGCTGGAGCATCTCGCTAAGGACAAGATTACAGGAACCGGCAGGGTCAGCCCGTTGGCCCAGAGCTTCGCAGAATCTTTTTCGACTTGTTATAACCAGATCGCTGAGAAGAGGCCCCTCTACTATGAGCTGGAGGGGCTCTTCCGCACGGTCGCCCTGGCCAAGATTGCGAAGTTTAAAAACACGGGGATCGACCTTCAGTGCCTCCTGGACCAATTGCCCCTCATGCAGACCGACGTCCCGATCACGCTTCCGGGGCTCTCTAATGTCAAACAGTTCGAGCACCGATGGGATGTTCCCAACGGTTACAAGGTTGTGCGGCTTTGCCTCCCCAGCTGCGGGGGCGTTGACATCGGCATCAATGTGACCGCCTCCAGTTTTCACCGCGATCAGACCGGCAGACTGCCTCGAGTGAGGCAGGCGCTGCTGTCCGGTCGCTCATCCTCCGAGGCTCTCTATTGGGATTTCGTTCTAAAAATCCCGTACCAGCCTGAACAGTGATCTGGTCCTCACGAGTACTTGCCTGCTTGAAATCTGAAAGGGGCGGAACTCGAAGAGGATCTGAACATCGAGGCCTCTCTCGCGGAAACTAGGTCCGCCATAGCAGGCAAACACACCCGCCGGTACTTATGCCGATCCCGGAAATTCGCTTGCCCCTCCGGCGGCGCCGTGGTAGAAACGCCAGGCGTCAACACTTGGTTCCCGGCACCGTAGGAGGAAGCATTTGCGGGTCGCGGATCCTTTCCCCGTCTGCCCCGTAAGGAGATGAAGCGATGAAAAGAAAGCATCTTTGCGTGCTGGCGTCAGTGGCGTTCTTCGTCGCCCTGCCGCTTCTAGCCACGAACGAAAACATCAACTACGAAGATGTCAACAAGATCATTGTGGAAGGCATGCAGCACTCGCAGGTCATGGACCTGAACAGCTGGCTTGACGACGTCTACGCTCCGCGACTGACCGGCTCACCCATGGCTGAGAAGGGGGCGCAGTGGGTAATGGGCAAACTCAAGGAATGGGGCCTGGTAAACGTCAAGATGGAACCCTGGACCAATCGGAACAGCTTCGACCGCGGCTGGACGAACGACAAGTTCTACATGGCCTGCACATCGCCGGAGAACTTCGCGATCCCGGGCACACCGACTGCCTGGACACCGGGCACTAACGGCCTGGTTAGCGGCGAAGTCGTGCTCGTGACGGCCACGACGCAGGAAGAGCTGGATCAGTACAAGGGCAAGCTAAAGGGCAAGTGGGTCCTCACGCAAGCGGCCCCTGACGTAGCAGCGTTTTGGGATGCGCCGGCCAAGCGTTACAAGCCCGAAGAGCTGGCGGCCATGGAGCTGCTGACTCCGCCGGCAGCAGAGTTCGGCGTGACGCCGCCGGGCGGCGCACGCCAAGGCGCACCCGCTCAGGCCGCCCCGGCGGCACGTCAGGGCGCCCCTGCTACGCCTGCGGCCGCACAGCAGGCCGCGCAGCAGGGACAGCGCGCCGGCGCACCTCCGGCGGGCGTTCCGCAGCAGCAAGCGCCCGCGGGTGGACGCGGCGCCGGCGCGAACATCAGGAACGATTTCTTCCGCGCCGAGGGTGTGCTCGGGACAATCTCGACAACGCCGCGGGGCCACGGCATTTACACAATCGGCGGCAACCGCGCAGCCGATCCGGCGATGACGCTCCCAGCGATCGTGATTGCCGCAGAGCACTACGGCCGCATGGCGCGCGCTCTGGCTAAGAACGTCCCGGTAACCATCGAAGCCGACATCAAAAATACCTACTATCCCAATCCGCCGGTGTTCAACATCGTGGGCGAAATCCCGGGCACCGACAAGGCGGACGAGATCGTCCTGATCGGCGGGCACTTCGACTGCTGGCATGCAGCAACGGGCGCCGCCGACAATGGCGCGGGCGCGATCGCCATGATGGAAGCCATGCGCATCCTCAAGGCAACCGGCGTGACGCTCCGCCGCACGGTGCGGATCGGGCTATGGGAAGGTGAGGAGCAGGGCCTGCTCGGTTCACGCGAGTATGTGTCGTCGCACCTGGCCACCCGGCAACAGGCCCAAGGGGCCGCAGGCGCCGGCGGCCAGCGGGGCGGTGGCGGTGGGGGCTTTGGCGCGGCGCAGGGCGCGTTGCAAAAGAAGCCCGAATACGATAAGTTCGACGTCTACTTCAACATCGACAACGGCACCGGCGCCCTGCGCGGCGTGTATCTCCAGGGCAACAACGCGGTGGCGCCGATCTTCCGTGAATGGATGGAGCCGTTCCGCAGCCTGGGCATGACTACGCTGACCAACCGCAATACCAGCGGCACGGATCACCAGTCGTTCGACGGCGCGGGCCTGCCGGGCTTCCAGTTCATTCAGGATGAAATCGAGTACAACGCCGTCACGCACCACACAAACATGGACACCTACGAGCGCCTTCAGCCGCGCGACTGCATGCAAATGGCGACGATCGCGGCGGGGTTCGCGTATCTCGCCGCGAACCGCGATCAGATGCTGCCGCGCAAGCCGGCGACGGTCCCGAGCGCGGGCAGAGGACGCGGCGCAGGCGGCGGACCACAATAACAAGTCCGTACGCCTCGGCAGTTTCCTGATTTCAGAACGCGTGCGGAGTGCCTGCAAGTGCGCTCCGCACGCATGGAATGTTCCGGGTTTTTCCGCGCTTTCTTGGTGCTTTGGTGGTTAGCGTTTCAGATGCAGCCACAAAGAAAAGAAGTACCGCCAAGCGCTGTAGCAGCAAGACTGCGCGCCACCTTCTCACTTTTTCCTAGAAGATGCCAGGGATAAGACGGCTGGTCGACTGTTGATAGTTCACGTAGTCCTCTCCAAGAGCTTGCACCATGGCGCCTTCCTCCACGCGAATCCGGTAAAGGAGCGCCCCGAAAAAGGGCAACACGATCGCAAGGAGGCTGAGCCAATTGTGAAATTGCAGAGCTACGCCGAAGAACGCCAGGAGGAGACCGCTATAGGAAGGATGGCGGACATATCGAAACGGGCCGGTGCGAACGACGCAGTGATCTTGCTGGATCGTAACCGCAGCAGTGAAAAATCGGCCCAGAGTAATGATCGCCGTCCACCGGATTGTCAGCCCTCCGATGAGAAGCAGCAGACCGATGCTGTCCAGCCACAAGGCAGGAAACGGAATCCGAGTTGCACGAACACTAAGAAGAACACCAGCGATCACAAAGCCGATAGCGATCGCAGTCCAGAGAATGATTACCGAGGCACGATCCCGGACCTTCGCGCCGCCGCGTTTTGCTCGGGTGAGGAGATACAAGGCAATTTCGGAGACGCACCACAGCAAGCCGGCGATTTGCAGGATTAACGTTGTCGCGGACATGAAGCGCTCCGGATATTGATGCGCTCTCTACTATAACGCAGGACCGTTGATATTCTCAGGACACTCTATTATAAGGGTATCGATCGGATTCACGTGGCTGCATTGCCTGATGCACCCTGAGTCCTGAAAGGAGAAACCAGGTCGTGTCGTTCACCTATGAAGAACTCAAGGGAAAGACGGTCGCGGAACTTCGAGAGATCGCTGCCGGGATCAAGCACGAGGCAGTGCAGGGCTACACCCAGCTGAACAAGGAGCATCTCCTGGCCGCCCTCTGCAAGGCGCTCAACATCGACATGCACGCGCACCGCAAGCCCAAAGCAGTCGGCATCGACAAGAGCAACATCAAGTCGCAGATGAAAGAGCTGAAAAAGAAACGGGGCATCGCCTTGGAAGCCCATGACCACGCTCAACTCAAGGCGGTCAGGCGTCAGATGCACGAACTGAAAAGAGCGCTACGAAAAAGCGCGGCCACCGCTGCCAAGTAAGGCTTCGGAGCCTTCGAGACTTTGCGTTTCGGAGGTCGGTGCTCAAGGGCGAGGGCCACCACAAAAACCCGAAGACTCCAGGAGACACTGCTAGTATCATTTTCCGGCATGAGCCAGCAGCTCGAAGCGTTACCCATTGATGCCGTGCTCCCCGGCGTTGTCGCGGCGCTCGAGGCAACCAGTGGGCTGGTCGTGTGCGCTCCTCCGGGGGCCGGCAAGACCACACGGGTGCCCAGAGCGCTTTACGACGCAGGACATGCAAAAGACGGCGAGATCCTCATCCTCGAGCCGAGACGCCTGGCGACCCGACTGGGTGCGGCGCGCGTCGCGGCCGAGTTCGGGGAACGTCTCGGCCAGACCGTCGGCTTCTCCATCCGCTTCGAAAATGTCGCTGGTCCCAACACGCGCATCCGGTTTGTCACCGAGGGGATCCTCTCCCGCAGGATCGTGCAGGACCCTCGCCTGGCGGGCGTTTCCACCGTCATCCTCGACGAGTTCCACGAACGTCACCTTACGACCGATCTGGCCCTCGCATTTTTGAGGCGGCTCCAAAGTGACGGCCGCCCGGACTTGAAGCTCATCGTGATGTCGGCGACTGTGGATGCCGCGCCGATTGCCGATTTTCTGGGAAAAGCTCCCGTCATCGCCGCCGAAGGCGCCCGCTTCGAGGTCAGGTTGGAATACGCCGAGCGCGCCGAGGAACGGCCGCTGCATGAAAAAATCGTGGGGGCAGTTTCGAAGCTCCTGAAGGACGGCCTTGACGGCGATGTCCTGGTATTTCTTCCCGGTGCGGCAGAGATTCGCCTGGCTGCGGAAGCCCTCAAACTCCTCGCTGCAAGAGCGGCGCTGCTGGTGCTTCCGCTGCATGGTGATCTCCCGGCCGCCGCACAGACCCGAGCGATACAGCCCGCCCGGCAGCGGAAAGTGATCCTGGCAACCAATGTTGCCGAGACCTCGATCACGATTCCGGGAATCGCCGCCGTAGTCGACTCCGGGTTCGCTCGAGTGGCCGGACACTCGGCATGGAGCGGCCTTCCCATCCTTTCCCTTGCCAGGATAAGCAAAGCCTCGGCCATCCAGAGGGCGGGACGGGCGGGCAGGACGAGATCAGGCCGGGTCTTGCGCCTCTATACGCGCCACGATTTTGAGTCCCGCCCAGAGTGCGATCTGCCTGAGATCATGCGCGCCGACCTGGCGGAGCCAGTGCTGACGCTGCACGGCACGGGAATACACGAGGTCCGATCCTTCGTCTGGTTTGAGTCACCGCCCCATGTGGCCCTGGGTGCAGCCGAAGATCTGCTCGCCCAGCTCGGCGCCCTCGAGGCTTTGGGCACTCTCACCGAGACCGGGAGGCAGATGCTTCGTTTTCCCCTGCATCCGCGCCTGGCGCGCCTCGTGGTCGAGGGCGAGAGGCTCGGCGCGATGGAGCCAAGCTGCCTGCTGGCGGCCCTGCTTGCAGAGCGGGATATCCGGCTGGACACGAGGAGCGACTTCGGCCATGCGCCGCTGCCCAAGCAGGCCCGTCAGGCCGGACCTTCAGATCTCCTCGAGCTTCTCGAGCTCTTCCGCAAGGCCGAAGCGGCGCACTTCGAGCCGGAACGAGTCCGCTCTCTGGAATTGGATTCGCGCGCAGTCGAGGCAGTCGACCGCGCGCGCAAGCAGCTGTGCCGGTCAAGCATGCGAACCGGGCGCGCTCCCGCGGCGCCACATGCCGACGAAGCTCTCATGATAGCGCTCCTGGCCGCTTTCCCTGATCGCGTCGCCAGAAGGCGCGCGCCGGGGACGCGGGACTTTCTGCTTGCAACCGGCGGTTCCGCAAGGTTGGCCGACACCAGCATCGTTCATCTGGCCCCACTGATTGTGGCCGTGGATGCAGAAGAGCGTACAGGCAGGAAAGGAGCCCGCGATAGCTGCGGCGTGCTCATACGCCTGGCATCGGCAATCGAGCCTGAGTGGCTCGCCGGGCTCTTTCCCGAAGAGATCACACGAAGAGTCGCTCTGTTTTGGAATGAACAAAGCGGCAGAATCGACGAGGCCACGCAGACCCGGTATAAAGAACTGGCACTCGAGGAAAGCGTCCGACCGGCGCAAGCATCCGAAGCGGCATCGCAAATGCTCCTCAATCATGCGCTGGCCCGGGGGCTGGCGTCTTTCCGGGACGGCGCGCGCGTCGCTACGCTGCGGGCGCGCATCGCGCTTCTTGCCGAGCACCTCCCTGCCTCCGGCCCGCGCGCAATGGATGACGCGCAAATCGCCGCCGCCTGCGCGGCCTGCTGTGCAGGAAGGCGGAGCCTGGCGGAGCTGGCCGAAGTATCGCTGGTCGACGCCCTCCTGGCCGGGCTGACGCCACGGCAGAGGAATCTGCTCGCGCGGGAAACACCCGAGCGTATCGCACTCCCCGGCGGCCGCAAGGTTACGGTGCACTACGAGCCGGGCAAGATGCCCTGGATCGAATCGGCACTGCAGGATTTCCTCGGCATGAAGTCGACGCCCACGCTCTGC
>Ga0315280_10004674_pt1 | contig 20026 bp, 25 predicted proteins | sample YL17G06_40_MG_FD_203697 | JGI IMG/M metagenome (GOLD analysis project Ga0315280, IMG submission 203697) | Sediment microbial communities from Yellowstone Lake, YNP, Wyoming, USA - YL17G06_40 | ecosystem: Environmental > Aquatic > Freshwater > Lake > Sediment | place: USA: Wyoming | collected... | reverse complement strand
AGCGGCCCAACGGCTCACCACAGTTGTTCAGCTCGCGCCTAACCTGTGCTATAATGGGCCGCCAGCCCCGTCCAGCGGCATCAGCCAGAGGCTGAGCCGCCTTCTGGCGGAGGCAGGCCCTTTCAGCCTAGGAGGTCGCGGCTATGGGCATCGACAGTCTGCAGGACGTGCGGGACGTAACCATTATCGCCTTCACCATCGCCGGGACGATCCTCTTTCTGGCGGCCATTGTCGTGACCGTGGTGGTGGGCGTGGCTGCCACTAGCGCCTTCCGGGCGGCGCGCAGGCTGATCGATCAAGGGGTCAAGCCAATGGTGAGCAACGTGCGGGGGACGGTCACCTTCATCTCAGACACGACGGTATCGCCGATCATTCGCGCTTACGGCCTCTTCTCGGGGGTCAGGCGAGGGCTGGGAGTGCTCGCTGGGCTGGGGCAGAGAGGGGGAGGCGGCAAGGGCCGCCAGGAGGGACGGAAGAAATGATGAGGTTCTTGCGCGGGTTCGTCCTGGGTTTCATCACTGGCGCCTGCCTGGCCACCCTCACGGCTCCCGCTCGCGGCCGCGAGACGCGGCAGCGGCTGGAGGACGCGTGGCGAGCACGCACCAGCGAGGAGACGCGAGAGGGGGTCCAGGAGGCGATAAGGCGGGCGCGCGAGGGCGTGGAGGCGGCGCGTCGGCGGCTGGAGGAGGCCCTAAGGGCCGGGCGGGAGGCTCAGAAGGAGGCGGAGGAGGAGATGCAGGCCCGCCGCGAGGAAGCCATCAAGGGCTCCGGAGAATAGAACGACCCAAACCAAAAGCAAGGTCCCCCGCAGTGCGGGGGACCTTTTCTGTCTTGCCCAACCCGTCGCTCTAGCTGGCGGAGGGGGTGGGATTCGAACCCACGGACCCTTGCGGATCACACGCTCTCCAGGCGTGCCTGATCGACCACTCCAGCACCCCTCCAAGCTTCGCAGAACCAGAGGAACCAACTGACCATCAAACCAAGTCGAGACCGGTTTGCTGGTTTCCTGGTTTGTTGGTTCTGTTTGCTGGCGGAGGGGGAGGGATTCGAACCCCCGGTGAGCGTAAGCCCACACCGCTTTTCGAGAGCGGCACCATAAGCCTCTCGGTCACCCCTCCTGGCGCTATTCATTATAGCATCAGAAAGGAGGCGCGGCTGGGTGGCGGGGGCTCGTGAGGGGCAGGCCCCCCTACTCGCAGCCGCGAGGGTTGGCAAGAGAGATCCGCGACGTTCGCGCTGGGCCACCGTCTTCGCCCCGATCTCCGCACATCACAGCAGCGGCGGCTGGGGTGCGGATGGCGGCTCGCGGATTCGCTGCGTTCGTCGGGACGGGCGTGGCCTTGGCCGCCAGAGAACTAGCCCTGCCGCCACCGCACCTCGTACAGCCGCACGGGGTCCTCGAACCCGCGCAGGGCCGTCTCGTCCCTCTCAGGGCACCAGATCGTAGCGGACGGGTGTCGCGTCCCAGCCCGCCCAGCGCTTCTCCCAGTAAGCGTTGTGTAGCCGGACCGAGACCTCTCCCGGGCCATCACGCCCCGCTATGACCTCTCCGTCCACACTCCGCACCGGCATCACACTGCCGGCCGTCGTGGTTATGAAGACCTCCTGCGCGCCGGCGAGTTCGTCCGCGTGCAGCCGCCTGGCTTCCCAGGGAAGACCGAGTTCGCCGCACAGGTCGAAGACACTCTCCCGCGTGATGCCTTCGAGACAGCCCGAGTCCGGAGTGACGACGACACCATCGACCACCGCGAATACGTTTGCGCCGACCGCTTCGGTGAGCCACCCAGCCTCGTCGGTGAGCACTGCCCACTCGGCCCCGCGATCGCCCGCCTCGAAAAGAGCCATCTGCATATCAAGCCAGTGGAAGTTCTTGGCGGTCGGATCGACGGCGCGCGGCGAGATGCGAATCCGCTCCCGGCTTACCACGAGATCGAGCCCGCGGCTGCGCTGGACGTCGTCGGCGACGAAGATGAACGGCGTCACGAAGGCGTAGAAGCGATTTTCGAACTTCCCCGCGTCGATCATCTCCGCGCGGCCGAGCGGCGGCAGGCCGCGCGTCACAGCCCACCAGACATAGGCGTCCCGCAGGCCCGTGAGCGCAACAAGCTTATGGAGGATCTCGGCCTCCTCGTCGCGGCCGAACGGGTTGCGCACCCGGACCGCTTCGCAGGACCGCGCGAAGCGCGCCTGGTGTCGTTCAAGCCGGAAGAAGGCGCCCCGACTGACGCTTACGACGTCGTACACGGCGTCGGCGTGCATGAACCCGCAGTCGATAATCGGGACGGCGGCCTCCGACAGCGGGCAGAAGTGATCGATGACGAAGGCCGAACCGAACGCATACGCAGGGTCGTGGGCGCGCCGTGCATGCTCGGGGTGACTCCACATGATCTCGTGGACCGGGATGATATCCATGGTTCCGTCCTCCTCGTCTCGGATGTTCAAGCTGAGTCCTGCCGGCCCGTGGTCGCGTCGCCTCGACCTTGGCGACGTTCGGCGACCGATTCAGCGAGCACGCACAGGGCCTCGAACTCCATCGTAGTGCCTCGGTCGGCTCTCGCAGAACACCTGCGCCTCCAGAAATCTGTTGACGCTCCAGACGCGGAAGGAGTTCTGCCACCCCACAGTATGCCTTCCTCGAGCCTCCAGAAGGCGATGCTCACCCCGTCCGCGGTCTTCGCGTACTGGATGCGCTGCTCCATGGCGACACCATTCTACTCGCAGCCGCGAAGGTTGGCAAGAGGGATGTTCGACATGGAAGACGACTAGGCCGCTACCGGCAGCCTAAGGGCGAAGCGGTGTGTGCAAGCAGGCCCAGGGCTACTTGTCCCATCACAGCAGCGGCGGCTGGGGGACGGAGGGCGGCGAGCCGCCAGCGGCGCCGAGGAGCTTGGCCATCTGGCGGGCGTTACGCACGGCGTGGTCCTGATAGCAGTTGTTCATCAGCACGTGCACCCGCTCCGCCTGTTGGGCCAGCCTCTGGATGGGCGACAGCCACTCCTTGAGCTCGTCCTGGGAGTACAGGTAGCGGAAGCGCTCGCTGGCGGTGATACCCTTGCGCTCCCACATCCCCCGATTGCGGCCGTGGAAGCGCACCAGGGCATCCGGCGCCGTCGCCTCCGCCAGCGGCGGCACACTCGAGGGAAAGCCCTGGGGCTCGTCCACGCAGACGAAGGGGATGCGCTTCTGGGCCAGGAAGCGCAGGGTCCGCTGGCAATTCCTCTCCGACAGCCAGCGGTTGTTGCGGAACTCCACAGCGACGGTGTACTGGGGTAGCCGCTCTTCCTTCACCTCGAGGATGTAGTCCGTGCTTTCGCCGCCGGGCATGAACCAGGGCGGGAACTGGAAGAGCACCGCCCCCAGCTTGCCAGCGCTGTCCAGGGGCAGGAGGGCAGAGGCGAAACGCTGCCACATCTCGTCCCGCAGGTCGGGCGGCAGGTCGCGATAGTAGACGTTGGCTTTCTGGCGCGCCTTGGCGTCCAGGGCCTCGCGCACGTCCTTGGGCAGCGACCTCACCTGCGTCGGGTGATGGGTGAACAGGGCGTAGGCCTTCAGGTCGAAGGTGAACTCGGCCGGGGTACGCTCCACCCAGAGGGCGGCGTTGCGCTCGGACGGGAGGCCGTAGTAGGTGCTATCCACCTCCACAATGGGGAAGTTCTGGGCATAGAACCGGAGGCGCTCGGCGGGCGTGCTCACCTCGGGCGGGTAGAAGGCGCCGCTCTCGATGAGGGTGGCGTCAGTCCAGGAGCAGGTGCCAACGAGGATACGCGCAGCCACGGCCATCCCTATTATGGCGTGGGCCGGAGGAAACCTCCAGGGCCTCGGGCTGCCGGTGGACATAGCGGTGAGGATCGCTGTTGGCCTTGTGGGCTACTTCCGCTGTCGGCGCTGGATTTGGCTGTCTCCTGCAGTCCCAAGCACTTGACAAGGCAGGGCTCTCGCTCTATGATAGTGAGTAGTCACTAACCACCCTCCAGGAGAGCTATGGCCCGCCCCCTAAGGACTCGCCTGTCCGCCCGGGAGCGCGAGCTCCAAATACTTCAGGCCGCCACGAAGGTGTTTGCGCGCTCCAACTATCGCCTGGCGGGCACCGCCGATATCGCCCTCGAGGCAGGGATATCGGAGCCCACCATCTACAAGTACTTCGCCAGCAAGAAAGACCTCTTCATCCGCATCCTAAAGAGGATAGGAGAGCGGATCTTGGAGACCTGGAGCCAGGTCGCTGCCACCGAGGAGGGGGACAGCCTGTCAGCCCTGAGGCGCTTAGGGCGCATCTATCTGGAGGGCCTGCGCACTCACCCCGAGGAGTTGAAGATCCAGTTCCAGGCGCTGGCCGAGTCCGACGATCCGGATATCGCCCGCCAGCTACGCGAGAACCATAAGGCCTATGTTCGCTTCCTGGCCCGGCTTATCGAGCGGGGCAAGAGCGAGGCCCTCGTGCGGGCCGACGTAGACCCATATGCGGCAGGCTGGCTCCTCAACAGCATTGGCTTCACCCTGACCCTCGTGCGCCTCTTGGACTTCGATGAAGACGTAGGCGAACGGCGGCTAGAGGACATGGTCGACGGCTACCTGGATTGGCTGGCGGCCACCGGAAAGCGTCCGCCCGCGGATGATGGCTGAGCGAAGAGCCTTGCCCCTGCGGCCACATCTGTCGACGGAAGAGCGGGAGGACCTCATTCGCCGCTGCTGGTACACCCACGACGCTCGCTGGTACATGGCCGTCGCCCAGGAGTTCGGCGTCGAGGCGGCCAACCGGCTCAACAGGCGAGTGTGCCGCGCTCTGGGCAAGGCAGAAATGCGCCGCTTGGCCAAGGCCTTGGGCATCGCCGGGCCGACGACGGTGCAGGAGCTAGTGCAGGTGATCGAAACGGCCTTTCGCTTCTTCGCGCCGCCACCGCTGACGCAGCTCGAGATCCGGGTAGTCGATGACCACTCCTACGAGACGTGGATGAAACGCTGCTTCATCCACGACAACATCAGGAAGGCTGGGATAGCCCCCTTCTACGTCTGCGCCGCCTTCGACCGCATTCAGGGCTGGCACGAGGCCCTGGGCCTGCCGCTGGCCGAGGAGCCGCCAGCCGTGGTCTGCGCCAAGGTTCAGGGCGGGGAGTGCCGGCCCGTCATCGTCTTTCAGCCGCCGAAGGCCTAGCGCGACGTGGAGACACGCCTTCGATCCTGAGAAGGAAACTATGGACTTTGCAGTGCCTGGAGAGTAAGGACGGAAAGGAGGCCATCGTGCGTTCGGCGGAACTCGAGGAGTTGCGGCAGAAGCTGGAGTCTCATCGGCAGGAGCTTGTGAGCCAGGTTCAGGAGATGAGCGAGGAGGAAGCCGGCCGCCGCCTGGCAGAAGGGGAATGGTCGGCGAAGGAGCAACTGGTGCACCTGGCGGCGTTCGAGAGGCTATGGTTGGAGTGGGCCATGAAAGTGCGGGACGAGCCCGGCTCTAAGGTGGGCCCTCCGTCGCCAAACCCTCCAGCTTATCCCGAGGCGGAGACCCGCTCCGTGGCCGAACTTCTGCAAGAGCTAGCCTCGGCGCGTAGCGATACCCTCACTGCCATCGAAGGCCTCACCGAAGACGAACTGAGGAGGCGAGGCAAGCACCGGCTTTTCGGGGAGATGAGCGTCCTGCAGATGCTACGCTCCTTATATCGACACGATCGAATGCACATGGACCAGATGACAGGACGCGAGGCTTCATTCAGACCTCGCACGCCAGGCGGCCAAAGCATCTAGCCTCCGCGCAACATGATGCCTCCAGCGAGCCGCCGGCCAGTCCGTTTAGCCGAGCAGGAGGAGGTTCGGTCGTATGAGCTATGAGACCATCCTTTTCGACATCGACCACAATGTGGCCACCATAACCCTGAACCGCCCGGATGCTATGAACGGCCTCACCATCCAGATGACGGAGGAGCTAGCGCACGTCCTCATCCGCTGCCGAGTCGACCCCGACGTGCGAGCGGTCATCGTCAAGGGGGCGGGACGGGCTTTCTGCGCCGGCGGTGACGTCAAGGCCTTCGGCGAATCCCTCCGGGCCGACCCCCTCACCCCCATACGGACCCTGGCGATGCACCTGCATGCGGGGGTAGCTGAGATGCGTCGGATGGAGAAGCCCGTCGTCGCCCAGGTCCATGGCGTCGCCGCGGGCGCGGGCATGAGCCTCGCCCTGGCCTGCGACCTGACCATCGCCGCCCAGAGCGCCCGGTTCATAGTCGCCTACAGCAAAGTAGGCCTCTCCCCAGATGGCGGTCTTACCTACTTCCTGCCCCGCCTGGTGGGGCCCAAGAAGGCTCTGGAGATCTTCTATATTGGAGACGCGATCGATGCCGACGAGGCTCTGAGGCTGGGGCTGGTCAACCGGGTGGTGCCAGACGCCGAGCTCGAGAAGGAGACGCGGGCGCTGGCCCAGCGGCTCGCGCAGGGCCCCACCCTGGCTTTCGCGCGGGCCAAGGAGCTGGTCTACAGGAGCCTGAGCGAGAGCCTGGAGACCCAGCTAGAGAACGAGCGAGGGCTCCTGGGGCTGAGCACGCTCAGCGAGGACTTCCGCGAGGGGGTGCAGGCCTTCATCGAGAAGCGGGAGCCTAAGTTCAAGGGCCGCTGAGTCCAGGATCAAAGGAGGGAGGTCAGTATGTCGGTAGACGAGAGTACGTGGAAATTCTTCCAGCAGCACCTGGGCTACAGCGACGAGGAGATGGCCCTGTTCCGGGCCAATCCGCGTAACGAGGAGGTGCTCGCCAAGGCCCCGGAACTGATGCAGAAGACCATCGTGGCCGAGGTGGTGGAGTCGCACGGCTGCAACAGCCAGCACAAGGTGGGAGACCGCTTTCTCTTCGATGGAGCAGGCAATCTCATCACCAGCAGGTGCCCCCGCCGCATCTGCATCTACGCCCTGCAAGCGCTGGGCCGTCTCATCTTCGCCACCAACGAGCTGGCCTACGCCGGGGTGGACCCCGATTCCCTGCGCTTCCGCCGCACCGGTTGCTTCGACGTCGGGGTGAAGTGCGGCGGCTGGGGGCACATCGTCATGGAGGTGCGGGTGCAGGACCAGAGCAAGTATGAGGCGGGCGAGCGGTAGCTCCGCCGCTGGGGCTCCGGGGACAGGGCGTGCTACAATTCTCATCGGCCGCACACCCCAATAGCACGAGTCTCGTCGGCCGGGGAGGTGTCTATGCGCCGCGTCTTGAGCGAGTTCGATGCCCGCCGCCTTCTCGCCGGGGCGCCGGTGGTGCTGGTGACCACCCGCTGGCATGGGGTGGCCAACGTGATGCCGGTAGCCTGGAACATGCCCCTGTCCCATGACCCGCCCCTGGTGGGCATCGCCGTCCACCCCTCTCGCCACACCTACGACATGCTCCGCTTCAGCGAGGAGTTCGCCCTGAATATGCCCAGCCGTCGCTTGATGAACCACGTGCAGTACTTGGGGATGGTGAGCGGCCGCGATGTGCAGAAGATCGAGGTGGCCAAGCTGCCCACCTTTAAGGGCCAGCGGGTGGACGCCCCCCTTCTGGAGGGCTGCCTGGCCTATATCGAGTGTAGCGTGCTGGACGTGCTACGCCTGGGCGACCACCATCTGTTCGTGGGCAAGGTGCTAGCGGCGCAGGCCGAGAGGGAAGCCTTCGAGGAGGCCTGGCTCTTGGAGGACGACGACTACAAGCCCCTCCATTACCTGGGGGGCGAGCTGTACGCCATCCTGGGCGACAGGAGGCAGGCTCAACTGAGGACCAGCGAGGAAGGCACGGTCGAGCTGGAGGAGGCGGCCGAAGAGAGGGAGCGCCGCCAGGAAGAGGAGGCCCGCCGCCAGGAAGAGGCGGAGGGCTAGGGCAGACCGCATCGTTACGTTGACCCTTAGGTTAGAGACCGTATAATTCGACTTGGCCTTCAAGAGGCCATTCGGGGTGAGGGGTAAGGAGCAGGGTGCATGGACTTCCGAGACACGCTGGAGGAAGCGGCCTTCAGGCAGGAGGTGAGGGAGTTCATCGCGCGGGAGGCACCCAAGATAGAGGGAGCTGGGGACAGGGACATAATGAGCGGCTACGCCCAGGTGTTTGTCCAATCCCAGCCGTGGTTCAAGAAGCTGAGCGAGAAGGGCTGGATCGCCCCCGCGTGGCCCAAGGAGTATGGCGGCGCCGGCATGACGGTGATGCAGCAGTTCATCTTCAACGAGGAGATGGCCGAGGCACGGGCGGCCCGCCCCCTGCACCTGATCATCGGCGTGAGCATGGCCGGGCCGACCCTAATCGTTCACGGCAGCGAAGAGCAGAAGAAATACTACCTCCCCCGCATTCTCTCCGGCGAGGACATCTGGTGCCAGGGCTTTTCTGAGCCTGAGGCTGGCTCCGACCTCGCTTCCCTCAGGACGCGGGCCGTCCGTGACGGCGACGACTATGTCATCAACGGCCAGAAGATCTGGACCAGCATAGCCCATCTATCCAAGTGGATGCTTCTCCTGGCCCGCACCGACCCCGATGCTCCCAAGCACCGGGGCATCACCTACTTCATCCTGGATATGAAGTCGCCGGGAGTGGCGGTACGACCTCTGGTGAACATGGCCGGCGGCTACGAGTTCAACGAGGTGTTCTTCGACAACGTGCGGGTGCCCAAGGCCAACATCATTGGCGAGGAGAACCGCGGCTGGTACGTAGCGATGAGCACTCTGGACTTCGAGCGCTCGGCCATCGGTTCAGCGATAGGCCTGCGCCAGACGGTAGAAGACATCATCCGCTACGCCCGGGAGCACACCGGCGACGGAACGAGCATGCTCGGCGCTAATCCCGTGCTTCGCTACGAGCTGGTCGACCGTCTGCTGGAGACCGAAGTAGGGCGGATGCTCTCCTACCGAGTGGTTTCCCTCCAGAGCAAGGGTCGCATCCCCAACTACGAGGCGGCCGTGATCAAGCTGTACAACATGGAGTTGGACCAGCGCATTGCCCGCACTGGGATGAACGTCCTGGGCCCATACGGCCAACTGGACCGAGGCTCCAAGTGGGCACCCCTGCGGGGCCGCCTTAAGCACATGTATCTGCGCTCGGTGGGGAGCACCATCGAGACTGGCACCTCCGAGATCCAGCGCAATATTGTCGCCATACGCGGCTTGGGGTTGCCGCGAGGAGACTGAAGGAGGGGAGGATTCTCTTATGGACTTTCGCTTTACGCCTGAAGAGGAAGCGTTCCGTCAGGAGCTGCGGGGCTGGCTGAGGGAGAACGTCCCGCCCAATTGGGAAGGTGTCTTCCTGGAGGAAGAGGATGAGGAGTGGAAGCAAGGGCGGGCCTTCGTCAAGAAGCTGTCCCAGAAGGGATGGGTGGCCCCCGCCTGGCCCAAGGAGTACGGCGGCATGGAAGCCTCTCCTGCCCTGCAGTTGGCCTATAACGAGGAGATGGGCTATCAGCGAGCGCCCATCGGGTCCATTGTGCAGTCCGTGGGCTACATCGGGCCAGCCATTCTCTTCTTTGGCAGCGAGGAGCAGAAGAACCAGCATCTGCCGCCCATCACCGCGGGCGAAATCGTGTGGTGCCAGGGCTTCTCCGAGCCGGAGGCGGGCTCCGACCTGGCTTCGCTCAAGACACGCGCTGTGAAAGACGGCGACGACTACGTTATCAACGGGGACAAGACCTGGACCAGCAACGCCCATCGCTCCGACTGGTGCATCCTCCTGGCCCGCACCGACCCGACGGTACCCAAGCATAAGGGCATCAGCTTCTTCCTGGTGGACATGAAATCGCCGGGGATCACCGTCCAGCCCATCATCAACATGGCCAACGTTCACAGCTTTAACGAGGTGTTCTTCGAGGACGTGCGCGTCCCCAAGAGCGCCCTCCTGGGCCAGGAGAATCAGGGCTGGTACATTGCCGCCATGACCCTGGACTTCGAGCGCTCCAGCCTGGTGGCGGCGGCCGTGTCCATGGCCAAGCGCAGCCTAGACGACCTCGTTGGCTACTGTAAGGAGACGAAGGTCAACGGCAGAAGCCTCCTGGATAACCCGCTGGTGCGGCACAAGCTGGCGGAGATGGCCATCGAGACAGAGGTGGGCAAGTACATGGTCTATCGGGTGGTGTCTCTGCAGGCGCGGCGGGAGCCAGGGAGCATCGAGGCGGCGGTGTGCAAGCTGTATAACACGGAGCTGGATGTGCGGGTGGCCAACACCGGCATCGAGATCCTGGGCCTGTACGGGCAACTACACCGGGATTCCAAGTGGGCGCAGTTGATGGGGCGCTTCCAGAAGTCGTACCTGTACGCCATCGCCATGGTGGTCGGCGGCGGCAGCAGCGAGATCCAGCGCAATATCATCGCCATGCGCGGCCTGGGGTTGCCGCGAGGGTGAGGAAAGAACGGCTATGAAGCCTAAAGAAGAGAAAAGAGGTTGAGCCATGGACCTAGGCCTTTCTGAAGAGCAAGAACTGCTCAAGAGTTTCGTCCGCGGCTTCCTGGAGAAGGAGTGTCCGGACACCTTCGTGCGGGAGATGGAGGAGGATGAGAAGGGCTACAGGCCGGAGTTCTGGCAGATGATGGCCGCCCAGGGCTGGCAGGGCCTGATCATCCCCGAGCAGTACGGTGGCACCGGCATGACCTTCACCGACCTGATGGTGCTGCTGGAGGAATTCGGCCGGGCCCTTGTACCCGGGCCTTTCATCTCCACTGTGGTCCTGGGTGCAATCCCAATCCTGGAGGCGGGCACGGAAGAGCAGAAGCGGGAGTTCTTGCCCAAGATCGCCGCGGGCAAGCTGATCATGACCCTGGCCCTTACCGAGCCCAGCGCCAGGTGGGACGCCGACGGCGTTGCCATGCCGGCCAAGGCCGAGGGCGACTCCTTCGTCCTCAGCGGCACCAAGCTGTTCGTGCCCGATGCCCATGTGAGCGACTACATGCTGGTGGCTGCCCGCACCAAAAAGGGCGAGAACCCGGAGGATGGCATCACCCTCTTCCTGGTGGACAGCAAGAGCGCGGGTATCGAGTTCACCGTGCTCAAGACCATCGCCGCTGACAAGCAGTGCGAGGTGGCCTTCAGCGAGGTGCGGGTGCCCAAGGCCAATGTCCTGGGCGAGGTGGACAAGGGTTGGCCGATCATCCGGAGCGTGAAGACTAAGGCCGCGGTGGCCGCCTGCGCCTACATGGTGGGTCTGTCCCAAATGGACTTCGATGTCACCCTGGACTATGCCAAGCAGCGAATACAGTTCGGGCGGCCCATCGGCAGCTTCCAGGCTATCCAGCACAAGTTTGCCGACATGATCATCGACGTGGACGGCTCCCGCTTCATCACCTACAAGGCGGCCTGGGCCCTTCAGGAGAACGAGCCGGACGCCGAGACGCTGGTGAGCATGGCCAAGGCCTGGTGCAACGAGGCCGCTCGGCGGGTGGTGAGCCATGGCCAGCAGATCCACGGCGGCATCGGCTTCACCAAGGACTACAAGATCGAGCTCTACTTCCGTCGCCAGAAGTGGATGGAGATGATGTGGGGCGATGCCGACTACCACCGCATGCTGGTCGCCGAGAAACTGGCGGTCTAGCGGCGTCGAGGGGGTTCGCCGTTCGGGAGCCAGCTTCCCCGGAAGCCGGCTGCCGGTTGGTGGCATCCGCTGACCACGACGTTGCGGCGGCCATATCTGTTCACCCTTTGCTAACGAATAGTGTAACGATAGCACGGCGCGCACGTCTTAGGTTGCGGAAGCGGGGGAAGTAGGTGCGGGCCCAATATTGGTTGTTCTTGGCTTTGGCTGGCGTGGCGGCGGCTGCCGGCGCTGGCCTGATACCTCTCCTGCCGGGGCCCCACGCCTCGGCCCAGCCGATCGCCGGGGCCAGTTATGCCGGACAGGTCACAGGTTGTGCCGTGCCGCCCTGCGGCACGGTGAATCTGACGGTCTCCCTAGATGGGACGAAGGTTGAGGCCTTTACGGCGGCCGATGTTTCAAAAGATTCCCGTACGTGCTCTGTCAGCTTCGGATTCCCCTTCCCTATCGAGATCGACCCCGTGACCCACGGATTTACGCAGACCATCTTGGATACCACAGTGAGCGGCTCGTTTCCCACTGAGGGCGTGGCGGCGGGTGTGTTAAGAATATCTGTGCCGCCTCCCGGTCCTTGCGATACGGGCACCTTGGATTGGACGGCGTCCTCCTCCGCCACGCCGACACCTACGGTCACTCCTTCACCCACGCCCACAGCTACGATCACGCCCCCGGAGAGAAGTACACCGACGACCACGCCGACAGCTACACCCACACGCACGCCCACACCAACGCCGACAGCTACGCCCACGCCCACACCAACGGCCACAGCCACGCCTACGGTCGCAGCCACGCCCACGGCCACACCCACACGCACGCCCACACCAACGCCAACGCCGACGCCCACACCCACCGCCACACCCACACCCACCCCCACGCCAACGCCGGCGGCCACGGTCGTGGCGGTGCCCCCTACTGGCGGTGGGGGCCTACTGGACGCCAGTCCCCTGCCGCGGCCAGGGCTTATGTCAGCGGCAGGCCTTCTGGCGCTGATGCTGGCCGCAGCCAGTCTATCTCGCACCGCCAGGCGGCGATCTGAATAGGAGCACAGCCGAGAGAAGAGCGCCCAGCCAGCGAAAAGGACGGCCTGGGGATTGCTGTTCCCTCGCAAACCGTTGCTATTCCGAAGGCGGCGTGATGCCTGATCCTCGTAGGCGGCAGGCTTGCCGCTTTGCTTCTGGCCTCGCTGTCGCTATACTGAGCATCGAGTAGGCAGGCAAGCTGCACAAGGAGGGCTCCCATGACCGAGTGCCTGTTCTGCAACATGGTCTCCGGCAAGACGCCGGTGGACAAGCTGCACGACGATGAGCAGGTGTTCGCCATCCGCGACATCCACCCGCGGGCGCCCGTCCACTTCATGGTCATCCCCAAGGAACATATCCCTTCGGCGCTCGACATCGGGCAAGAGCACGGGCCGCTGCTTGCTCACATGATCCAGGTCGCCAACCGAGTCGCCCAAAGGGAGGGGATCGCCGATACGGGCTACCGTCTGGCCCTGAATGTGCGCGAGTACGGCGGCCTGCTCATCTACCATCTCCACATGCACGTCCTCGGCGGCCGGCGTCTGGGCCCCGAGGGCTAGCCCCCCTTTCTTGTATATGCGGGCCCAAGTCGAGGCCGTCCGGGAGGCGGTGACCCGTCTGCCCCGGGGTCTGGCCGAGCATATCGAACGGGTGGCAGCGGAGGCTGACCGCCTGGCGGCTGGTTTCAAAGAGCTGGACAGGGAGCAGGTAGAACTGGCCGCCTGGGGTCACGACATCGCTCGCGCTCTCTCGCCCCGGGAGCTTCTGGCCGAGGCCCGCCAGTTCGGCCTAGAGATTGGCCCCGTCGAAGAGGAGGCCCCCATCCTCCTCCATGGGCCCGTGGGCGCCGAGATCCTCCGCCAAGGGTACGGCATCGACGACCCGCAGGTGCTGGCGGCGGCTCGCTTCCACAGCACCGGTCGGGCGGGCATGTCCCTTCTGGAGAAGGTCATCTTCGTGGCCGACAAGATCGAGCCCGGCAAGGTTCGGGCCAAACCAGCCCTGGCCAGGGTGCGTGACCTGGCCGACCGCGATCTGGACGCTGCTATCCTGGAATACCTCGATCAGATGCTGGAAACGGCACGCGAGGAGAAGTGGCCGCTGCATCCCCAGGCGGTGGCCGCCCGCAACGAGCTGCTGCTAATGCCGCGGCGTGGATGCTAGGGCAAGGCGGTCACCAGCAGCCCCGACAGGTCCAAGGTCAGATGGTGGCGCTCGCCTCGTTGCTGTCGACGCTGTTCCAGTTCTCGTAGTAGGAGCGGAGCACATAGTAGAACGTGCCTGAGCCCGGGGACGGGTCCGTGTAGGTGGTCACCGTGGAGGGGGTGACGGTGTGGATCTCCGTGTAGGGGCCGCCGGAGGTGGCGCTCCGGAACACTCTGTAGCCGGTTGCGTAGGTGTCGTTGGTGGGCGTCCAGTCCAGCCGGATGTCGCTGCCCACGACGCTGGCCGCCAGGCTGATGGGAGGGTCCAGGGTATCGGTGGTGAGAGTGTTGTTGGTGACGTTGAAGACGTCGGTGAAGAAAGCGTAGGCCGTCGCCGCCATGATGACGAGCGCCACCAGAGCCGCCAGGAGCCCGATCGCGAGGATGGGCAGCGGGTATCTTCGCCTACCAGAAGGCTGGCGGTTGGGCATGCCTCATTGCACCCCCCTGCTCGCGCGCGCCTTCCGCACTTTCAGTATGTATATCAGCACCAGGCCAGCAGCCGGCACCAGCAAGAACAAGACGACGCCCTGAGTGCTCTTGGCGAAGTCTACCACATAGCCCAGGTAGGGGATGTCAAAGGCCATCTTGGACACTTGGCTGCGTAGGATGACCTCGCGGGGGTCGGGCTCGAGACTGGCGTCGCCCTTGGTCTCGAAGATCCACTCGCCATCTTGCTGGCGCATGCCCACTATGCGATGGGTGAGAGTGGTGTGGTTTCCCGGGGAGCGATAGGTGATGACATCGCCCACTCGCAGGGCGTCCACATCTACCGGTCGGGTTAGCAGCAGCGACCCCACTTTGACGGTGGGCCCCATGCTGCCGCTGTAGATGACGTAGCTATCGTAGCCCAGCAGGTTAGTAGCCGCCACCGTCAGAAGCGAGCCCAGCAGCGCCAGGCAGAGCGCGAGGGCGAGGTAGCCCACAATGTCCAGGAGGCGCCTCGGCCAGACCGAGGCTCTCCCTTCCTTGGCCCTGACTCCCGCTTGGGAGACGGGCAGTGATCTGCCGCTCAAGGTTGCCTCCTCACAACGAATCCTGTCGAGCCACTCGGCCAGCAGGAAGAAGCCTCATCCCAGCAGTGGCCAGGTTTGGGGAACGTCTTCGCCGCGCCGTCGTAGAGGCCCTGGGCCAGCTCGGGTCTTCCTGCTCGCCTGCGCCTTGCGGCCAGCCACTACGGGTTGTTGGCGGTCTGTTCGGCCGCGAAGGTGAACGTGGCGGTCGTGTTGAGGCCCTGGAAGCTGTCTCCCGTCGACGTGGGCAGCTCCACATTGAAACACAGGTCCTCGTCGGCGCTGGCGGCGAGCGTCCGGTCGCCGGTGTCGGCACCCGGGGTCGGGTCACCGATAACGTCGGTGCCCGGCGTGGTGCTGCCGAGGTCACCAGGCCCGTAGATCACGGTGCCGTCGGTATCGAAGCCAGCGTTGGTGCAGGTGGTGACGCCAGTCTTGATCGTCAGATTGAGCTGGGCGGCCAACGTGTCCTCCGTGGTGTCACTGGTGACAGCGTAGCGCAGCTCCAGGGAGCCGGCGTTGGTGACCGTGATAGGATTCGTCACCTCGTCGCCGGGCGCCATGTTGCTGAAGGTGACAAGAGCCGTGGTCGGATCGGTCGATATGTCTATCGTGCCCGTGGAGAAGACGTTGGCATCAACGTCCTGGCTGTCGGTGAAAATGGCGTTGCTGGCCACCCCAAGGCTGGCTGCTACCACTCCGGCAACAAGCAGCACAACGAGGATGCGCGATAGGTGTCTCCGCGATAGGTCTCTCATTCTCTCCGTCCTTTTCCCCTAGTAGAGAGCAAGTGGCGGCACGGTCCGAATCCACCCGATCTTCGGGCCGGCCAGCGATGGGGAAACAGCTGCTAATAAAAGAGGAATCTCCGTTGCGGACGTAAAGCCTTCATGCCTCGCGTTCCCCCTCCTTTCCCTCACAGGCGCTGGCGCGGCGTGTGAGCTGGATATGGGCTTGGGTACGGCATATCCCTTACACTCTATAGACGAGCAAATACTTGTCACGTTACGCGGTTACCCCCATCCGCAAATAAATCTTCTATTCGGGGCAAACCATTTCACTTATTACTCGCCGCCGCCCTGGCGGTGACCGTCTCCCCTTGACAGGGGAGAACACATGTTCTATCATCGCCTTTGCCAGCACTGCCTGAGCTGCTGGTCACTCCAGACCACGAGAGGGAACCCGATCGTGACCCCACCACGGGCGGCCATTATGGCCATGGGAGGCGTTAGTGGACAGCCTTGGCGATGCGCTGGCGGTGGCCCAGGACCTGACCACCGCCCTCTGTGGGGGTTTCAACGCCCTCTACTTTCTTCTGTACCTGCTGCGGCGTCAGGAGACGCTGCCGAGGCGCGTCGGGGCTGCCGCCCTGGCCCTGATGAACGCCGGTGCCCTAGTGGAAAGCCTCTATTTCTCGGCCTTGTATACCACCTATCGCCTGGGCTGCCGCGAGGAGATGCCCTTCTTTTCCCCCTTCCCCTGGCTGCTGGTTCGCTCGCTTCCCTTCCTGGGGACACTGTTCGTCTCCCTGCTGGTATTACGTGCCCTCAACCATAGGAGCGAACGAAAGGAATGAAAGCGATGTCAGCCCTGGCCCTAGCCATCGAACGTGAGCAGTGGGAGCTGACCGCCCTCTATCTACTGCTGGGGGTCAGCCGGGCGGCGGCTAAGCTTCCCCCCGACGCCATCGACGGCCTGCTGGAGGTGCTGTCCGCCGAGGGCGGAGAGGGCTTGCCCTCGCCTGGCAGAGGAGGGCGCGGCCGTGGCCAGCGCCGCTAGGACAGGTCGGCGGCGGCTCCGGCAAGCGGAAGGCTTCTACCAGGAATCGCTCACTGAAGCCGAGAAGTGGGAGTGGGCCCGTCAGATGGAGGGGCTGGACGAGGAGGTTGCCCTCCTGCGCGTAAGGCTGAAGGAAGCCTTGGAAGAACGCCCCGAGGACATGCAGCTAATCGCGAAGGGCGTCGACCTTTTGGTGAAGGCGGTGGCCGCCAAGTACCGCCTGTCGCCCAAGGCCCAGAGGGAACTATCGGACAGCATTGCCGGGGTGGTACGGGGCATCGGCGCCGTCCTCTACCCGGAGGGCTTTCCCCCCGATGGCTAGCAAGCTGGAGAGAGCCCTGGCCCAGTTCCGCCGCCGCCAGCGGACAGCCCAGAAGGAGGTCAGCGAGCCGAGCAGCGACGACCCCTTCCGGGCGGTGGTAGAGGAGCGGCTGCGCCACCTGGAACAGCAGCTCGGCGAGCTGAAGGGGCGGGTCAACGGCCTCATCTTTCTGGTGGCAGGGACGGCCCTGACCCAGGTGATCATCAAGCTCATTCAGTGATGAAAAGGGGAAGCAAGGACGGAGCGGGACTGCGCCATCGCCTGCGCCCCTATCAGGTGGAGGCGGGGCGAGCCATCGCCCGCAGCGTCTTCCAGCGGCAGGGGCACAGCATCTCGGTGATGATGGCTCGCCAGGCGGGCAAGAACGAGCTGTCGGCCCAACTGGAGCTTCTGCTGCTGACCGCTCACATGGACTGGAACGTGGATGCCATCAAGTGTGCGCCCACCTTCCAGCCTCAGGCTCGTATCAGCATGCGACGGCTGTGGTCTCGCCTGGGCGAGGCCGGCCTGGCCGCCGTCTGCGCCCGCGAGGAGGGGCACATCATCCGGGTGGGGCACGCCCGCCAGGTATTCCTCTCGGCCGAACCCCAGAGTAATGTCGTCGGCCACACTGCCCAGCTCCTCCTGGAGGTGGACGAAGCCCAGGATGTGGACAAGGAGAAGTTCGACAAGGAGTTCCGCCCCATGGCGGCCACGGCCAACGCCACCACCGTCTACTACGGCACCCCCTGGGACGACTCCACCCTCCTGGAGCAGGCCAGAGAGACCAATCTGGCGCTGGAGCGCAAGGATGGCATCCGCCGCCACTTCCAGTACGACTGGCAGGTGGTGGCCGAATGCAACCCGGCCTATGGCCGCTACGTGGAGGGGGAGCGCCAGCGCCTGGGCGAGAGCCATCCCCTGTTCCTCACCCAGTATCGCCTGAAGCCGATCGCCGGCGGCGGCAGGCTCTTCAGCCCCTCCCAGCGGGCCCAGCTCCAGGGCGAGCACAGCCGCCAGAGCCAGCCGACCGCGGGCGAGACGTACGCCGCCGGCCTGGACATCGGCGGCGAGGCCAGCGACGGCCAGGCCGCTGACCACCACGACGCTACCGTCCTGACCATCGGCCGCCTCGTCTTCCCGCCCAGCGATGCCCTGGTGCAGGAGCCACGCCTGGAGGTAGTGGAGCACTACTGCTTCCAGGGCGAGCGTCATGACCTGCTCTACGGGCGGCTGGTGGACCTCCTGGGCCACGTCTGGCAAGTGCGGCGGGTGGCCGTCGACGCCACCGGCCTGGGGGAGACAGTGGCCCGCTTCCTGGCGACGGCTTTGCGGCCACAGGTGGTGCTGCCGCTGCGCTTCTCCAGCGAGAGCAAGTCGCGGCTGGGCTACCAGTTGCTGGCAGCAGTCAACGGCGGCCGCCTGAAGGTATACGCCCAGGATGGCTCGCCGGAGTATCGCTGCTTCTGGCGGGAGATGGAGCGAGCGCGCGTGGCCTATCGGCCCAGCCGGACGATGAACTTCTTCGTCGAGCCGTCGCAGGGGCACGACGACTATCTGATGAGCCTGGCCCTGCTGGTGGAGGCGGCGCGGGACGTGCGGCCGCGGGCCGCCCGCGGTCGCCTGCGGGAGGAGGTCTGGGCATGATCGCGGGCCAGCGCCGTGTGCGCCAGGACGCCCTGCCCGAATTCACCCGCTATCGCGACGAAGGGTGCGACCTGTACGCCTCCTGCCTGACCTGTCCCCTGCCCCGCTGTCGCTACGACGCGCCGGGGGGAGTTCGGGCTATCTTCAACCTGAGGCGCGACCGGGAGATCCTCGGCCTGCGGCGACGCCAGGGCCTGTCGGTGGACATGCTGGCGCGGCGCTACGGCGTCTCCCGCCGCACTGTGTTCCGAATACTGAGAAGGGGGAGACCATGAAAAGTTCGACCACTAACACGCTAACCTTTCCCCAACAGCTCGCTCGCCTCGACCTGGGGCGGCTGAAGGCCTATCGCGACAACCTGGATTTCTATCAGGGAGCGCAGTGGCCGGAGCCGGCCCGCCGCCGCGAGCGCCGCCTCATCTTCAACTATGCCAAGACCATCATCGACAAGATGGCCTCCTACGTGATGAGCGGCCTCAAGTTCGCTGTCGACCCCGTGGACGGCTCGCCCGAGGCCGCCGAGGCGGCCCGGCGGGCGGAGGCCATCTTGCGGGAGGTATCGGAGGCCAACAACCTGGAGCAACTGGACTTCGATACGGAGAGCGACTGTTCCATCCTGGGCGACGCCGCCTTCAAGGTGACCTGGGACCCCCTGGAGCGACGGGTGAGGGTAGGGGCGCCGGACGTGCAGGGCCTCTACGTCTGGTGGCTGGGCGACGACGTGACCCGCGTGTGGCGGGTGGCCAGTCGCTATCAGCTATCGGCGGAGGAGGTGCAGATGCTGTACGGCATCCAGCCCTCCCCGACTTCGTCGGGGCGGCGGCGGGAAGCGACGGTGGTGGAGGTGTGGACGGAGAGGGAGTTCGAGCTGTGGCTGGACAACGACCTCCTGGAGTCGAAGGCCAACCCCTATGGCTTCATCCCCTTCGTCATCTTCCCCAACCTGCGTGAGCCCAAGAAGTTCTGGGGCGTCTCCGACATCCCGGCCATCCGCGAGTCGGTGCGCGAACTCAATCGGGCCATGTCCCAGCTTTCGATGATCCTGGAGCTTTCGGGCAATCCGATTGCCGTGCTGGAGAACGTCACCGAGGCCCAGGACATCGCCGTGCAGCCGGGGGCAGTATGGGAGCTGCCGGAGAAGGCGCGCGCCTACCTGCTGGACCTGCTCCAGGGCGGCGGCGTCCGCCTGCACGCCGACTACATCGACCTAGTGTACCGTACCCTGCACGACCTGGGCGAATCGCCGCGCACAGCCTTCGGGGAGAACCGTCAGGGGCTATCGGGGGTGGCCCTCCAGATGGAGCTGGACCCCCTGCTGAAGAAGGTGCAACGCAAGCGGCTCCTGCGCAGCGCGGTCTACAAGCGGCGCAACGAGATGATCCTGCGCATCCTGGAGCAGCACACCGGCGTGTCCTATGCCCCCTACCGGACGCGGGTGATCTGGGGGCCGCTGCTGCCCCAGGACCGCAGCCGGCTGGTGGAGGACGAGGCGCGCCTGGTGGCGGCGGGCATCCACTCCCGCCGTCGCGCCGCCGACGAACTGGGGGTGGAGGACCCGGAGAC
>Ga0315280_10004673_pt1 | contig 20026 bp, 18 predicted proteins | sample YL17G06_40_MG_FD_203697 | JGI IMG/M metagenome (GOLD analysis project Ga0315280, IMG submission 203697) | Sediment microbial communities from Yellowstone Lake, YNP, Wyoming, USA - YL17G06_40 | ecosystem: Environmental > Aquatic > Freshwater > Lake > Sediment | place: USA: Wyoming | collected... | reverse complement strand
CGCCACAACAGGCGGTGTCGGACGTACCCGATCCCGCGGACCAGGTAGTAAACAACCGCGGGGATGAAGGTGACCCAGAAAAGAAACCAGAGCAGCCCGGGCACCGGACCGGTCAGATGTTCGACCAGGTAGAGGGCCGCTCCATACGCCACGATCCAGACGGCGAAGCGCGCCATCCGGTGAGTGTGGAGTTCGAGGCGCAGTGCTTCGATCATCACGTTGTCCCGTGTTACTTGTCGGCCAACGTTAAGACCTCGGCCCGGCGGAGGTGGCTGTGCCGCACGCTGTAACCGAAGTAGACAGCGAGTCCGATCGCCAACCACACCAGCAGCCGCATCCAGTTGACCCAGCCAAGCTTGAACATCATATACCCGTTGAAGCCGATGCCCAGCAGCGGCACCCACGGTACCAAAGGAGTCCGAAAGGGCCGATGAACTTCCGGGCGCTTGACGCGCAGAACCATGACGGCTATACAGACGATCACAAAGGCGAAGAGTGTGCCAATGTTCACCATCTTCGCCAGGTCTTCGATGGGCAGGAACCCCCCCACCAGCGAAACGAGCCCACCGGTGATCAGGGTGATGCGGAACGGCGTGCGGAAGCGTGGATGGACCCAGCCGAAGATACTCTTGGGAAGCAGGCCGTCGCTCGCCATGGCATAGAAGACGCGCGTTTGACCCAACAGCATCACCAGTATCACGCTGGTAAGGCCGGCAATGGCTCCTGCCGTGACCACGCCCGAGGCCGCGTGCAACCCATGGCGCAAGAAGGCTTCGGCGATAGGAGCCTCAATGTCAATCTCTTTATAGGGCACCATCCCGGTGAGTACGGCAGCCACGGAGATGTATAACACGGTGCACACCCCGAGGGAGGTAAGAATGCCGATGGGCAGGTTGCGCTGAGGGTTTCTCACCTCCTGTGCGGTCGTGGAGACCGCATCAAAGCCAATATAGGCGAAGAAGATATACGCCGCGCCCTCCCAAATTCCGCCGACGCCATAGGGGGCAAAATTCTGCCAGTCGTGCCCCCAGTTGTCCCGGTTGATGTACTGCAATCCCATCACAATGACAAACAGAACCACGCTCACCTTGATCGCCACCACCACAGCATTCATGGAGGCGCTCTCGCGGATCCCGATCGCCAACACGATGGTAATGAGAAGAACAATTAGGGTAGCCGGAACGTTCCAACCGAAGGCCCAACCGAAGATCGTGGGGGCATCGAGCGGAACCCCCTGTTGGACCGCCTTGCGCGCCGCGGTCCAGTGGTCGTAAGAAAGCCAGAGGGGAAACTTGATGCCCAGGTCCCGCAGCAGAACGACGACGTGGTTTGACCAACCGGAAGAAACGGTGCTGGCACCCATGGCGTACTCCAGCACCAAGTCCCAGCCGATTACCCACGCCAGGAACTCTCCCAGGGTGGCGTAGGCGTAGGTGTAGGCGCTGCCGGCCAGCGGAATCATGGCAGCAAATTCGGCATAGCAGAACGCGGCAAAGGCACAGCCCAATCCGGACACCACAAAAGAGAGCATCAACGCCGGACCTGCGTACGTGTGCGCGCCCAGGCCGCTCAAGACAAAAATCCCCGCCCCGATGATGGCTCCGATGCCCAAGGCCGTGAGTTGCACCGGCCCCAGCGCGCGACGCAACCCCCCTTCCCTCTCCTCTGCTTCCTGCAGAATGACCTCAAGAGGCTTTCGCGAAAAGAGCCCCGCCATTCGCTCTCCTTCCTGAAAAAGGCAGGTCAGCAGTTCCGCCCTACCTGTAAAGGTGACCGCACCCCATCTCCGTCAGTGGGACTGGGTCCCCTGCGCGCGCCTGCTCGGACGGCGCCAAAGGTAGTACACGGGAATTCCCAGTGCCACGATGAGTAATCCTGCGATGCTGCGCTCGGCTTTGTGCATCAGGAGCGCCCACTCAACAAACAGCGCCAACGCGATGTACAACGCTGGCAGAACGGGGTAGCCCCAAGCTCGATAAGGGCGCGGGGCGTCCGGCCGCGTCCGGCGAAGCCGGAAAACACCCGCAATCGTGAGAATATAGAACAGAACCACGGCAAAAATCACATAGTCCAACAGTTCGCTATACGTTCCGGTCAGCGTCAAGAGCGCGGCCCAGAGGGCCTGCACCATCAGGGAGACTGCCGGCGTGTGGTACTTCGGGCTGACACGGGCGACAGGAGAAAAGAACAGACCGTCTTGCGCCATCGCATAGTAAACCCGCGCGCCCGCCAGAATCATGCCGTTCAGACACCCGAAGGTCGAAATAATGATGGCCGCCGCCATCAGCCAGGTGCCTGCGGTGCCCAGGATGACTTGCATGGCGGCCGTCGCCACGCGGTCCTCCGCCGCATACTGGATGCCGCGCTCCAGCGGCCCCGCGCCAGCAGGCGACCCGGAAAACGGGAGCACGCGCAGGTACACCCAGTTGCAGGCCAAGTACAGCGTGCACACAGCCGTCGTCCCCAAAAGGAGCGCCACCGGCAGGTTCCGTTTGGCGTTAATGACTTCCGCTCCCGTAAAGGTCACGTTGTTCCAGGCATCCGAGGAGAAGAGCGGACCCACCAGCGCCACCGCTACGAGAGTGAGCGTTGCCAGCCCCCACCCCGTCCCCTGCCCGGCAGCGGCGACCTGAACCGGCAAGGTGGAAGGACGACTCACCCACCACAGGCCCAAACCCACTACGCCCAGCAAGGCTCCCACTTTAACAATGGTGAAAACATTCTGTACCCATGCCCCTGTCCGAAGGCCAAAGATGTTGACCACGCTCAGGAACACGATAGCCAGAATCGCCACCAGTTGCTGGGACGAGAGGGTCAGGCCGATCGCGCGTCCGAAGACGTGAATACTGCCAAGGTTCAGCAGAATGTTGCCGGCGGAAACCCACGGGACAAACACCCCCAGGAACTTCCCGAAGGCAACGCCGACGGCGGCATGGGTGCCTGTCTGGATCACCAAGAAGAGCGTCCAACCATAAAGGAACCCGAACAGCGGCCCGAAGGCTTCGCGCAAGTAAACGTACTGGCCGCCAGCCTTGGGCATCATGGCAGCCAATTCCCCGTAAGTGATCGCGGCAGCTACCGTCATCACTCCGCTGATCACCCAGGCGAGCATGAACAACGCGGGCGAACGCACTTGGCGAGCGACGTCCGCCGCCACAATGAAAATCCCTGACCCGATCATCGAGCCCATAACAATGGTGGTGGCGTCAAGCAGGCGGAGGCCTTTGACCAGTTCGACGGCCGTGGTTTCCTTCGCGGTGTTTGCCGTTGATGGAGTAGCCATGCTTTCAGAGGTCCGCAGCTTGCCGCCAAGTGCCCGCAGCCGCTGACCATGGAAAATGGGCAAAGGACATTGTCATGAATCGCCCAAGAGGCGCAAGAATTCTCTCGCGCGTGCGCCGATGTCTGGAGCCTTGAGCAAATCGGCGATGACCGCCACGGAATCGGCCCCCGCCGCGACCACGTCGCGCACCTTCTCGAGGGTTATTCCTCCGATGGCGACCAGTGGCTTGCGCGTTGCCTGACGCGCCTGCCGCAAGCCCTCCAGGCCCACGACAGGGTCGGGCTTCTCCTTGCTTGGGGTGGGGAAGATAGGCCCAAAAGCAATGTAGTCGGCAGAGGACTGGTCGGCCTCGCGCACCTGGGCCAAGCTGTGGGTCGAGTAGCCCACCCACTTACCCGGCTCGAGCACCCGGCGTGCCAACTCCACTGGCAGGTCTTCCTGGCCCAGGTGGACGCCGTAAGCCCCGACAGCGCGTGCGACATCGGCGCGGTCGTTGACGACGAAGATCCCTCCCCCGCGCCGAACCTGCTCGGCGAGTTGGCAGCAGGTCTCATAAAGCTCGCGGGAAGAAGCACGTTTGTCGCGATACTGGATCAGGCGGACGCCTGCAGCGAGCAGAATCTCACAAATGGCAGCCGGCGGTCGGCCTCCGATTTGTGCGGCGTCGAGGATGGCATAGAAGCGCGGAATCGAGCGGCTCATAAGCGGGGTGAAGGCGTGCCCCTAGATCGCCCCCGCCCCGTTCGGCGAAAAGCGAGCCAGAAAGCCGGTGTCAAATTTCCCAGCACGGAAATCCGGGTCGGCCATGATCTTTTCATGGATGGGAATGGAAGTGGAAATCCCCTCGACGATAAACATCTCCAGCGCCCGCGCCATGCGGCTAATCGCTTCGGTCCGATCCTTGCCGTGGACAATCAGCTTGGCGATGAGTGAATCGTAGAAAGGCGGGATCACCGATTCGGCGTAGGCAGCGGTGTCCACGCGCACGCCCGTGCCACCCGGGACGTGGAACCCTGTCACCTTGCCGGCGGAGGGGGCGAAGGTCTCGGGATTCTCCGCGCAGATGCGGCATTCGATGGCGTGGCCGCGCAAGCCCACGGTCTCACCCTCGATGGGCAGGCGCTCCCCGGCCGCCACCTGGATCTGGAGCTTAACCAAGTCCAGCCCCGTCACCATCTCGGTCACCGGATGCTCCACCTGAATGCGCGGGTTCATCTCCAGAAAGTGAAGGTCCCGGTTCTCATCCATCAGGAACTCGACGGTGCCCGCGTTGGTGTAACCAATCTTCTCCAGGGCCCGGACCACCTGGCTCCCCAGCCGCTGCCGGGTGGCCGGGTCAATCTGGGTGGAGGGTGATTCCTCCAGGAGTTTCTGATGGCGGCGTTGGATGGTGCACTCGCGCTCCCCAAGATGAATCACTTTGCCGTGCTGGTCACCCAGAACCTGAAACTCGATGTGTCGAGGCGCGGTGATGTACTTCTCCAGATAGACGTCTGGTGTACCAAAAGACGCAGCCGCCTCATTCTGTGCCGTCTGAAAGGCATTCGCCAGTTCCTCTTCCGTCCTGACGATGCGCATCCCACGCCCGCCGCCACCCGCCGCCGCCTTGATCATCACCGGATAACCGACCGCCCTCGCATTCTCCCCGGCCTGGGCCTCGGAATTGAGGACTTCAGAACCGGGCAGCACGGGCAGGCCCAGCTCCGCCATCGTCTTCCGTGCCTTGTTCTTGTCGCCCATCAAGCGAATCGCGTCCGGGTGGGGGCCAATGAAAGTGAGCTGGGATGTCTCGCAGACCTCGGCGAAATGGGCACTTTCCGCCAGAAAGCCATAGCCGGGATGAATCGCCTCAGCGCCAGTGATTTCCGCCGCCGAAATGATGCTGGCCACGTTCAGATAGCTCTCCGAGCTGCGCGGGGGGCCAATACACACCGCCTCATCGGCAAAACGCACGTGAAGCGAATAGCGGTCGGCCTCGGAGTACACCGCGACCGTCTGGATGCCTAGCTCCTTGCAGGCACAAATCACCCGCAGGGCGATTTCACCGCGATTGGCAATCAAGATTTTCTTGAACATCAGCGTCCAGACTACCCGCGATCAGCACTCAGGCCTTGGCTGCCGGCAAACCTCCCTGGGGGTGAAGGCTGAGCCGCCGCGGCAGCACGGCTGGCAACCTCATGGCTTCTTGTGAGAGGGATTGATGGCAAACAGGGCTTGCCCGTATTCCACCGGTTGTCCGCTCTCGACGTAGATGCGGACGACCTCCCCGGCAACTTCGGACTCAATCTCGTTCATCAACTTCATCGCTTCGATGATGCACAGCGGCTGCCCCACCTGCACCACGTCCCCCAGTTTGACAAACGCCAGCGCGTTCGGGGCGGGCGCACTGTAGAACGTGCCCACGATCGGCGACTTAATGATATGAAGCTCTTCGGCGGATTCCGCCGCTGCCGGCTGCTCGGGGGCCGCCGCCGGACTCACCGGAGGCGCGGCATGAACCGTTGAAGGTGGGGATGGCCATCCCGCCAGACCGTTCGTCGGATAGGCCGCCACACCGGGGTTCTCCACGTGGCTGTTGCCCCGCTTGATGTGGATTCTGGACCCGCCCTTCTCCATCTCGAATTCCGTGATTTCCCGCTGCACGAGGACATCAATCAGCTCACGGATATCTTTCAGGTTCCAGAGGCTTCCTGAACCCTCTCGGCCCTGAGGCGGATTCTTGCGAGGCATTTCTTCTCCTCCTAAGGGCGACCCCCTTCGTCGCCCACGCCTGGGCACGGCGGTGCCCCCTAGACTACATACCAATCATCCTTGGACGCCGGGGTTAGAACCTCGGGACCACTGTCCCCCACCAGAACGGTGTCCTCGATGCGAATCCCCCCCCACCCCTCCAGATAGATCCCCGGTTCGACGGTCACTACGCAGCCGACAGCAAGTCGTCGTCTCTCGCCTCGGCCCAAGCGGGGCTTCTCGTGGATTTCCAAGCCCACACCGTGCCCCGTGCTGTGCGTGAAGTACCTGGCTAGCCCACGCCGGGCCAGAGCCTTCCGTGCCGCGCCGTCCACATCTCTCGCCTGGACTCCGCTGCGGGCAGCCTCCACGGCCCGCTGCTGGGCCTCCCGCACGGCACCATAGAGACTTCGGACACGCCGGGTAGGCTGGCCCACATACACCGTCCGCGCCATGTCAGCCGCGTATCCGCTGAGTATAGCACCAAGATCGAAGATTACCAACTCACTCTTGTTCAACAACTTGGACGAAGCTCGCGCGTGAGGCCACGCCCCCCGGGGGCCAGAGGCGACGATGGTCTCGAACGCCGCCCCCTCAGCGTCCCCACGCCTCATGCGATACTCAATCTCAGCCGCTAAGTCGCACTCCCGCACGCCGGGCTGCACAAGCCGGATGACTTCCGCGAAGACTGCCGACGTCAAGCGAGCCGCTCCTCTAATGCACTCGATTTCCTCGGTGTCCTTTACGCAGCGCAGTTCTTCGATCAGTCCGCCCGCTGGCTTCAACCGCACTCTGGAAGGGACATGACCCCTCACTTCACGGAGTCCCGCGCAGGTCAGGTGCCCATCCTCAAACCCCGCCACCTTGGCGCGTCGTTCGCCCAGCCAGTAGCCCGCAGCCTTAAGAAGTCCGCCCTTCTCTTCGACGACCTCCACCCCGTGAGCCTGCTCCCGTGCCTGCTGTATATAGCGCGGGTCCACCCACAGAAAGGCCTCCGAAAGGCCCAGCACGGCGATGCCGGCGCTTCCCCGGAAGCCGGTCAGGTAGAAAATGTTGACCGGGTTCGACACGATTAGGAAGGGCAGCTTCAGCGCCTCGAGCAGCACCCAAAGCCGCTCCCGCCGCTTCGCGAACGGGCTCTGACGGGAGTGCATATGCATCGCGGAAAACAAAAAGGAGGAGACTTGCGTCTCCTCCCGGTAACTGAACACTGGGCCGAGGTGCAGCCGACGACTACCCAGGCAACACCTTGGGTGAAACGAAGAAGAGCAACTCCCGGTCCTCGTCCGACACGTTGCTCGTCTTGAACAGGTGCCCGATTACGGGGATGCTCCCGATCAGAGGGACATAGGTTGCCGACTTGGTTCGCCTCGTCACCGTCACTCCACCGAAGACCACCGTGCCGCCGTCGGGGACCAGAACTTGCGTGGTCGCCTGTTGCGTATTGATGCTCGGGCCGGCCGTGGTCAGCACCACCCCGGGCTCCGCGTTGGTGACCTCGATGTTCAGGAAAACACTCCCGTCCTCGGTAACCTGGGGTGTCACTTTCAGCACCAGACTGGCGTTTACGTACTGAACGCTGATGGTGTTGTTGATCGTGGTCTGAATGGGAATCTGCGAGCCTTGCTGGACTGTCCCGGGCACGTTGTTCTGTGTGACGATAGTCGGCCGCGAGATGGTCTTAGCTTGCCCGCGGGTTTCCTCAGCCGCGATGGCTGCGTTGATAATGTACCGGGCGCCGGCGTTAGAAATGGCGTACACCCCAAAACCTGAGATGGACGATGTGGTCACTGTCCCCGCCGTGGTCCCCGAGGAGTAGGCAGTCGATGAGGTGCCGGTTCCGGCCTGCGTGGTGGTGTTCCCCCTCAGGTTGTTGTACGACGCAGACAAACTCGCCGCCAAGTTCCGTGAGAATGTCGCGGTAGCCTGCACAATGCGGGCCTCAATCAGCACCTGCTTCGCCTTGTTGTCCAGCCTAGCGATAATCGACCCAATGACGGGAATTTGGGTCTGAATATCGGAAATGATCATTGTATTGGTGCGCTCATCCACCAGGATGTTGCCGCGCTTGCTGAGCGCGCCTCCGCCCACCCAGGACTTCAGCATGGTGGCGATGGTCGAGGCCTTGGCATAATTGATGGGCCGAAAGACCGTCACCAGGGGCTGCGCTTCCTCGCGGGCAGCCGCCAGCTTGGACGCAGACTCCTGTTCGGCCGTCAGGGTTTCCACCCTGGCGATGCGCAACACATTACCTTCCAGTGTCTTCCCCAACCGGCTGTTCTTTAGCACGATATCCAGAGCCTGATCCCAAGGTACCGTGTCCAGAACCAGCGTCACGCTTCCCGCCACATTCGGATCGACGATGATGTTCAACCCGCTGATTTCGTGAACGAGACGGAAAAAGTCTTTCAGGTCAACATCTTTCAAGTTGAGGGAAATCGGCTCTCCCGTGTACTTGGGCTGCTCTTGAGCCGATCCCGGAGCCTGGCCCAAAGGCGCGGCGGAGATCGCGCTCGAACTTCCCGCCAGGGTGATGGCCGCTTTGGCAGCCTGGACGGCTTCCGGAGATTCTGCTGGAGCTTCGGGCTTGGGTGCGGCCGACACCTCAGGTGAGCCCGCAGGCGCCGGTAGCGCGCTCTGTATATCGATACCAGTGGGTGTGGGCGTCTGAGCCTGGCCCTTGTTCGCTTCGCTGGTCACAGCTTCCGGTTTCGGCGATGCCACAGGCTGTTCAACCGGCTGCGCCGCCATAATCGAGGCGGGGGGTGCCGCAGCTACCTCTACGAGTTTCTCCTCGGTCTTCGCCGGAGCAGGAACGGGCTCGGCTGGCAAGGAGGCTACTCCGGGGGACGACAGCCTTGACTTTAGCTCGACCCGAACTCCACCGGGCTGCGCATGCACATCAAACGCGGGGGCACCAACAAGGTCCGCCACCACCCGCACCACGGACGGATTCCCCTCACGGAATTGCCCAACGCGCACGCCCTTGAGCATGGGCGACGAGGCGGCATACGCCCGCTGGCGGACGCCACTCCGCGCTCCCTCCAGGTCCACAACCAGCCGCGGAGGATCGGGCAAGTGCAGCACCTTGTATGCGGTCTGGTGTGTGGTCGAGATATCGATGAACGTCTCACCCGCCGGGCCCGCCGTGATCGAGACATCCGAGACCGTCGCAACGCCGCTGGCAGACGCCTCCCGCAAGGGTTGGCTTGCCGGCACTACGGGCGCGGCGGCACGCGGCACAGTCGGCGCTGGGTGCTCAGCAGCCACCACAGGCGTCGCGGACACCTCTGCCCCAAACAGCAGCCGAAGTCCTGCGCCCTCCTGCCGAACCTTGAACGCCTCAGGCCGCTTCAAGTTCAACTGCACCCGCACCACCGGCTGACCGCTGGCATCGGTGTATTGCAGGACATGATAGCCGCTCAGCAAGCCTGTAGCCCACCGGCCATCCCGCGCCACCCCGCTGGCCTTCACGCCCTTAAGGTCCACCAGAACGGTGTCGGCCGTAGCTTGCACCGCCTGGAAGGTATACCTCCCCTCAATGCGGAGCAGGAGTTGGCTGCCCGAGCCGGGGTCAGCGACCGTGACCGCCTCCAAGCTCGCTTGGGGCGAGGCCGTCGTCTGGCGGCTCTGGGCAACGCAGACCATCCCCAGGATCAACCACGTCATCGTCACTAGAACGATAGCTTTTCGTCTCATCTTCACGCTCCAGGGCCCTGGCCCAGTCGTTTGACCACCTCACGGACGCTTACCCGTCCGCTCGTGTCGAGGACGTTCTGCTTGAAAGAGACCGAGTCAGGCGTGATCTTGCTGACGACACCGTCATACAGTTGGTCGTTCTCCCGCAGGAAATAGGCGCGGTTGGCGTTGGTATCGACCACCGCGATCAGAATGTTGCTTGTGTCCAGCCGAACAATTCCCTCCACCCTCACCCGATTGATCAGCAGGCCCCGCTTGCCAGTCGGCAAAGGACCAGTCATCTCTTCAAAGCCCGCCTGGCCCGGAACTGCGGGCAGCGGGAGCTTGAAAGGATCCCGTCGGCCCGTGATCTCCGGTGCTCGTCCCGCCATGGGCACCGGTGGCCCGCCCTCTGCCGGCTTGGCAGAGGTTCTCTTCGCGGCCACCTTGCCCGGGGCCTGGGCCGGGGGCGCGCTGGCTTTCGCGCCCGTCCCCGCCTGCATCGCCGGGGCAGTCCCCGAGGGCTGCGCCTTACCAACATCCACCCAGGCCCAGCTCCCCAGGATCAGAGTGAGCAGAAGGCCCCACGGTATTCTCTTTCTCCTGCACTTAAGCCCGTTTTTGAGCATGTCTGTCATCCTGCCCTATCTCTTTTTTGGTTGCGGCGGAGGCTCCGCAGTCTGCGGGCGGTTGAAGAACGTGGTCACCACGCAGTTCGCTCCCACCGTTTCGCTGGGAAGAATCGTGTACCGCCCCTGGCCTCCGCCTGCCGGGGGTCCGAGGGTAAGGCCCGTGACGCTTACAATCCGTTGCTGGCGCGCTAGTCGGTCAAAGAAACTCAGCATGGCGTAATAAGTGCCGTCGATGCGGATACTGAAAGGCATCTCGACGTAGAAATCGCGGCTCATCAGTGGCTGGGCAACGAAGCTGCGGAGGTTGATCGTCGAACCGGCGGCCGTTTCGTACACCATCTTCACGAATTGGTCGGTGGCCGGCTCGTCCGGGACAATCGAGCGCAGGGTTTGGAGTTGCTTGGCCAACTGGGCGACGCGATTGAGCAGTTCAGTCCGCTCCCTTTCCACCGCCCGGTTCTTCTCATTCTCGGCCTGCAGGACCTTGACTTTGGCCTCCAAGCTCGTGCGCTGCTCGGAAAGGGGCCAGACATAAAGATAAAAGACCACCCCCGCCACGACCACGGCGACGGCGGCGAGAATTACCCCCTGCACGAGTGCCGGAAGTTCCTTGAAGCTCTTGGCCATCGTCGCTCCCTCCCTACATTCCTGCCTGCCGCCCCGGGGCGGCAGCGGCGGGCTGCACCGCAGCCGGCGCAGCAGAAGGCAGTCTGTAAACGCAATCGAGATGGAACTTGAAGCTCATCCTATTGGGCTGGTCGTCCTGGAAGTACTGTCGCAACTGGACTTGCTCGAAACTGCCGGAGTTTTCGAGGTTCGCCACGAAGCTGGCAATCGAATCCACCGAGTTTGACTGCCCCTGGATGACCACTCGCGCCCCCTCCGGCGTCACCGTCAGCAGGTAAAGGTCACTACTGCGATTGACCACGTTCCCCAGGGCCGTCATGAAGTCCGCCGGTCCCACCCGGCTGTTCACCAAGGTCTGGATAGTGTCAATACGGCTCTCCAACTGCTGGCGCTGCTGAACGTAGCGCTGGTTCTCGGCACGGATCTGCTTTAGGCGCTCCGCTTCGATCTGCTGCTTCGCGTACTCCTGGTTGAGCCTGTTGATCTCCGTCGTCCAGTACCGCCAGATAAAGCCCACAATGGCAAAAGCCGCGAGCAGACTAGCCAGGAAAACCAAAGCCTGGCGTGCGGCGGTGGGCGGCGCAGCCGCCGGCCGCGCCGCAGGTCGAGCAATTCCCAGCAGGTTTATCCTGATCATGGCGTGTCAAAGCTCCTTAGCGCCAGCCCCACCGCCACGCTCATGCGCGGAGCGATGTCGTTGATGTAGCTGGTGTCAAACTTGGAGGAATTGATATCCACCCTCTGAAAGGGGTTCATGATCTCGATCGGAATGTTGAATTCCTCTTTAAGCAGGTCAGCCAAGCCTTCAATCCGCGCCGTCCCGCCGGCCATGTAAACCTGCTGGATGTTTTCCGTCGTGGTCGTCTGACGGAAGAAGTCAAAGGTCTTCTGGACTTCCAGGAGCAGAATCTCCGACACGGAACGAATGTGGGGGGTCATAGCGCCGGGCGCCACATTGCCGACTTCCTTCCCCTGCTTCAACTTCTCCGCATCCTCGTAACTGAGGTCGAGTTCCTTTTGCAGGGTATCGGTGTACTGGTTGCCGCCCACGGAAACATCACGCGTGAACAGGGGCACCCCGCCTCGCACAATGTTGATATTCATGATGCTGGCCCCGATGTTCAACAGGGCAATCATGCGGTCCGGCGGGGGCTCGTAGCTGACCTCAAAGGCATTCTGGAGCGCAAACGCATCAATATCTACGACGGCGGGGTCCCTGCCGGCTTGCCGCACAACGTTCGTGTGGTTCAGGATTTTGTCCTTCTTCACCGCCACCAGCATCACGTCAAAGCCCGGGCCGGCCTGCGGCGGCCCCAGTATCTGGTAGCTCAGGTTGACGTCCGCCATGTCAAAGGGGATGTATTGCTGCGCCTCGTAGGGAACGGCGTTGAGTACCTCGTCCTCGGTGGCCACATTCACCGTGATTTTCTTGACAATCACCGAGTGCCCGGAAACCGCCGTGGCCACATTCTTCGTTTTGATCTTGTTTTCGGAGAAGATCTTCTCGATGGCGCTGGATACCGAAAAGGAATCCATGATGGCGCCGTCCACCACCGTGTCCTGACCAAGACTCTCCATGCCCAGATTCACGAGCTCGTAGCCGTCGCCCTTTTTCCTGAGTTCGACCACCTTGACAGAACTCGAACCCACGTCCAACCCAACCAGCCCCTTCGGTTTTCCAAGTCCAAACATGAGTGATGCTCCCTACCGCGCGTCCGCGCGCACTTTTCGCCCGGCGCGCGCTTCGCGTTGTGTGCTTTGCCTCTCCATCCAGTGGTCCAGAACCGTCTTCTTGAACTTCCAGCGGTTCCCCAGTTTAAAGGCCGGAATCCTTTCTTCATATACGTACTTGTAGAGTGTTTCCCTCGAGACTCCAAGATATTGGGAAGCCTCGCGGATGTCCATGACCTCTCGTACCTCAACCATAACGCCAGCCTTTGCAAGCGGCTCTCTTGTGAACCGATATCAAGCAATCAATTGAATGACCCCGGGAAACGGGGCCATTGTGGGGGCTTATACGCCTATTGCTCTGCCCATGTCAAGCTTTTTTTTAGGAATCATAGGTCTTTATGGGTAAGTCTGGGGGGAGTAGTGGGGAAATGCCAAGAGAACCACAAGCCCTTGGGGTGAACCGAGGGATGACCACCATATATGGCCAGCAGGCCTACCCTCTGCCTGGACTGCCAGGCATTCGGTCAAAACCGGTATTGACATCTTGTACTCCCGGCCTCGGGAACCAGCCACGTACTCGCCCCAGCCAAACACCGGCAGATCGGTCCGTGCTCCTACTCGCACGGGAGTTGCCCGATGGGAATCGGCGCGCGGTATTCCCAGTCGGCCGTGACGCTGGTCTTGTAACGAAACAATTTGCAGACCCTGCAAAGTTGCGCCACGGCGTGAGGGCCTTTCTGGTTCTGCCACTGATGGTGGCAAGTACCCGCCAGCGGTCTTGCCTGTTCCGGCGGGGGTGACTTACGGCTCATAGCGAATCCTGTGCCCGTAGGTACGCAGCGAATCCTCCCCTTTCTACTGCCCGCCTCCACTGAGTTCCCGAATCCAGATGTTCCGGAAGCGAACCGGGTGGCTGTGATCCTGGAGCAAGAGAGGCAGCTTATCCGGGTGCGCCTGGTAAGGAGGCCGTGCCTTGTGCGCCGTCGGGCCCGTCAGCTCGACATTGTCCTGGACGAGCACGCCGTTGTGCAAGACAGTCACGCGCGCCGGGCGGAGGACCTTGCCGTCTTTGTCAAATCGCGGCCCATGGAAGATGACGTCGTAGGTCTGCCACTGGCCCGGCGGCCGAGCGGCGTTGACCAGCGGCGGGTACTGCCCGTAAACCGCAGCGGCTTGCCCATCGGCATAGGTCGAGTTGTTGAACGAGTCGAGCACCTGCACCTCATACAGACCCATCAAGTACACCCCGCTATTGCCTCGGTCCTGATCCTCACCCTTGGGCGGATCGGGCGCGGCCCATTCCACGTGAAGTTGGCAGTCACCGAAGGCCTGCTTCGTCGCCATGTCTCCAGTTTTCGGGACCACCTCGAAATAGCCGTTCTCAACCTTCCATTTCGCCGGCTCGCCCTTAGGGGTCTGCCACTTGGAAAGGTCATGGCCGTCGAAAAGCACGATGGCATCCGAGGGTGGCTGGCCGGACTTCTCCTGGGTGCTGGCTGTCCCGGCGGTGATGATTGGCGACCGGGGCCGGCTCGTGTCATGAATCTTCCACTTCACATCGACCTGGGCTGCCAGCCCGAAACCGGCGATGCCCACAATAGCTGACAAGGCGACCAGTAGGCAGCCAATAGTCAACAGACGATTTCGCATGGTCCTCTCCTCGGCCGGGACTCCACATTGCCACACAAAAGAAGGCTTGCGCGCCACGAGCCCGGCCCAGGGCGAAGTGTACGTCCGCCCCCAGGCTCATGTCCAGCCCTCTCAGGCCCGAAAACAGCCACCAGAGCCATCCCATGATATGCTATCGCCTTCGGGCGGAACTAAGACTCATTGACTCAATGCAGGAACGCAGAATCGGGGCTTCCGTGTCCATCAAAACGAACCCAAGGAAGCCGGAGGGCCTCTGGCAGACAGCCACCGCATCTCACTGTGCTTAGAAAAAGGAGCACAAGAGCATGAGTGACACCACTGGAAAGGAATCTTCTCAGGCGGAAGCTGTTGAAACCAAAGAGTGGCTGGACTCCCTGGATTACGTGCGCGAGCGAGGCGGCTCGGAACGGGTGGCGCGTCTGCTGCGCGAACTCCAGATTCACGCCCGCAAGGCAGGCGTCGAGATCCCCTTCACCGCCAATACCCCCTACATCAACACCATCCCGGCCGAAAAGCAGGTCCCCTTCCCCGGCAGCCGGGAGTTCGAGCGGCGCATCAAGAGCCTGATTCGATGGAACGCCATGGCCATGGTGGTGCGTGCCAATCGCGAGGAGAGCGGGATCGGCGGGCACATTTCCACTTACGCCTCAGCCGCCACGCTCTATGAAGTCGGATTCAACCATTTCTTCCGCGGCCGGGAAAACGGGCGCGAGGGCGACATCATCTATTTCCAGGGCCATGCTTCCCCGGGGATTTACGCCCGAGCCTTCCTGGAAGGGCGCCTGTCGGTCGAGCAGATGGAGAACTTCCGGCGAGAGTTGCGGCCCGGCGGCGGACTCTCCTCCTACCCCCACCCCTGGCTCATGCCCGGTTTCTGGGAGTTCCCTACCGTCTCCATGGGACTCAGCCCCATCATGGCCATCTACCAGGCGCGCTTTAACCGCTACCTGGAGGATCGCGGCCTCAAGCCGCCCTCCGACGCCAAGGTCTGGGCTTTCCTGGGCGATGGCGAAACGGATGAGCCGGAAGCCCTCGGGGCCATCGCCCTGGCGTCGCGCGAGAAGTTGGATAACCTTATTTTCGTCATCAACTGCAACTTGCAGCGGCTGGACGGTCCGGTTCGCGGCAACGGCAGCATCGTGCAGGAACTAGAGGCCATTTTCCGCGGTTGCGGCTGGAATGTCATCAAAGTCCTCTGGGGCGATGACTGGGACCCGCTGCTGGCCAAGGACAACGAAGGTCATCTGGTTAAGCGCATGGGAGAGGTCGTAGATGGGGAGTATCAGAAGTACTCCGTGGAACCGGGAAATTACGTGCGCCAGCACTTCTTCGGCGCCCACCCACGCTTGCTGGAGATGGTGAAGCACCTTTCCGACGAGCAACTCCGCAAGCTGCGCCGCGGCGGGCACGACCCGGAGAAGGTCTATACGGCGTACAAGGCCGCGGTGGAGCACCAGGAGTCGCCCACGGTCATCCTGGCCAGAACGATCAAAGGATACGGCCTGGGTGAGGCCGGCGAAGGCAAGAACATCACTCACCAGCAGAAGAAGATGAATGAGGACGAGTTGCGCGAATTCCGCAGCCGCTTCGGCATTCCCATCTCCGATGAAGACGTCGCCAAGGCCCCCTTCTACCGTCCGCCGGATGACAGCCCCGAGATGAAGTACCTGCACAAGCACCGCCGGGCACTCGGCGGCTACCTGCCGGCCCGCGCGCCGCGGTGCAAACGATTGGAGGTGAATCTGGAAGGAACCTTCCAGGAGTTTTACCAAGGCGGCGAAGACCGCGAAGCCTCGACCACCATGGCGTTCGTCCGCATGCTCGCCAAGCTGCTACGCCATCCCGAGATCGGAAAGCTGATCGTGCCCATCGTCCCCGACGAAGCGCGCACCTTCGGCATGGAAGCCCTGTTTCGACAGGGGGGCATCTACTCGCACCCCGGCCAGCTCTACGAACCCGTTGACCGGGACACCTTGCTCTACTACAAGGAGGCGAAGGACGGGCAGATCCTGGAAGAAGGCATCACCGAAGCTGGCGCCATGGCCTCCTTCATCGCGGCCGGGACGGCCTGCCTGACCTACGGTATCAACACCATTCCGTTTTTCATCTTCTACTCGATGTTCGGCTTCCAGCGAGTGGGCGACCTGATTTGGGCCGCCGCCGATTCCCGCTGCCGCGGATTCCTGCTGGGCGGAACTTCGGGACGCACCACCCTGGCCGGAGAGGGCCTGCAGCACCAGGACGGAAACAGCCACTTGCTCGCCTACACGGTCCCCAACCTCATGGCTTACGACCCGGCCTTCGCCTTCGAGATCGCAGTCGTCATTCAGGAGGGCATCCGCCGGATGTACGCCAATGGGGAGAGCATCTTCTACTACATCACCCTCATGAACGAACCCTACCTGATGCCTCCGCTGCCCGAAGGTGTGGCGGACGGAATCCTCAAGGGTATGTACCGACTGAGGGCTGCGGAGAACAAGAAGGCGAAGCTCCACGCCCACCTCTTCGGCAGTGGGGCGATCCTGAACGAAGCACTGAAAGCACAGAAGCTCCTGGAGGAGAAGTACGATGTGGCCGCGGATGTGTGGAGCATCACCAGCTACAAGGAGCTGTATCGCGACGGGCACGAGGTGGAGCGCTGGAACCGGCTCCACCCGACGGAGCCTCCCCGGCGGCCTTACGTCAGCGCGTCACTGGAAGACGCGCCGGGAGTCTTCGTGGCGGCCTCGGATTACCCCAAGGCGCTGCCGGATTCCATCTCGCGCTGGTTCCCCGGACCTCTCGTGTCCCTGGGTACGGATGGGTTCGGCCGGAGTGACGCCCGCAGAGCCCTGCGCGATTTCTTCGAAGTGGACGCGCGACACATCACGCTGGCCACGCTGGCCGCTCTGCTCCGGGAGAAGAAGATCAAACCGGAACTCGTTCAAGAAGCGATGCAGGAGATGGAAATTGACCCGGAGAAGGTCAATCCCATGCTGGCATAGAGGAAGCAAGCATCATGGCGACTGAATTCAGACTGCCCGAACTCGGTGAGAACATCGAATCCGGCGATGTACTGAAGGTTCTGGTTTCGGTGGGCGACATCATCGCGCCGAACCAGGCGGTGCTGGAGCTCGAAACCGACAAGGCCACGATCGAGGTCCCTTCCCCTTTCGGCGGCATTGTCAAGTCCGTGCACGTCAAAGGCGGCGAAAAACTGAAAGTCGGAGGATTGATCCTCACGGTTGAGGAGAGCGGCGGAGCGCCGGCCGTCAGGAAAGAAGAAACCAAGGCCGAGGCGCCACCAAAAGTCGAAAGGAAACCGGAAAAGACCCCTGAGGTCCGGCCCGAGCCCGCCCGTGCGCCTCAGCCTGCGGCCGCGGTCGTGGCAAGCCCGCCGGCTCCGACCGCCGCCGGACCGCAGGTGGCGCGCGAGGCCGCGCCCGCCTCACCGTCCGTCCGCCGCCTGGCACGCGAACTCAGTGTGGACATCAACGAAGTCGCCGGTTCAGGCGCCGGCGGCCACATTACCGAAGAGGATGTGAAAGCCCACGTCCGCTCGACGATGACGACCCCGGCGGCTGTGCGGCCCGGCGCTCCCGCCCCGACTGTCCCTCTGCCCGATTTCAGCAAGTGGGGAGAAATCGAGCGCCAGCCCATGCGGGCCGTGCGCCGCAAGACCGCAGCGCATCTGAGCTACGCCTGGTCCACTATTCCCCACGTCACGCACTTCGATAAAGCCGACATCACGGAACTGGAACAATTGCGCAAACAGCACGAAGACAGAGCCGAAGCCGGGGGCGCAAAACTGACCGTCACGGCTATCGCGATGAAAGTCATCGCCTCGGCGCTGAGAATGTTTCCGCAGTTCGCGTCGAGCATGGACCTGCCCCGAGAGGAGTTGATCTACAAGAAGTATTGCCACATCGGCGTAGCGGTGGACACGGACCGTGGCCTGCTGGTTCCCGTCATCCGGGACGTCGATAAGAAAAACATCCTGGAACTCTCCGCCGAATTGGCCCTGCTGGCCGAAAAGGCCCGGAACAGAAAAGTTACTCCGGAAGATATGGAAGGCGGGGTCTTCACAATTACCAATCTGGGCGGCATCGGCGGTACGAATTTTTCGCCCATCGTGAACTCTCCCGAAGCCGCCATTCTGGGAATCGCGCGGGCGCGAATGGAGCCCGTGTTCGTCAATGGCATGTTTCAGCCGCGGCTAATGCTGCCGCTTTCCCTTTCCTACGATCACCGGGTGATCGACGGCGCTGACGCCGCTCGCTTCCTTCGCTGGGTGGCGGAAGCCCTTGAGCAACCTTCCCTGCTGCCCCTGGAGGGATGACAGGCAAGCCTGGACAGCTTCTGTTCACCAGGGGGGCGCAGCAATGAGTCAGAAAACGCAATTGGCGGTGGAAGCCACTGCCGGGCACAAGGTGGCCTTCGAGCCTCGGGCTGTTCCGGCCATCGTGTTTGCCGCCCCCGAGATTGCCTGGTGCGGGCTGACGGAAACTCAGGCTCAAAAAGAAAATCGCCCCATCAAGGTCGTCCGCTTCCCCTGGGCCGCTTCCGGCCGCGCCATCACCCTGAACCGGCCCGAGGGAATGACAAAGCTGCTCCTGGACCCTGACACGGAACGGGTGCTGGGAGTGGGAATTGTCGGGGCAGGGGCGGGCGAACTGATCGCCGAAGGCGTGCTGGCCGTGGAAATGGCGGCTCTGGCTTCTGACCTCAAGCTGAGTATCCACCCCCACCCCACCTTGTCCGAGACCATCATGGAATCAGCCGAGGTCTTCTTCGGCCAGAGCACGCACCTTTACCGGCCAAAGAGTAGTTGACCCGTATCCCCTTTGCGGCCACGGGGGAACCTCGCCGTCAGTGACCACTGGACCCGAAACCCTAGGCTCATCTCACTCGTAATAGAGTATGGCAGCCTGAGAGGACTAACAAAGGCGGCTGCCCTATGGCAGCTAGGGAGAACTCCGATCGATCTCCCGACGATAGTTCCAATGGCACTGAACGCCCCGACGCGCAACAAGTGAGGCATGTGCAGATGAAACGCAAACTACTCCTCATCGGTGTCGTGCTCGCCGTGACAGTCGTGGGCACAGCGGCATTCATGAATTTGCATGATATGAATCTGCATGATTTGAGCGCCTACCTAAGGTCCCCGGTGGCGGCGCCACCTTCCGCCAATACAGAGGCGGAGAGGAGAGTGCTGGCGGTGCTCGACGAGATGGAGCAGACCGGAAAGACGTACATGAGCGTTGACGAGAAAAAGGGCCGCATGCTGCGATTGCTCACCGAGGCTACCGGTGCCAAGCATGTCGCCGAGATCGGCACGTCCACCGGGTACTCCGGCCTTTGGTTCTGTCTGGCCCTTCAGAAGACAGGCGGCAGGCTGACCACCTTCGAGATCGATCCCGGCCGCGCGGCGATGGCGCGGGAACACTTCAAGAAGGCCGGCGTGGGTCAACTGGTAACCATTGTCGAAGGCGACGCCCACAAGACCATGGCCCAGTTGAATGAACCAATCGACGTGGCGTTCCTCGACGCAGATAAGGGAGGCTACCCTGACTACTTGAACAGGTTGCTGCCGCTTGTCCGCCCGGGGGGCTTGATCTTGGCCGACAACGTGAACATGTCGGCCACCTACCTCAAGGCCGTGACGACCAATCCGACACTCGAGACTATATTTTGTGGTTACTTCGAAGACTTGGGCATTACGCTGAAGAAACGCTGAACTACACCCAAGGTGGAGTTCAGACTGGAAACTCCGGTC
>Ga0315280_10004672_pt1 | contig 20030 bp, 28 predicted proteins | sample YL17G06_40_MG_FD_203697 | JGI IMG/M metagenome (GOLD analysis project Ga0315280, IMG submission 203697) | Sediment microbial communities from Yellowstone Lake, YNP, Wyoming, USA - YL17G06_40 | ecosystem: Environmental > Aquatic > Freshwater > Lake > Sediment | place: USA: Wyoming | collected... | reverse complement strand
TGCAAGCCCCCAAACTTCATATCCAATTTGCAGAATGTACAAGGCGTATAACATAAAGTAAAGTTGGGCTAGGGCAAATGAGAATCGCACTAATAGGCTTGCTAAAAATAGGAAAAGCATGGAGCGTGGCACTACTTTCCACACTGCGATGCCTTCTTTCAACGCTTTAGGATACGAACTGAAAAAATCTGAGGGCTTAACTTGCTGAGCGTTTTCTATACTTTCCCTTAGCATAAGCCTGAGAAGTGTCGCTCCAATAAAAAATGAGGTAACTATAATGTATGCTACTCTCATGCCTGACAAAAACCCGTAATAAACCACGAGCAAAACTGCGAAAGCAGGAGCAGGTGTAGTTGCAACGCTCATTATTAGATTTATGATTGAAAATCCCATTCCCCGTCTTTCGGGAGGCAAAGAATCTGACATCATTGCTAATAATGCAGGCTGATATATTAGACATAGCTTGCCGATGACAGAACCAATTAGAATCAAGTGCCAGCTAGGAGCAATTATGTAGAAAATGTAGGAAAGCGCGACTCCGAAAGTCATTGTTGAGACAAGCCATCTTCTTCCTTTATCTGCCAAATAGCCACCTGGAAATTGAACAAGAGCCAAAGCCAACCATGAAGAAAGTCCGATTAGCCCAATGGTGGTTTCAGTGGCTAAGTTGCTTCACAAAATCAGAATAGTAAGTGCCTAGTAATTCACCGGCAAAATCCATCATAATCCAGCTCAAAATGAGAACTAGATAGTTTCCACGAAAGAATGAAAATTCCTGCCTTAGACGAACAAAGACTCCCACCTTTTTGCCTCTTCAATATGTCTTCTCAGAGTTGTTTGGATATTATTACAAAGTATTTAATGTTGTCTTTTCCCAATTGTTCGGCTGATCTTTAAAGTTCTCTTACTATAGTTCTGCAGAATTGATAGAAAACATGTGCAAAGATATTTTAGGCAAATAATATTATGAGGCAATCAAGTTGATTAGGTTATAGACTTTGCAGAATTTGCATTTCTCATATTCTTTTTCGCTGCATTTTCTGCAGATTATTTTGTTAAGTTCCTTGACTTCGGGGTTCATTTGTGTAGCCTCATCAACTACGTATTATGTATTAAGCATTAATATACTGCTTATTTCACAAATCGACATATTCCGTCTCTGCACTATCATTCATAACCGATGCAGAACATCAAAAGTGAGTGTGCCAGTCATTGTTAAATAAAAGTTGGGTGCGCTTCATTACAGAATCTGAGGTGAGAGAGAAAGGAGAAGATACTGTTATGCGCACCCGTTTCCCGCTGTTGAGGGTTTAAGTGGTTTTGAGGAGAGTTGAGGGGGAAAGGTTCGGTTGGGTTAGTGACGTTTCCTCAAGATGTCGTTAAACTTTGTCCTCAACAGTTTCGGGCTTATAGCAGTGTTATATCGTCTAAATAAGTTATGACATACGTCATATTTAAGCTTTGTGACGCCCTCTCAAGCATAATTCATATTCGGAATTCATAATCCATTTTAGGAGACAACACGTTCTGTGCAGTCAGAATCAAAGTTGGAGTCCCTATGAGCGTCACAACTTGTAATCAGCACGAAAACGGCATTCTCATGTCTCACAAGCAAATTAAGAATCGCATAAAATGTATCAAAAAAACCGTAGAAAATAATCTAGAAGACACTTGCGGTAACTGTAATGATTGCAAGCAAGCTATTCTTCTTCCAGATGGCGTTTACTGCGGCAAATTGAGAGAGCAAGTGTCCAATATTCCTAATTGCCCACATTTCGATCTTGAACCCGCAGAATACAGACTTTACAGAAGAATCTAACAGACGCAAAAAAAAGAATAATGTTATAGAAGATTCTTGCAGAAATCTTAAAATTCAATAGAACACAGAATCTCATATATGGCAGAAATAAAAGCTACGGATGGATTTTTCTTCCTAGCCCCTGTACTCATGCTTATCTCGCTATTGATTATGTCAGATAATTTAGGTGGCTCCACACCAAAACTATTGGATTTTCTCTTCAGCATTAGAATAAATCTTATTGCAGCAGTACTCTTTGCTTCTGGAATAGGCTTCTTGGCAATCGCTTTTGCAGAGCGATTCAAGCTGGCGACAAATAGTGGAGTTTTTATGTTCTTTGAAGGCATAGGTCTAGTGACAGCAATGGTGGGTTTCTTTCTTTATGGTTCTGCAATGCAAGGACAGATAAGTTCAGTACCCATTTACACTCTCATCGTTTCTTTATCTCAATTTTTTGTAGGCTTACTGATATGGGCGATTGGAATTTTCCTAGTAACCTTTGCTGGCATATGCGCCAATAAAAAAGAAGAAAGAATCCTCTTCTTCATAGTCTTGATCACCTTGATCATTTGCGCTATCGCTCTCTCTGCACTTTTTCCATTAGAAGTGATGGCAACTTAGCACAGGCCTCAACAATTGTTTTTGTCTTCTATTAGGAAAAGCTTTTACTGTCAATTTGTAACTTTTATCTTGGGATTGAGATGAGCTCAAAAATCTTGGTAATATACTATTCTAAGACAGGAAACACTGAAAAACTTGCTAAAGCCGTGGCTGAAGGAACCAAACAGGTGCCCGGAGTAACTGTTGAACTCATGAAAACTGAAACTGCAAATCTGAAAGAAGTTGTGGAAGCAGACGGCTATGCGTTTGGGTCTCCGTCGCATTTTAGCATTATGTCAGGTCAAATACTAGCATTTTTGACAGATCTTTATCCGCATAGGGCAAAATTGGCCGGCAAACCTATGGCAGTATTCACAACAGGAATTGGCGGTCAAGTAACCGCCTTAGAAAACATTGAAAGAATAGTAGGAACATTCAACCCAAAGTTTGTCAAGCTTGGAATAGCGATTCAAGGCGCTCCAAAAGAATCGGATAAAGTCCAGGCAATGGCTTTAGGAAAGAATCTAGCAAACGCTGTAATGAAGAAATAATTTGGATAGCGTCTACATACAACTTCGAATGTGCTGATAAATTGGCAACTCCTAGTCTTGGAAAAGAAGTCAAAATTATTTTTTCATCATCATCATCTTCATCTTCACTGAGAATGTTGTTTTCTATGTTATCTAGTCATGAGTCTCATTAGTATCTTTGAACCGATTATCATTGTTCCAGCAGTATAGGCGACAAGCACGATTGCATCAAACAAAACCACAGTCATATCTCCATTCATAACAGTCCTTAATGCTTCAGTTGCATATGTTAATGGAAGAACTTTAGCTATGTATGGGAGCGGCATCGGCATTGTATTAATATCAAAGAAGACTCCGCCTAGGAACATCATTGGAAATCGAAGAAGATTCGAAAGCATCATGGCTTCCCTTGGTTCAGACGCTAATCCAGATATTATTGTTCCAATTCCTGTAAAGGAAAAACTCGCAAGCACGATAATTAGGAGAACGAAACCAATGTTAGCAAATGAAACACTATAGAGTAAACTGCCTATAATGAGTAATACAAGGGCGCTTATAACCCCCATAACCGCACCTGCCATAGTCTTCCCAACAATAATGGAAGTAGACGAAACTGGCGCCGCCAAGATTCGGTCAAACACTCCCAAAGATTTGTCCCACACTATGCTCATGGTTTCATTGATGCTTCCAAACATGGCAGTCATGCCCACAATACCGGGTATGAGAAAGGTCAAGAACGAAGCATCTGGTCCAGAGGCGCCATATCTAAAACTAAACGTGAACATCATGAATATTGGAAAGAGAAGACTCCACACCACATGGCGCACCGACTTGAACGATTGGCGCAAGTCGTTCTCAGCTATGTAAATTGAATGAATAAGCGGTGTCAACAGCTTGAACATCTTCATCGCAGTCCACTCCGAGCTAATCTTCTTTTGAGATAGTCTTCCTTGGACATGGGCTCCTCTCGAATGCTCTTCCCCGTCAAACTGATAAAGGCATCCTCTAGGGTAGGTTGCGCAACTGATATGTTTTCAATTTTTCCGCCATGCTTGTTAACAAGATTCACAACAGTTGGAATCGCCTGCGGCAAGTCCTTAGACAATACTCTTATTTTTCCCTCAGCTAAGAAGACGTTGTCTACGCCTTCAGCCTCACTAATAATAGGAACCCATCGTTGCTGGTCAACGCCGTTCAGAACTTTGATTTCGAGAGCACGCACGCCCTCAGTGCTGTTCTTGAGTTCTTCAGGCGTATTTAACGCGATTAAGCTACCTCGGTCAATTATGCCTACACGTTGGCAAAGTCTGTCTGCTTCTTCAATTTGATGTGTTGTTAAGAGCACAGTTCTGCCTTCCTTGTTGAGATCAATGATAATTTCCCGAACTAACCTTGCAGTTTGAGCATCTAAGCCACTTGTGGGTTCGTCCATGATTAGGATTTCAGGTTGATGAATAAGCGCTGCTGCAATGGTCAAACGCCGATGCATGCCCTTGCTATAATATTTGACCAAATCGTTCTGTCGTTCTTTCAATTGGAAGAGTTCAAGAACTTGGTCAATGCGCTCTCGACGTGTCTTCTTGTCTAAGCCGTACAGTTTTCCCATGAACTCCAAGTTTACTTTGGCGCTTAACTCACCGAACAGATTTGAGACATCAGGAACCAAACCGATTCTTCGTTTAACCTCCTCTGGTTTTTGAGAAACATCGAAGCCAGCGACAACGACCGTTCCACTTGTGGGTCTAAGCATGCCGCAAATCATGCGAATGGTTGTAGTCTTCCCAGCGCCATTAGGTCCAAGCAAGCCGAACAGTTCCTTGCCCTTCACCTCAAAACTGATTTGGTCAACTGCCAACAATTTACCAAAATACTTCGTTAAATTTGAAACTTCTATCTCACTTTCAGAAGACATAATTTGAACCTCACATTGCTTTCAAAAACTCTCTGTAATCTATGGCTTCTTCCCATTCGCTTATGCACCCTCCAGTCGGGATCAGAATGACTGTTATCCCTTCTGGAAGTGCTTTCTCGGGGGCGTCTCTAACGTTTAGCAGCTGCCCCAATCCATCATAAGCGCTTACCGCTGCTTGCTTATAGAATCTATTTTGAATAGGGTTGTAAATCATGTGAAGCAAACTTTGATAATTTGGCACCGGGAACCTTCCTTTACAATTTATCATTCTATCCACTTCGCTTATTGCGTCCAACAGATTAGCCTTGTCATTAAGCAGCAGATTCAGCTCGCTACCTATGACTTTGTTGATTAATGGTTCATGGATAACCAGCTTTATTCTTTTCATTCTCTATGCCCAGTATGAACATTATTAGCAAGTCTATCTAAGACATAGTCTTGTAGATTAGACTTTTTATCCGCAAATCCGTGTCTAACAAAAGGGAGAAGAGGTTCGTCGTCAAGTAATCTTTTAACTCTTGAGTTCTTTTATATGCTCCTCAACTGCAGTGAGTTCCTTCCTTAACTCTTCGGCGTATTTCTTTAGCTTTTCTAATCTCTCCGCTTTAGTTAAGAATCGTCTTCCTTGACAATACCCCTCTTCATGATGGTGTGACTCACAACCACATGCTCCACACATTCTTTTTTCACCTCCTCGCTACTATTACACAAAAGTATTAAAAGTAAAGTATTTAAACTATAAAGTTTATAGTGAAATACTCGCTATATGCAAGGAAAGTGATTAATGTGCGCAAGGAAGACAATCACATCTGCTTCTGCCCACTTGAAGGCGTTATAAACGTCATAAGCAAGAAATGGGCACTCCTAATCGTTAACGCAGTAGGCAATAATGAAAGGCTTAGATTCAACAGTCTAATGGAAGAATTAAGAGGGATAAGTCCAAAAACCTTGTCTGATACGCTTAAGGAACTTCAAACCGAAGGAATAATCAAACGGGAATCCTTCGCAGAGATACCTCCACGAGTAGAATACTCACTTACACAAGATGGAGTAGAACTTAGAAAATCCATCATACCCCTTCTAAAATGGGCTGCAACAAGAACCAACGTTAAGAAAAAAAGATGCGCCTCAACATATCGCGGAATCCCTGCGCATCAAGTGAAAAAGATCTGACGCATAATAAGTAAAAGTTTCAATCAAGCAACTTCAATATTTCACTTTCAACTTCTTCTTGTTCAAGCAATCCAAGTTGACGACTCATTTCCTGTCCATTCTTAAAGTAAAGAAGTGTCGGGGCACCTAGAACATTGTAGTTTTCCCACTTTTTGTTCTTTGAGATATCCATCTCATAGAAGTAAACTTTGTCTCGAAACCTTTCCATTACAGTTCTTAAAGTCGGCTTGAACGCCTTACACGCAGGACAATTGGCAGAAGTAAATACTACGACCACGAGCTTGTTTGCTTTTAGAACAAAATCTTCAAACTCATGGTCACCCACAAGTCTGAATTGAGTTTCTTCCTTTTTACGTGAAAAAATTTTCGAAACTCTTTCTAAAATGCCCTCATATTTCTTGTAAGCCATTCTATAGCCTAAATTTTCAATTGCTTTCTCAATTTCTGGAATTCCAATTTTGCTTGGGTCATATGTTACTGCTACATTTTGTGTCATGTAGTTTACTTTGGCTTCTTTGACGCCTTCTAGCTTCCTTAATCTCTTCTCTATCGTTAAGGCACATGCGGGACAATCCACTCCAAGAATCGGAAGGACTTTGCGGCTATACTCAGACATAGAATAAACCTCTCCTCTTAGGCGACTGTAACTCTTACTTTATGCCTATTTCAACCTTGTACGATTCTGCACAATGTTTACAGCAGAAGGTGGTCTCTTTTCCTTTTATGATTTCACTGTATCCTCCTTCGTACACTTTGCATCCGCAATGTGCGCATATTTCGAGGCTTGGCTCAATCGCTGTGTAGACAAGGGTTGAGAAACGTTTGAATAGTCTTCTGCATAGTTGTTTTCCTTCTTCTGTAAGTGCAAAGATTTTTTTCTCTTTGGCTCCCACTTTCTCTATCGTATGCTTAACGAGTCCTTTTTGTTCAAGTTGCTGCAGAAAAGGGTAAACTAGACTTGGGCTAACATCTTTTCCTATTCTTTTCTTGAATTTGCTGAGTATGCTGTAGCCGTGAGCTGGTCCTTCGTAAAGAATTGTAAGTATGTAAAATCGGGAGAAGTCTGATAGGAATTCGTCAATTGCTTCAGTTTTTGGTTTATTGGTCATTTGCGTTCTCCCAATCGTATATTGGTTTACGAAGGATATAAATATTATTGATAAAGATATATCTAAAAAAGATACATTTAAATATCTCCAAACTTCTCTATAAGAATAGACAAAACAAAGGCACAAAAAGGTGAAAATAAGTTGCCAAGAGACCCAATTTGCGGCATGATTGTGGACGCCGACAAGGCTATAAAACGAAAGATTGGAGACCGAACTTACTATTTCTGCAGTGAAACTTGCGCCCGAACATACGAGACGCCAGAACAAGAATTGAAGGCTATGAAACGTAGAGTTGCCATGGCATTAGCGGGAGTAATTGCCGTGGCTGGATTACGAGTGTTGGTGACGTTCGGCCTAGTGGCTGTCATAATGAGTTTCACAATAGTCGGCATTTCTGTCTATAGTCTAGCCATATTCATAGTATCAACACCTATTGTATGGCTTGCTGGATGGAGCATTATTTTGGGGGCATACAAGTCGCTCAAAAATCGAGCCATAAACATGGACGTATTGATCTCCGCTGGAGTGTTAGCAGGTTGGACATATGGAGCAGTTAATGCCTTCTTCCCAACAGTTGCGGTTGGCGGGGAGGGCTACTTGGAAATAGCAATCGGAATACTAGCCTTCGTCTTATTGGGTAAGTACATTGAGGAAAGCATAAGGAGAAGGTCTGCGGCATCCATTCGGAAGTTGCTTGAACTTCAACCAACAATAGCCAGAGTACTAAAAGACGGAAACGAGATTGAGGTTTCAATTGATGAACTTCAAGTAAATGATATAATCATCATTAAACCTGGCGAGAAAATCCCAACAGATGGAGTGGTAATCGCAGGCTACTCTTCTGTCGACGAAAAAATAATCACAGGTGAAAGCATCCCAGTTGAAAAAAACGTAGGAAGTGAAGTCATAGGTGCTACATTTAACAAAACTGGCTTATTGAAAATCAGAGCTACAAAAGTTGGAGAAGATACGGCATTATCGCAAATTGTGCGCCTAGTCGAGGAAGCCCAAGCTTCAAGCGCGCCTGTTCAGAAGTTCGCTGACCGCGTTGTTGCAAAATTTGTTCCCATAGTCTTCTCTGTTGCAGCAATCTCCTTCGCCTATTGGTTTATAACTACTTGGCAAGCTTCCGGGTCAGTATCCATCGCTTTCAACGCTGCCTTTTTCGTTCTTCTAGCTGTCCTCTTGATCGCTTGCCCATGCGCATTAGGCATCGCTACTCCAACTGCGATTTTGGCTGGAGTGGGCAAAGGCGCAGAGTATGGTGTATTGCTCAGAAGTGGGGAGTATGTTGAAAAAGCTAGAAAACTCAATACCGTAGTGTTTGATAAAACAGGAACTTTGACCAAAGGCGAGCCGTCAGTTACTGACGTTGTGACTTATGGCAACTATAAAGAAAAGGATGTACTAGAGCTTGCAGCTATCGCTGAGAAAGGCTCAGAACATCCGTTGGCAGAAGCAATAGTGAATGCAGCACATCAATCTGGCTTTAGTATTCCTGATACAGAGTCGTTTGAAGCAGTGCCAGGACACGGAGTGCGGTGCACCTTCGAGAACAAGAAAATATTGCTTGGAAACCGGAAACTTATGCTGGAAGAGAGAGTTCCCATTGAACAATTAGAAGAAAACCTACAAAAACTTGAAGGACAAGGCAAAACGGCAATGATTTTGGCAGTAAATGGAAAACCAGCAGGCATAGTCGCTGTTATGGACACACTTAAAGAAAATGCCGTTGAAGCAATAAAAAAGCTGAAAAGCATGAATTTAGAAGTAGCCATACTCACCGGCGACAACGAAAGAACTGCAAACGCCATTGCCAAACAATTAGACATCGACCACGTCATAGCCAATGTACTGCCTTGGGAAAAAGTTGATGCCATTAAAAAACTGCAAAGCCAAGGCAAAACAGTAGCAATGGTGGGCGACGGCATCAATGATGCGCCTGCCCTAGCACAATCCGACATCGGCATAGCAATCGGAAGCGGAACCGACATCGCAAAAGAGACAGGCGGCATTGTGCTGATCAAAGACGATTTAAGAGATGTAGCGCTTGGTGTTGAGCTAAGCAAAAAAACCATGAAAAAAATCAATTCCAACCTATTCTGGGCTTTCATATACAACACGGTCATGATTCCCGTAGCTGCTTTCGGACTGTTAAATCCTATATTTGCCGCCGGAGCAATGGCGATTAGCTCACTAACTGTGGTCACAAACTCAGCAACGCTAAAATTAGCCAAGTTCAAATTCGAAAAATTTAACGAGGAAACAGCAAAGCATTGAATGCATGCAACCACGGTTACCAACCTAATGGTAAGTTAACAATAGAAATGAATGAAGGAGGTGAAAGGTAGTATGGCTAAGGACCCAATTTGCGGGATGAATGTGGACGAGAAAACTGCCAAGTTCAAATCAGAACACATGGGCAAAACCTACTACTTCTGTAGCCAAATGTGCAAGACCACGTTTGATAAGAACCCAATGAAATACACAGGCGGTGGCAAGGAACACTCTAGGCATTAGAGACACTCTGAATGCTGCTAAAATTGAAGCAACATTGCAACTTTCCATTCAGTTTGCATTCTTCAGTGTGATCAACTCATCTTTGTTGAGAAGACTAAAACTTACAGCATAACCATTTTACGACTTACTCAATCGTGATTTCACAATTCTTTCAGCAACAGTTCTTCCAAGTTTTCTACATTCTTCTAATGCTTTTTCGTTCGGTGCATATTTTACTATCAAGCCAAGCTCAATAGTTTCCATTTCAAATCTTTTCTTCATAATTTCAAGCAGTAATGATGGTGCCTCGCCGCTCCAACCATAAGAGCCAAAAGCGGCTCCAATTTTACCTTTCAATTTTACTCCTTTTGCCGCAACTTCTTCTAAAAGCCTTTTCATGTCCATGCTGATATCATGATAATAGGTGGGCATTCCAAGAATAATTGCGTCAGCATTGGCTAGGTCTTCCACTTTTGCATAGTAGACTAGTTCGACACTAACGCCTGGCACTGACTTTGCTCCTTCAGCGACTGCTCGTGCCATCATTTCTGTGTTTCCAGTCTGGCTATAATATAGTATAAGCAATTTTGAGGCTTTCGGCATGATTAACCCTCGACATGTTTAGCATAAGAGAGAAGATATCTTTTAAGCCTTTTTGAGTTACGCATCTTGTCTTGACATTTTCTTCCATCAGATGCAAATGAAAATGTTAAGAAAAATATTTATTTCTAGTAATGATTTGAAATACTATTTAGGAAATCATAACTTATTAATTCAAACAATTACCCCTTTACTTCTTTGTTGAAACAACACTAGGAAGAATGTAATAATGAATAAACGGATTCTACTCGTATTGATTCCAATGGTCTTCTTAGGTCTCTTTGGAAGCTCGAAAATAAGCTTAGCCATTTCAGAAGGAACAATAGTTTGGTTAAATCCACCACTTGACCGTGGAGCAGTTGGTAACGATGTTTCTGTCAATGTGATGATTTCAGACGTTGCTAATCTTCATAGCTGGGAATTCAAGTTGTTCTATGAAACAAACTGTTTGAATGCATATAGTGTGACAGAGGGGCCATTCTTAAAGTCGTTTGCAGGCGTAAGTGGAACCTATTTTGGAATATACCAGATGAATGATGCCTATAATAGTACACACGGGCTTGTGTGGGCTTACTGTGTCATGCTTGGAACGCCTTCGCAACCAGCCACAGGAGGCGGGGTACTAGCGACAGTAAAGTTCAGATGCTCTGACAGCGGAACATCTCACCTAGCCCTAGACTATCCAGGACTCACATACCCAGCCAAACTGAAAGACACGGATTCAATCTCAATCCCATGCATAACCTCAGAAGGCATAGATGTCTTGGTCGTGGAAAGTGTACCACTAGATATCAGTATTGATGTTGGAGCACTCTACTTCCCAGAAGAGCAAGTAGAGTGGTACATTATGACAACGTATCGTGGTGTCTCTGTGACTCCAACTCAAATCAACGCAATATTATACAATCCAGACGGAGAATCTATGTCGCTTGTGCCGCAAGCGATTTCGACAGGCTTTTACAAAGCAACATATACAATGCCCTCAGATGCATCGTCAGGTACGTGGGCTATTGTCATAGAAGCCACTTACTCCGCAGACACTTTCGAAGCGCAGGGAACATCTTTCAAGACATATCTGCTCAGCTCAACTTTGAATTCCTTACAGTTGCATGTAACTGCAATTGAAGGATCTACTGCAACAATTCAGACAACCTTAGGCACAATAGAAGGAAGGATAATATCAATAAATGGTAACATTGCCACTATTCAAACAAACATTGGCATAATCAAAGCTGACATTTCAACTGTCAAAGCTAATACTACACCAAAAGCTGTTGACTGGACCACGATTGGTCTCGACATATCTTTGGCGCTACTAGCGTCTATAGCGGTTGTCTTAGTGGTTCTCTACCTCTATTTGCGTGCTCGTTTCCGCTCGGAGACAGTTCCGAGCTAACACGCACCCTCTTTTTTTATCAAATTTTCGCTTATGTAGTACAGATTCTTCATAGAAAAATTTGGATTTTATTTTACTTTTTCTTAAAAAATAGCCAGTTTTCTTTTCCTTTAAACCTGACTAAGCAATAGAGACCTTTGAGTTTGTTGCCTTTGATTTCGAAAATTAGCTTGTCTTCGTTTCTTTCTTTCATGACGTATTCCCCTTTATCCCAAATTTCTACGGTTCCAGCTCCATATTGTCCTTCAGGAATTGTGCCCTCAAAGGTTGCGTATTCTATAGGATGATCTTCTACTTGCACAGCCAGTCTTTTGACACCACTTTCTGTAGGCGGTTCTTTTGGAATTGCCCAGCTCTTCAAGACACCATCTATTTCGAGTCTAAAGTCATAATGCAAGTGTGTGGCATCATGTTTTTGGATTACATAGATTTTTCCATTTCCCAAACGCTTTTTCACCTTGTGGATTTATTAGGAAATTAAGTTCTTTTTAGCACATAAAGATTGCACAGGCAATATGCAAATGGTGGTTGAATGTTTCGAGGAAAGGAAATTCGGCTGAGTCTAATAGGTTTCGTCAGAAGAAAAGTGAAGGAAGAAGATGTAAAGGACAAAAGTCTCGTATGTTCAATCATTGTTAAGAAAGGTTATGAGAAGGCTCTTGATGGCGTAGAAGATTTTTCGCACATTTATGTCATTTTTTGGATGCACAAAATAGGCGATGCTGAAAGAAGAACATTGAAAACTCATCCACGGGGACGAATGGACTTGCCATTGTTAGGGGTTTTTGCAACACGCAGTCCTTTGCGTCCAAATCCAATTGGCTTGACAATTGTTGAGTTATTGGGGAGAAAAGGTAATGTTCTAACTGTCAGAGGGCTTGATGCTTTCGATGGCACGCCAGTTATAGATGTAAAACCTTACAATCACTGGGACAAAATTGAAGACGTAAAAGTTCCTAAATGGTGGTTAAAATTAGAAAAAGAGAAAGAAGGAGGATATTAGCTTACTTTCTTATCCCTAAAGTTGTTTCCCAAGTATCCGCATGACCCTCTTCTTCGGACACAATCTCTTCAATCATCAGTCGAGTGGTTGTGTCACCGATTTTGTCGCAAAGTTTTATGTGTTCCTTATAGACTTTTATGGCATTGTTTTCGCCAGCCAAGTCATCTTGCATCATCTTCTTAATGTTGCCACCAGTCTTAATTGGTGCCGGCTTTGTTGTTGGACTACCACCGAGATAGACAATTCTCTCTGCAAACTTCTCTAAATGTTTCATCTCATCTTTACCTGTTTTTTCGAAGAGGTCTATGATTTCTGGGCTTTCTAGCCCTTCTGCAGTCCATTCGTGGTGTAGATATTGAATTATGGCGCCAAGCTCTAATCCGACATCGATGTTTAAGGCTTTGATGATTTTTTCTCTATCCTCTTTGCTCATTAGGAAACTCATTTTTCATACCTCTTTGGATTATTTTATGTGATTTGCATAAAAGACTTTTTAAATCTTTCATGAAGGTGTCTCCCGATTTCCCTGCACAATTCCTTTTTTCTGTTTTGCGCAAAATAGAGATGTAATGTGCGCGCGTGCATGAGAAAAAAGTTTTATGAGAAATTACAGAAATATTGAAACATGCTTTGGTCTACTCAAATGTTACAGTTTCCTTTTTTGGCTCCTTTAATGGTTTTTTTTGTAAATCTAATTGTTTTGACTCTCATCCTTCATTTTGTAGGTCTTGCAGTAGTGGGTGGAGAAAAAACTAAAATTTCTAGAGCGTTCACAATTGCTTTTCTTGGAGCATTTGTAAACTTTGTCTTAACCCTCTTGTTTATCCTGTTGCCGATATCTGTAGTCTTTTCTTGGGAATATTCCCTTGTTTTTAGGGTATTCTTGTCTATTGTTGTTTTGTTGGCTTTGATAAGGAGTTTCTATAAGACTAGATGGTTAGGAGCTATTGCAGTGGCAGTCTTGGTGCTAGTTATGTTAGTATTAGAACTTTTTGTGAAAGATTTCTTATTATCACTAAAAATAGTTCTTATTCTTCAATTACTGTAATCGATTGAGTTGGACACAAGTCTACGCATGCGTAGCAGGATATGCAGTATTGCTCTTTTGTTGGGACTGATTTCACTGTGTCTGGATGTGTTTTGATTTTCTGTAGTTCAAAGACATTTACTGGGCAAACTTCTTTGCATGCGCCGCTTCCGTTACATTTTTTCCAGTTGACTTTAACTTTGATCATCTGTTTTCATTCAAAACGTATTGAACTTGTACGAATCTTAAATAGTTTTCAGCATAGTTTGATGTTCTAACGAATGGATGCTATACATAAATCATAAATATAGTAATTTTAATATGCCTATGCTGGTGAAAAAGCAAAAAAAGGGGATTTTGTATGAGTTTTCTGCTGAAGAAGGAAGATAGAAAAAAAATTATTGAAGCTCTGAACCAAGGCGTAGCTCGAGAAATTACTGCAATCATACAGTACTCTTACCACCATGTGATGGCTAAAGGAATGGAGAGTCCAGCGCTCTCAGAAATGTTCGAGAAAGTTGCCATTGAAGAGATGGATCATTTAGAAAAGTTTTCTGAAAGAATCAACTATTTTGGTGGAGTCCCGACTACAAAGCCGAATCCAATCAAGGTGGGTGGAACGCTTAGGCAGATGGTTGAAAATGACTTGGAACTAGAGTACCAGGCTGTAAAATTGTACAAGGAACAAATCAAAATTGCGAAGGAAATAGGTGACACAACAACACGACTCATGCTAGAAAAAGTCTTAACCACAGAGGAAGAACACACCGATAAATGGGAAACAGCCTTAGCAAAAAGAATAAAGTAGCTAATTTTCTATCTTACTATCAGAACTGAACATTTCGCATGATGGCTTACGTCGTCGCTTACGCTTCCAAGAAAGAACCGTTTCACTGTACTTAGTCCACGATTTCCAACAATGATGAGATCGTATTTTCCTTTCTCTGCGACATTGATTATAGTTTCTGCAGGATTGCCAAACTCTAATTTCTTGTCAAATTTTACTCCTTTCACTTCATTAGACGCCTCTGACAGAATACGTTCACCAACATCTTTTGCGACGCCGGGTTTCAGCTCAAATAACATGGATTGCTGAACATTAAGTAATGTGATATCAGCCTTAAGCCTTGAAGCAAGTTGAACAGCATGCTTAAGTGCTTTTTTCGCATTTTCAGAACCATCAATTGCCATAAGAATTTTCGATATTTTTGCCCCTATCTTGACGATTAAGACTGAACAAGGTGCATGCGTGGCAACTTTGTCCGCGACACTTCCTAGGGAAAAGGTTTCTGCTTCGCTTTCTCCACGGTTCCCTATCACTACAAGATCGTATTTTCCTTTTTCGATTTCTTGTATCATCGCTTCGGCAGGATCCATATATTCGTCAAGTATAGTTTCAGCTTTAATACCTTTTTCTTTGAAAAACATCGCTGCCCCATCGATGACGCTTTTCCCTTGCTGTAAAAAGTGACCTGTAATCTCTTTAGCCATCTCTTCAGACATTGTGAAGAATTTTGGTCGCAACATCCCACCTGAGAACTCATGGGCGATCACATGCATCGCTGCAACCTTTGACTTGAAATTCTTTGCAATTTCAACGGTTAATTCTTCAGCTCGAAGAGATGCCAAAGACCCGTCTACGGCTACGAATATCTTATTAAAATACGTTTGGTTTTCCATTTCTTTGTCTCCAGTTTGTTTTAATTAGATATTTAGAAGCTATAATTTATGTCTTACTAGAATATACATAGGACAATGTGCGTTTATAGCATAAAGAAGGAAGTGCATACATGGGAAAACTGCTCATAATCTTGTTTTCTTCACCAATTCAATTTCAGAACACAGACACAGTATACGAATTTGCCAAAGCAGCGATCAAGGAGGGGCATAAAATTTCTATCTTCTGCGACATTGATTCTATTTATGGCTTGCAGTCAAGCCAAATCCTGCAAGATCAAACAACACCAGCGAAAAAGTTTGCTGAACTAATCGACAAAGGAGTCTATGTTTTGGCTTGCCGAGAAAGTGCCAGACTCAGAGGCATCAACTTAAAAAAGCAATCTTTCAAAGGTGTAAAAGAAAGCAGCCTTGCTGAACTCGCTCAGTTAATTGAAGAATCGAACCGAGTTGTAGCGTTTGGCTTTTAAGGTGCATAAATATGCCAAAAAAGATTCTTTTAGTAATAAAAAGTCCGCCTTACGGAAGCCTAATGGCTGCAGAAGGGCTCAGAATAGCCACAGCACTAATCGCTATGGATATTCTCCCTCAACTAGTATTCGTTGACGACGGTGTCTATTGCTTAGTCAAAAATCATAAGCCAGAAGTTGCCGGACTAAATTCTTTTTATGACAGATTGAAAACTCTTTCAGACCTTATCGGATTGTACGTCGCAGAAAACTCTTTTACAAAACGAAACTTAAACATTGAGGACATTGACAAAACATATCACGCGAAAGTGATATCCCTCACTGAAGTTGCTGAACTAGTTGCAGAAAATGAAGTTGCCATCGCGTTTTAGGAGAGAGCGCTTTGTTAATAATCTTGAGCAAATCTCCCTTCGGTGGCGATTTCGATTCAATTCTCAAAATGGCTTCGGAAATTGCCAAAATGGGAGAGAAAGTCGGCGTATTGCATATTCAAGATGCCTGCATAGCACTTACTTTGCCAGAATATCTTGGAAAAATTGTAGACCATAGGTTTGAATTGTATGGTTTAAAGGCGGATTGCGAAGCTAGAGGCTTATTAGAAAAAGTTGAAAAACGTGTCAAGATACTTGACTATAAGGGATGGGTTAAACTAGTGATGGACGAATATGATAAGATAGTTTCTTGGATTTAGCTTTCCTTCTCAATCCACCAAATCCATCCTCTTCTTTCAGGAGAAAGTTGCCCCTTAATAATTCCCTTTAAGCGTAGTCTATTTAGGAAAACTGGGGTATTGTCTGGACAAGCGACTAACAATTTTCTGGTTTCTCCTTCGATGTCTCTTGTTGAAAGCGGTTTCTCTGCTTTTTTCAAAATGGAAAGAATGATTTTAGTTGCTTCTTTTTCGTTTAGTTTATTTGAGTTCATAAATGTAGATCCCCTTTTCAAACTAGGCGCTTTTTAAGATAAGATAATTTTGGTTTAACGCTTAATAATTGCTGACTCTTAAGTTGCTTAAAAGAGGTGAATAGGATGAAAATCTTTCACTACCATGATGTTAAGGCGAAAGATGCAGATGAGGGAGCCTCAAAATTGAAAGTGAGATGGCTTATTACTAAAGAGATAGGAGCCGAAAATTTTGCAATGAGATTGTTTGAGATGGAACCTGGAGGCCACAGTCCCTTTCACAGTCACCCCTGGGAACACGAGGTCTTCATTCTGGAAGGTGAAGGTCTTGTGGTTGGCGAGGGACGCGAAAGAGAGTTCAAAGCTGGTAACGCCATCTTCATTCCTCCAAATGAAAAACATCAATTTAAAAACAATGGCGAAAAAATCGTAAAGTTTCTATGTCTTGTTCCCATTCATGAATGATTTTCTATCTAGACTTCATGAAAAAATTCTTATAAAGAAGAGTTCGACAGCGTATCTGGGATTTTGAATGAGTGAAGGGAAGGCAAGAATTGACAAGAAGACCCATGTTCTCAACATAATCAGATTACTCGAAAAAGAACACCCAGACACTAAAATAACGCTGGATTACACTAACCCTTTAGAACTCTTAATCGCCACTATCCTCTCAGCTCAATGCACTGATAAAAGGGTAAACATAGTAACAAAGACGTTGTTCAAAAAATACAAAACCCCAAAAGACTATGCTGACGCTGACATTGAAGAACTTGAAGAAGACATAAAATCCACAGGCTTCTACAGAAACAAGGCTAAGAACATTAAGAAATGCTGCCAACTCTTAATCGAAAAATTCAATTCAAAAGTTCCAAAAACAATGAATGAACTCCTTGAATTGCCAGGCGTTGCCAGAAAAACAGCCAACATAGTTTTGTCAAACGCTTATGGAATAATAGAAGGTATTGCAGTTGACACTCATGTTCGCAGACTTGCAAAACGGCTTGGGCTAACAGAAAACGAAGACCAAGACAAAATTGAGAGAGACCTAATGGAAATTACCCCAAAAGCACAATGGGCGAAAATTACTGACCTACTGATATTTCATGGTAGAAGAGTATGTTTGGCAAAAGTTCCAAAATGCGAGATCTGTGTGCTGAACAAGATTTGTCCTTCAGCTTTCATTTTCTAATAGAAAAAGCAACCGAAAGACTGATATATGACGTACGTCATAATTTATCGCTCGGATATCAAACCATTTTAACGGGCGAAATTCTGCTCAAGAGAATTTCTTAACTATCTCTCCTTCCTTATTCCTCACTTCTACAGTCAAAAATCCTTCATTTGCCAAGTTTCTCGCTGCGCACTTGATACATGGATCATAAGCCCTGATAACCATCTCCACGCTGTTAAGCAGTCCAGGTTTTACTTCGCCTGATTTTATGAATCCCTTTGCGGCGTCTTTCACGCTTTGATTTATGGCTGTATTATTGATTTGAGTTGGAATGATTAGTTTGATGTTCTTTGTTTTGCCAGCATTATCCAAAGCGTAGCGATGTACCAAAGTGCCACGAGGTGCCTCTACTACCCCTATCCCGAAGCCTTCTTTTGGCACAACCTTAACTCTCAAGTCAGTTTTCGTTATCTCCATGTCTTCTAATAATTCAGTTGCTCTCTCACAGGCGTAAAGTAGTTCAATCAGTCTGGCATAGTCAAAAAGCAAGGTCTCATGGACAAGCCTTCCAAATCGTATTCTAAATTCTCTAAACTCCATTTTAGCCAAAGGCGTCAAAATGTCGCCGATTACATTCATTCTAGGAGTTGGACCGACTTTCAATATTCCTTCTGGCCAACCTAGGCTTTTCAGATAGGCGAATTTTGCATATGTCCATCCTAACCTCTTCTCTTCTATATAGTCTAAGCAGTTTTCAGGATCAAATTCAGCGACTTTATCTCCTGTTGGAGATATTATTCGCAAGTTTCCCTCGTAAAAGTTCAGCAAGTCGTTTTGAACTAGCCCCATGTAATAAGATTTTACGGTTGCAATACTTTTGAATTCGTCCCATTTTCTTTCGAAAAGTTCTTTTCCCAACAAAACTGCTGTTTGCGCTAGTTCTAAAGCCTTCTTTCCCTTGTCTACTAAATATGCTCTTTCACTTTCTTTTAATGGTCTTATAATGCCGCCTGGAATAACTGAGACCACATGAATTTCTCTTCTTCCAACAGCTTGAAGAATCTGCGTTCCAAACATCTTTAGTTCTAAAGCTTTTTTTCCTAATTCTGGGTTTTCACGCATGATTTCGAAAATATTTCTTTTTGAAGGATCCTCTTCCAGTTTGAAATAGAAGTCTGGCAAGATTAGGAAGAAGAATACTAGAGAGTCGTTTGTAATTATTTGACCCATAAGCAAAAGTTCTCGAAGTTTTTTAGCTGTTTCTGTAATTTCTACATTGTAGCCATTTTCAATAGCCTTGGCAGATGCTATGACATGGGCTGTTGAGCAGACTCCACATACGCGGGAAATTATGAATGGTAGTCTATCAGTTTCCATTCCGCGAAGGAATTGTTCAAATCCTCTAATCTCTGTGACATGAAAGTGAGCGTCAGATACGTTTCCAGATTCGTCTAGGAGTATTGTGACTTTTCCGTGTCCTTCGATGCGAGTTGTCGGAGAAATTGTAATCTGTTTTAGCTCTTTTGCTGTGGCCATTTTTAGATTATTCGCTCCATCGACTTAGATCTCTCTACTTTTTTCGAGAAAATAAAAGTGTGGAAAACAAAAGGGTTCTGATACAGTTCTTTTTTAACTTCTTCCACGTCTATGCCTGTTCTGCGTGAGGTTACTCTTATCAGAAAATCATACAGGTCTCTTGATCTATAAGTCAGTGAGTCTGGTGGCCCTCTACATCCGAAGCATGTGAATCCAACTCTTGGGCATGGTGCTCCACAGCCATCTCGTGTAAGTGAGCCTAAGCATATGAACCCTTGACTTAGAAGACAGATTTGCGGGTCATCTGCTTCTTCATAGATTCTTTTAAGATGCTCAGGTCTAACAGCGACTATTTTTCTGTTGCATTCTAGGCAGACTACGCCTGTGTTTCTTTCTGGTTTTTCTCCTTTCAGCCAGCTTTGCAAGGTTTTTTGTATTGGGGTTGGCATTGGGGGGCATCCTGGTATATAAATGTCTACGTCAACGAAGTTGTCTATGGGGTACATCATGTCTTTTAGTTTAGGCAGCGAAGTTGCATGCCTATAAACGCCGGGGTATTCTTCTTCTAACGCTTTTTTTAATGAGAATACGTTGCCTAGGCTTGTTACTCCGCCGTGTGTGGCGCA
>Ga0315280_10004671_pt1 | contig 20031 bp, 17 predicted proteins | sample YL17G06_40_MG_FD_203697 | JGI IMG/M metagenome (GOLD analysis project Ga0315280, IMG submission 203697) | Sediment microbial communities from Yellowstone Lake, YNP, Wyoming, USA - YL17G06_40 | ecosystem: Environmental > Aquatic > Freshwater > Lake > Sediment | place: USA: Wyoming | collected... | reverse complement strand
AAGGATGCTTGTTGCAGACGGATCTTCCTCAAACTTCGTAGTCTCCAGCCATTCGATGGAGGCCTGCACGCCTACCTTAGCTGCAGAGTGGCGCAGGGCCTCGGTTATGCTCACGTAGGAGTCTGCAAGCTTCGTGTACTTTCCACACATCCCTATCTTTACCACCTTCGAGGACCTCTGGAAGGACTTGGCAATGGCCGCCCATGAGTCCCAATCCGGCTTCCCGTCCTTTAGGCAGAGCCTCTTCACTATGTAGTCACCCATGCCCTGCTTATCCAGTTCCAGCGGCACGAGGTAAATGCTCTCGGCATCGTACGACGTGAAGACGGCCTCTTGGGGCACGCTGCCGAACAAAGAGATCTTCTTCATAACTGACTCTTCCAGTTGTACTCTGCATCTTGCCACAAGTATGTCGGGCTGCATACCTATTCTCCGCAGCTCTTGGACGCTGTGCTGGAAGGGCTTGCTCTTCTGCTCCTTGGTCACGTCTAGGATTGGCACGAGGGCCAGGTGCACAAAGAGGGTGTTCTCGAAGCCCTCCTCCAGACGCATCTGCCTAACTGCCTCGAAGAAGGGCTGGCTCTCGATGTCGCCCACCGTGCCCCCTATCTCCACGAGGAGGATGTCAGTCCCTGCCATCTTCGCGGCGGACTTTATGCGGCTCTTTATCTCGTCGGTAATGTGCGGTATGATCTGGACGCACCTGCCCAGGTACTCGCCCTTCCGCTCCTTCTCAATCACCGTCGCGTAGATCTGCCCCGTCGTTATATTGTTAAACTTCGGGATGCTTATGTCCAAGAATCGCTCGTAATGACCAAGATCCAGGTCGGTCTCTCCCCCGTCGTCGGTGACGAAGACCTCACCGTGCATGTATGGGTTCATCGTCCCTGCGTCCATGTTGACGTATGGGTCTATCTTAACGACAGACAGGGTGTACCCCCTCACCTGCAGCATCTTTCCTATCGAGGAGGTCAGGATCCCTTTCCCGACGCTGCTCAGGACCCCGCCTGTTACGAAGACGAACTTGGCCATATCTAACACCAGTTTAGTTCTGTAAATTATCAGTTCCTTTAGAATAAAAAGGTTCCCGAGCCACATTTCTGAGGACGCTAAGCAGGAGGCAGGCTACGCCAGGTCACTTATTCACTACCTCAAACTTCTTTATGGACCATGTGCCTGCGTTGTGGTGCCAAGACGTTTCGGCCTCGAGTATTTTTATCTTTTTTTTGAAGAGTGGGGAGTCGCAGACAAAGGTCTCGTACTCACCGCCCTCGCCCGAGGCATTGATGCCATATTTCTCCTTGAGCTTAAGAAGTGACCTCACGCGGTCTTTGTCGAGCTGACTCCCCAACCAGTCTCTGCCGAGGCCCTCTGCTGACACTGAGGCGAAGTAGACCTCGAAGCCGAGACCCAGAATCTCTCTTAGGAGGGCTTCCTCGGGAGCACCCCATAACGGCGATAGCTCCTCAAGACCTAAATTTTTGCATATCTGGTCGACCCTCTCCCTCTGGTACCTGCTGGCGATCGCGCCGGTGCCTATCCCCTCGATATTCCATTTATCCTTCAGGCGGGACAGAATCGAGCCAAGTTCCTGCACCTCGACCTCCTTCTCTCCGGAAACCACAGCACGTTCCCACGGTATTTCCATGCAGTCTGCCTGAATTTTGGTGAGTCCCACGTTCGGTATGTGAAACATCCACGAGTCGGATCTCTTGGCTATCACTGATACCAGAGCCACGATCTCGTGTCCGACCCTATGAATTCGATAAGTAGCCAGATTGCTGTCTTTTCCTCCTGAATAAAGGATGGCAACCCTCATATCTGTCGCCTCAGAAGGCCAGCAAGACAGCGAGCAAGCCCGTCAGGAAGATCCCGTCGAAGGTACCTGCGCCGCCTATGCTCATATTGGCTGCGCCGAGCGTCTTTATGGAGTTTATGTGAAAGAGGTCTGCACCCACTAGCGTGCCTACTGTGCCTCCCACGTAGGCGACGACTGGGGCGTAACCGCCGCCGACTATGACCGCAACTATGGCAGAGATCAACGGCGGTATAAACATCGGAGTTACTATGCCTAGCCCCTGTACCGGTCTTGCCACGAAGAAGAGGATTGCCGCAATTATTGGTATGGCTATCACCGAGGGGACTACAGCGGGTCTGTTCCTCAGCAAAAGGTACGCCGATAAGGCGAGGGGCATTATGGCACCCCCTAGATTTATTGATATTATGGCCTCAGAAGGCCTGGATTCCACCGAAGGCACGGGATAGGGCATTCCGAAATAGTAGACGTACCTCACCGATACGGCGGCCCTTTGAACTGTGGTTCTCCATACGGGGATGTTAATAATGCTGCCTATGAGGCTCACAAATAGGAAGGCCAGGAAGCTGTACCAACCAAGACCGAACTGGCTCAGGGTACGCCCGATAAACCCCAAGAAAAGAAATGGGGCCAAAAAGATAACAAGTATGAAGAAGATCATTAATACTAATTCGATGACGGGAAGGAAGAACATCCTCGAACTCATCAAAATGACCTTAATGGGATATCAAGGCAAAAAGATATAACTTTTTGGATAATTATATAACGATGTGATTGTTATGGAGAGGGTGCTCGTTACACTCACTCCATCCGAGGCCAAGCGCCTTATCGGCAAGGCAGTAGCCACGATGGAACCGGTCAGAGAGTGTCTGAAGAAGGGGACTATTGTCATCTGTCTCGGGACAACAAACGCCTACGTAGCCGAGGAGATCCTCGGAAGACGGATAGAGGAAAAGGGGATGTTCTCCATGGGCGTGATAACCCCGGAAGGGACCTGCATATCCAATTCGAAATACAGGATGAAGGAGATGGTCATCTCTAAAGGGAAGGTCACGAAGCTCGGACTTAAGGGCGTGATCGAGAAGCTCGGATCCTCTGACGTATTCATTAAAGGGGCAAATGCCATAGATCCTTGGGGCAACGCCGGCGTATACCTAGGGTCAACCGTAGGAGGGACCATGGGCATGAGCATAGGGGTCCTCCTCGCGAGGGGCGTGAAGATCATTGTACCGGTGAGTCTGGAGAAGTGCATCCCCTATGCGATACTGGATCTCGTGCCGAGGCTTGGCAACCAGAGGTTCCTGGCTTCCATGAACCTTCCTGTGGGAATGATGCCGATTCCTGGAGAGGTCGTGACTGAGATCGAGGCGGTGAACACCCTCTTCGGCTGCGAGTGCATGCCCATCGGCGGCGGGGGCATAAACGGCGGCGAGGGATCGAGGTGTTACCTGATAGAGGGAGACAGGAAGAGCGTCAGAGCGGCTTGGGACGCTGTTTTAAGGATCAAGGGTGAGAAGCCGATCGCCGCAGAGGTTGAGGACTGCAAGAAGTGCAAGATGAGATGCAGGAAGGGGTTGGAAGGTGCTACTTGAGGTAGAGGACCTGCACGTCAACGTTGAGAAGAAGGAGCTGCTGAAGGGAGTCGACCTGAAGGTGGATAAGGGAGAGGTCGTTGCTGTGATGGGCCACAACGCCTCGGGAAAGACCACCCTCGCGCTCACCTTGGCGGGCTTCCCCCAGTACGTTGTCACGAGGGGCAGGATCACCTTCGACGGCAAGGACATTACGTACAAGACGATAGACGAGAGGGCGAGGGCGGGTATGGCGCTGGCATTCCAGTCCCCGCCAGCGATCAGGGGCATAAGGCTCGGCCATGTCATCTCCCTGGCCGGAGGGGTGAACCCGTGGACGCCCAGACCCGGGGACGATCTAGACCTGCCAAAGAAGATGCTGGAGAGGGTCAACCTAGAGCCCTCGCTTTACTTAAATAGAGAGCTTAATGTGGGCTTCTCCGGCGGAGAGAGAAAGAGATCCGAGCTCGCCCAGATTTTTGCAATGAAACCGAAGCTGATGATATTGGACGAGCCCGACAGCGGTGTGGACATAGACTCTTTGAGGGTGGTGGGGAACAGTCTGAAGGACTACATTATCAGTTACGGTTGCACTGTGATAATAATAACTCACCACAGACATATCCTGCAGTACCTGAAACCAACGAGGGTACACGTAATGTCCAACGGGAGGATCGTGATTACAGGGAGTTATGATGAGTTGATACCGAAGATCGAGGCAATGGGGTACGAGCAACTCATAAAGGAGGCGACGGCACATGGATGACGCGTGGAGAGAGAAGTTCAGGATGCGGGCCCTGCAGGCGGTAACGAAAAGGGCCCCATACGGGAATGACATCGACCTTAGCGAGTTCATACAAGCAGGTAGCATTCCGGTGACCATCCCAGAGGAGGCGAAGAAGAAGAGTCTAGAGGTGGGCGTGGACGTAAGCGAGATCAAGAGCGGAACCTACTTCCAGCTGGACCACGCTGTGCTCCTCAGTCAGCTGGCATCGAGGATAAAGGGACTGGAGCTCATGCCAACAGACCTCGCCCTAGGCAAGTATGAGTGGCTGAGAGAGTACTACTGGAAGGCGCTCTCGGTGGAGCAGGACAAGTATACGGCCATGGCGGAGCTGAAGCAGACGAAGGGCTACTTCATAAGGTCGGCACCGAACGAGAAGATAGAGCGCCCGGTGCAGGCTTGCCTCTACATCGACACAGAGGGGTTACTGCAGGCACCCCATAACATAATCATTGCGGAAGAGGGATCAGAGCTGAACATAATAACTGGTTGTACTGTCGGTGATAAGACGAAGAGGGCAGCACACCTAGGGATAAGCGAGTTCTACGTCAAGAAGAACGCCACCATCATATTCACCATGATCCACAGCTGGGGGGACGAGACCTACATAAGGCCGAGGATGGCGGCCATCGTCGAGGAGGGCGGGACCTTCATATCGAACTACATTCTTATCAGGCCGGTAAGGGACATCCAGAGCTACCCGACGGCCTATCTGACGGGCAGGAACGCCAAGGTGAAGTTCAATACGATTATGTACGCGAGCAAGGACTCCATAATAGACTTGGGCAACAGGATAATTCTCATGGAGGAGGGCACCTCGGGGGAGTCCGTCTTCAAGGTCGTTGCTACCGGGACGGCGAAGGTCTACAACAGGGGGCAGATAATAGGCCAGAGCAAGAACACTAAGGGGCACCTCGAGTGCAGGGGTTTGATGCTCTGCCCCACGGCCTCCATAACCGCCATACCCGAGCTCATAGCCGAGCACTCGGAGACGGAGCTCTCCCACGAGGCGGCCATAGGCAAGCTGCAAGAGGAGCAACTCAACTACCTTATGTCCAGAGGAATTCAGCCCGACCAAGCTATAGGCATACTGGTTAAAGGGTTCTTGGATCCAGGCTTGCCTGGGTTACCGGAGAATTTGCAGGCAGAGATCAGGGGCAGACTCTCCCTATTGGACAGGAGCAGCGGCGGCAAGAAGGAGCCATGTTAGAAGAGGGAACGCCCGCAGGGCGTAGGCGGTGGCGCCTATGAGAAGGATAAGTCGCCCGAATACACCTTCTTCCTGCCTTCCTTTGTCTCGACTATGAGTGAGGCGTCGTCGTCGATATCGACCGCCCGGCCGCTGATGGAACTTCCAAACGACTGGATCGTCACCGTGCGCCCTATTGTGCATGACAACGGCTTCCAAGCATTGAGAACTCTTTGGAAGCCCTCTCTTGTGGCCGAGAGGTAGAGGCGCTCAGAGCCCTCAAGGATTCGACCGAGTAGCTCTGCCCTGTCCACCCGGCGGTTCAGTACGTCGTACATGGAGGTCGAGGAGGAACGGATCTCGTCCGGGAGGTCGCGGGGAGAGAAGTTAACGTTCAGGCCGATGCCCACCAGCACGTAGTCGACCCTGTCAGGCTCCCCGGAGGTCTCAATGAGGACGCCGCAGATCTTTTTGCCGTTCACCAAGAGATCGTTGGGCCACTTCAGGCGGGGCCTCAGGCCGTAAGACTCTAGGGCTCTAGCAACGGAGACGCCGAAGAGAAGGGTGAGTTTGTACATCTCCCTCATCGGGATTAACGGCCTCAGTAGGAGGGTGAACCATAGTCCGCCCTTGGGTGACGACCACAGCCGGCTCATCCTTCCCTTTCCTGCCCTCTGCTCCAGTGCAACGACGACCGTCCCTTCAGGGGCACCCGCATTAGCCAGCTTACGCCCGTAGTTTTGGGTGGAGTCCACGCACTCCAAGGTGATGGCCACCCTCCCAAACTTGGAAGAGCTTACCTTCATCCTGAGCTCGAGGGGAAGCAGCCCGTCGAACCGCGGCAGCAACCGGTAGCCTTTTCCCCGGACGGATTCTATCGAGTAACCGGCCCTCCTGAGGGCGCTAACATGTTTAAAGACGACCGTTCTCGATACTCCCAGTTTACGGGCTGTATCCTCCCCTGATACGAAGGTTCCTCTTATCAGGAGGTCGTCTACGGCTTTGGACGACAAGACTACCACAAAAACAGGAGGAGGGTCGTGGGATTAAAAAAGTTTTAGTTTTGGTTTGTGCTCCCACGACCTAGACCACTTCAGATTACGCCTTCTTTCTTCAGTGTCTCATATTGGACCTTTGTGTAGCCCAAGATGGTTGTTAGGATCTCCTCGTTGTGTTGTCCGAGTAGGGGTGCGGGCGTGAAGGTCTTTATCGGGCTCTCCGAGAACTTTATAGGACACCCAGCCACCCTGACCTTGCCGTACTGTGGTTGTTCGAATTCCACGATCATCTCTCTGGCTTTGACGTTGTCGTCATCGACCGCCTCTCCCACATTGTACACAGGACCAGACGGAACGTCGTTTGCAAGAAGCAGTTTTGCGATGTCCCACCTCGTCCTGTCCTTGGTGTAATCCTCTATCATGGGCTTCAGTATGGCCTCGTTCTTACACCTCAGCGAGTTGGTGGCGAACCTCGGATCGTTTGTCCACTCAGGTTTCCCTATGGCAGGACAGAAGCGCTTCCAGATGCCGTCGTTGCCAACGGCTATTACGACGTATCCGTCTTTTGCCTTGAATATGTCGAACGGTGTTATTGAGGGATGTTTTGCACCTATCCTCGTCGGGCTCTTGTGCTCCAGGGTGTACCGTATGACCGCGTTCTCAAGGACGGCGAGCATGGAGTCCACCTGGGCGACATCTACCTTCTGACCCTTTCCAGTTATATCGCGGTACCTAAGCGCCGCCAGTATCCCGATTGTGAGGAACATCCCCGAGATGATGTCCCCTATGGAGGAGCCGGCCCTCACCGGCGGTTTGTCCGGCCAACCATTTAAGTCCATAAAGCCGCCCATGGCCTGGCCTATGATGTCGTAGCTGGGCCACCGGCTGTAGGGACCGTAGTGGCCGAAACCCGAGCCGCAGGCATATATCAGCTTCGGGTTGATCTTCCTGAGTTCGTCGTAGCCTATCTCCCACTCGTCCATCGTGCCCGGTTTGAAGTTCTCTAGCAGAACGTCGCTCTTCTTCACCAGTTCTTTGAGGATCTCTTTTGCTTTGGGGCTCTTCAGGTTTAGCGTCAGGTCCTTGTGGTTTCTGTGTATGCTCACGAAATATCCGCTCTTGTCGGGCCCTTGGACGTTGGGGAAGAAAGGTCCCCACTCTCTGCTCATGTCTCCAAAATTCGGTCTCTCGACCTTGATAACTTCTGCACCCAGGTCTGCTAGGACCATGCCGCAGTATGGCCCGAAGAGGGCACCGGTTAGGCTTAATACGCGAACTCCTTCAAGTGGTCTTTTTAACGTGATGATCACCTATTAGTCCCGAATGAGGCGACCATATAAATAAAAATTACGGAAGGCCTTTTCGGCGGCTTGAGAGCGCTCAGGCGTATGAGCGGATTAAGGAAGAGTGAAGCTCTGACTGAAATGGAATAAGCCCTTAAAAGAGAAAGTGGGAAGGAAGAGAAAAGGGAAGATAGGAGGTCATACGGGTATGTTCCCGTGCCTCTTGGGAGCTCTGGGCTGGATATCTCTCTTTGAGACCAAAGTCTCCAGGGACTTGATGAGCAACGGTCTTGTCTCTTTGGGTAAGATCACTGAATCGACGTACCCCATCTGGGCAGCGATGTACGGGTTCGCAAACTTGTTCCTGTATTCTGCTACGAGTTTGTTTGTGATCTCTTTTACCTCTTCTGGGGTCTTTGCCTTCATAAGCTCGTTCCTGTGGATGATCTCGACCGCGCCCTCAGGACCCATTACTGCGATCTCTGCAGTTGGCCACGCGAAGACGACGTCTGCACCCAAGTGCCTGCTGCACATTGCGATATAACCGCCTCCGTACGACTTCCTCATAATCACAGAGAGCTTTGGCACCGAGGCCTCGGAGTAAGCGTAGATGACCTTGGCACCGTGCCTGATTACACCGCCGTGTTCCTGCTTCGTGCCCGGGAGGTAGCCTGGGACATCAACAAATGTTATCAGCGGAATGTTGAAGGCATCGCACGTTCTCACGAACCTAGCGATCTTGTCTGAGGAGTCGACGTCGAGGCACCCGGCGTAGACCATGGGCTGGTTTGCGATCACGCCCACAGATCTTCCGTTGAGCCTTGCGAACCCTACGACAGCGTTGGGTGCGAATTGGGCGTGCGCCTCGAAGAACGAACCTCTGTCGAATATGTGGTTAAGGATGTCGTGCACGTCGTAGGGCTTCTTCGGATCTACTGGGACAACCTCGTTCAGCTCCTCGTCCATCCTGTCTGGAGGATCTGCGCACTCCATTATGGGCGCGTCATCCATGTTGTTGGAGGGGAGGTAGTTCATCAGGTTCCTGATCTGCTTCAGGCACTCCTCATCGTTGTCAACGGCGTAATGGGCGACGCCACTCAGCTTAGCGTGTGCGTCTGCACCACCCAGAGCTTCGAAGGTGACGTCCTCTCCGATGGCGGCCTTGACGACCTTTGGACCGGTTATGAACATGTAGCTCGTCTTTCTCACCATGAAGATGAAGTCTGCAAGGGCTGGGGAGTAGACTGCACCGCCAGCGCAGGGACCCATTATCGCGATGACCTGAGGGATGACGCCCGAAGCCATTACGTTCCTGTAGAAGATCTCGCCGTATCCTGCGAGGGAGTTTATGCCCTCTTGGATCCTCGCACCGCCCGAGTCGTTCAGACCGATGCACGGCGCTCCGGCCTTCATTGCCATGTCCTGGATCTTTGTGATCTTCTTTGCATGCATCTCGCTGAGGGAGCCGCCGACGAAGGTGAAGTCCTGCGAGTAGACGAAGATAGGTCTGCCATTTATAGTGCCGTACCCTGTCACCACAGCGTCGCCTAATACGCGCTTCTTGTCCATGTCGAAGTCGTAGCACCTGTGCACGACCAGCTGGTCGACCTCTACAAGGCTGCCGGGGTCGAGAAGCTTATCCACGCGCTCCCTTGCGGTGAGCTTTCCGCCCTTGTGCTGCTTCTCTATGGCCTCGCTTCCTCCACCGAGTTTGGCCTTCTCTTTAAGATCATTCAGTTCCTTAAATTTGTCAGATAATGATGGGGCTGACATTTTCAACACTCCTTTTCATTTCATATCACTCTATCACGACCAGCGGATCTCCAACGTTCACGAACTTGCCGGGCTGTACTTTTATCTCCTTCACCTTTCCGGCCCTATTCGACTTTATCGGGTTCTCCATCTTCATTGTCTCAAGGGTCAGCATGACGTCCCCAACCTTAACCGTGTCTCCTGCCTTCACCTTGATTGTCATGACGATTCCGGGCATCGCCGCCTTGATCGTGCCGCCGACTGCCGCTACCGCCCCCGGAACTCCAGCCACTGTGGCGCCAGCAGCAGCTGCCGCCGTCTGAAGGCAGGGCGGGAGCATGTCAGCGATGCTTATCTTGAAGGTCTCGTCATTGACCTTCACGTCATAGAGGCCGTACGCCCTCTCGCTGATGTTTATGCTGTAGTTGACGTTCCCGATGTTGAGTTGGAATTTGTTTGTCCTTGACATGGCTCGCACCTCTATCTTGCGTTCTTCAGCCTATCAGAGATGACCCAACCGCTGCTGACTGGCTGCCTCTGGGGTTTGCTCTGTATGTAGGAGGCGATGGCGGCCGCAAGCGCAACGGTCTTCTTGTCGGTCACCGGACCGCCGGACTGTGAGCTCTCCTCCGTCTTCTGTTGTATCTTGCTCAGAACGTTTGCCTTGCTCTTCCGCCATACCTCATCCTCATCGTATTGGATCTTCACCTTCTCTAGGATATTCCTGTCCTGTATGAACTCTGTGTGGATTTTGCCCTTGATGAACTCTTCATCGTTCATCATTACCTTGTGGAAGGGTATGACTGTCTGAATGCCCTCGATCACGAACTCGCTCAGTGCCCGCTTCATCCTGCCTATGCACTCGTTGCGGTTGTTGCCCCACGTGAGCAGCTTAACCGCCAGCGAGTCGTAGAACGGAGGTATGGTGTAGCCAGCGTATATGCCGCTGTCGACCCTCACCCCGGGTCCTCCTGGCTCTATATAGTTGGTTATCAGCCCGATGGAGGGGACGAAGTTGTTCAGCGGGTCCTCTGCGTTGATGCGGCATTCCATGGCGTGCCCGGTTATCCTGATGTCCTCCTGCTTGAGGGATAGCGTCTCGCCCGAGGCGATCTTGTACTGCTCCTTCACGATATCGATGCCCGTCACCATCTCTGTTACAGGGTGCTCAACCTGGAGCCGGCTGTTGACCTCCAAGAAGTAGAAGGCGTGTTCCTTGTCCGAGTAGAGGAACTCGCAAGTCCCTGCGTTCTCGTAGCTCGCCACTTTAGCGACCTTTACGGCAGTCTCGCCCATCCGTCTTCTCAAGTCAGGGTCCAAGTACATGACTGGGGAGGGTGCCTCCTCGATGAGCTTCTGGTGTCTCCTCTGTATTGAGCACTCCCTCTCCCCGAGGTAGATCACGTTGCCCTTCTTATCCGCAAGTATCTGGATCTCTATGTGCCTCGGCTTCTCAACGTACTTCTCGATGTAGACCTCTGGTCTTGAGAATGCGGATGCCGCAAGCCTCTGCGCCTTCTTGATCGCCTCTATGAGCTCGTCCTTTGACCTGCAGACCTCCATCCCGATGCCTCCACCGCCGCCCGCCGGCTTGACCATGACGGGGTAGCCGGCCTCCTCTGCCACCTGAAGAGCGTCCTTGTCGTCCTGAACCGCGTCAAGCGCGCCCGGAACTATCGGTATGCCTGCCTTCTTCATCGATCTCCTGGCGCCCAGCTTATCGCCAAGCAACTCTTGGGCAGTCGCCTTGGGACCGATGAACTCGATGCCCGCCTCCTCGCACATCCTCACGAACTTCGCGTTCTGCGCCAAGAATCCGTAGCCGGGGTGAATGCCCTCAGCTCCGGTCTTTTTGGCCATCTCAATTATCTTATCCATTTTGAGGTAACTTTGAGCTGCCGGTCCGGGACCGATCAGATGCGCCTCATCTGCATAATACACAAATTTGGCGTTTGCGTCTGCCTCGGAGAAAACAGCCACGGTCTTTATACCCATTTCCTTGCATGCCCTTATGGCGCGAAGAGCAATTTCGCCTCTGTTGGCAACAAGTATTTTCTTAAGCAATTGTGGTCTCCCCTTAATTTTCAAGTTGCGATAAAATGATTCGCGAAATATATAACTTTTATCCAAGATGGACTTTCCCTCAAAGTTCAGGCGTCAGTCCGCCCATCAGTCTCTCACTGCGCTAGCTCAAGAGACCATCGTTACTTCATCCGCCACCTTATAGATGACGGAGGAGGTTAAAAAACTCGCTTAGTGCGGGCTCCCTTGGCACCATGAAGCGCCGGTCAGAGTTCGAGGGCCTTGACGAGCTCGTCTATGCCCTCGCCCTCCCTCGCGCTCGTCACCACAACTTTCATCCTCGGGTTTGCATCGAGGGCGTCCTTCACGAGCCCCTCGGGATCCACTCCCATGTAGACAGCCATGTCCTTCTTGTTGATGACGCCGACCTCGGCAGACCTGAATATGTCGCCCTTCTTCTTGATCATGTATGGCCCTTCGGTGACGCTCACGACGACGACCCGCTTATGCGCGCCGAGCGGGAACTCCGCCGGGCAGATCAGGTTCCCAACGTTCTCAATGAGTATGAGGTCGACCCCCTCACGCAACAACTTCTTTGAGGCCTTCCTGACGAGGGGCGCGTCCAGGTGGCACGCCCTGCCGGTGTTTATCTGTAGGGTCGGGACCCCGTGCCTGCCAACCCGCTCCGCGTCTATAGCTGTGGCGGTGTCTCCAGCGATTACGCCCACCTTATACCTGCCCTTCAGCGCCTCCACGAGCCTCTCGATGATGGACGTCTTGCCAGATCCTATGGATCCCATGAAGTCTATGACTTTGACGCCGTGGCGGTCAAAAGTCTTCCTGTTCAGGTCCGCCATCCTCTCGTTTGCCTTTATGAAGTCCTCCTCAAGCTCGATGTCCAGTACCTCATCGTCGTCCGCCTTGATGATCAGGGGCTTCGGCAAAATTTACACCAAGAGGAAGATGGCAGACGGATTTATAACCTCTACGCCTGTGCAACCAGATCAGACTTTGGGCACCAAAAGCCCGCTTAGAGTCGGTGGCGGAGCAGCAGGCCCATAATCATTAATATTGCCATAAAGACGACCAAGATCAGTACTATCGATGAGGGCTCTCCCCAGCCCACGAATATAGGGATGGGGCCTATGAAGATGACAATGCCACCCGCGCCCGCCGGCGAAGTGACAGCCCCTTGCAGTGTGCCAGCCAGTATGATGAGGATGCCGACCGCGATGATGATTAAGGCGATTTTATTGAGGTTGATTTTAGATCACCAACATGATAAGGAAGATTATGACCCCGAGGATGAGCAACAGCTTCACTATCTTTACGCTGGTGCCTATAACTATTGGAATGGGACCTATCATGATGAGTCCGCCGCCCTCCACCTTGCCTTTATTCTTGAGCACGAGTAGCATGAGACCCACGGTTACAAGGAATATCCCGAGATAGATCATCGCGAGGGGGTCGTATGCCATATGATTTGGAATGTGATGGGGGGTATTAATTTTTTCCTGATGAACGGGCGCCAGAGGTTAAGAGGGAATGCGCCAGTTCAGATCTTTATTCCGACGTTCTCCTTGACTTCCTTGAGGACTATCGCGGTCTCCGTGCTGGAGACGCCATCGACGGCACCTATTAGGTCTATTACCTTGGCGAGGGACTCCTTGTCGGCGACATCCACCCTCAGGATCAGGTAGTACGGACCGGTTACGTCGTAGGCCTCTGTGACCTCGCTCAGGTTTCTGACCACGTTGAGCACGTCGGAGTACTTCCTGGGATCGGCCCTCACCAGTATGAAGGCAGAGAGGCTCTTCCCGACCTTAGACGGGGAGATTATCGCCCTGAATGACTTTATGATGCCGACCTTCTGGAGGCGCCTCACCCTAAGGAATATGGTCGCCTCGCTGACGCCGGCCTCCTTTGCTATCTTTGAGAAGGTGGTCCTCGCGTTCGCCTGGAGATTGTTGATGATGATCCTATCAAGATCGTCAAACTCTACTGACATCTTTCGTCCTCCTAATATTATTTTTATGCGCCATAGATTATAATTAAACGTTTCCGTAATTTCATTGGTAATAAATAAAAAGGATTTAAGATCCACGGCGGCTTGCCGAGGCTCGCTTCTTCTTCAAGAGGTGCATTATCAGGCACTCGTCCATGGGGATGAACGCCTCGTCTATGACATGGTTCTCACCGTAGTGGACTGGAGCATCCCTCGCCACCGCGACGGGGATGGACTCGGAGGTCTCACCCATTACGAGGTGGGCGGCTGAGGCCAGGTTGTCGGCCACGGCCAAGCGTTTGATCTTCATCGGACGACCGAAGAGGTCCTTCTTTCCCCTGAGGTCCTCCACTGGCCTGAAGCCGGCCACCCCCAAGGCGACGGAGCTGTTGCCCATCCTGAGGGGCAGGGTCCTACTGTCTATGATCAGGATGCCCACGTCCAACCCGTTCTCTTTGAAGAGCCTCCTAAACTCCTCGGCAGATCTCTGCGGGTCTTCAGGCCATAGGGCGACGAATCCTGGTGGTGCGTTGGACTGGTCGACGCCACCGTTGGCGATCAGGACACCCTTCTTCATAGTCGAGAGGGCGTATTCGACCCCTCCCAAGATCTCGTCGGACTCCTTCAGGACCACCTCTGCAAAGGCAGGGTCGAGGTGGTACTTTTTGGATATCTTGAGGGCCCTCTTCGAGGGCTTTATCTTGGAGAGGTCAACGAGGCGCCCCTGCGAGGTCCCCACGACCTTGGCAGAGTACACGACGATGTCGCCATTCTGGACAGGGTTGCCCGAACTTTTGGATCTTTCAATGGTCAGGGCTACTAGGTCGTCGCCAGGGCGTATCAGCGGCATCTTTATGCCATATATCTGCAATTGGGCCCCTCCATCGTCTCTTACCTCGCTTCGATCACTTCAAGCTTCTGATTTATGAAGGCGGGGATGGATATAGAGTTTCCCCTAAGGTTAAACCTTATTATAATGAGTTGCTCCTCTCTCTTTTGGTGAGAGTATGGGAGCCACGGTTCTCGTTGGCGGCTTCTTCGGAGACGAGGGGAAAGGCGAAACGCATTAGCGTTCGCCCCCCAGAGGAAAGATAGCCGCCTATTTGGGCTACAAGGACAACTACAAATTAGCGGTAAGGACCGGATCAATCAACGCGGGCCACACCCTTGTAAACGAGGGAAGGGAGATAAAACTGCGGATTGTCCCCTGCGCCTTCGTTAACAAAAGTACGAGGCTTCTGGTCGGTGCGGGCGCGCTCTACAGCATAGAGACGTTCATGAAGGAGGTGGAGCTAACCGGAACGAGGGGAAGGATAGGGGTGGACGCGAAGAGCGGGATCATACTGCCAGAGCACATAGCGAGGGAGAGGAAGGACGAGTTCTTGATGAAGAAGGTGGGCTCCACCGGCTCCGGCGTCGGGCCGGCCATGGTGGACAGGGTACTGCGCCTGTTAAAAATGGCCAAGGACTTTGAGGAACTCAGGCCCTTCATCACGGATGTCTCGAAGGAGGTACAGGATTGCATGAGGGCGGGCGGAGGGGTGCTCATAGAGGGGACGCAGGGGCTGTACCTCTCCCTCTACCACGGCGGGTATCCGTTTGTCACGAGCAGGGACGTCTCCGCCTCCGGAGTATGCAGCGAGGTGGGCGTCGGACCGAAGGACGTCAAGGACGTGGTTGTAGTCTTCAAATCGTACGTGACGCGGGTCGGCGGCGGACCGCTCGAGGGAGAACTCTCCGAGGAGGAGGCGGAGAGGAGGGGCTGGATGGAGATAGCCTCGGTCACGGGCAGGAAGAGGAGGGCCGCGCCCTTCAACTATGAACTGGCCGAGAGGGCTGTGAGGATAAATTCGGCGACGCAGATAGCCCTGACGAAGCTGGACACGGTCTTCCCAGAGTGCAAAGGGATGACCAGATACGATGGGCTCTCGGACAGGGCCAAGGGCTTCATTGGAGAGGTTGAGAAGAACTTGGGCGTTCCAGTCACCATAATCGGAACCGGACCAAGTACCTTGGATGTAGTTGACAGAAGACCGATCTAAAGCAGTTGAGACAATCCCTCGTTTTGTTATCCTTCCTTTTTTTCATTAACTTATTGGGGGTTTATCCCAGGGCACTTTCTTCTCTCTCCTCAGCCAGATTATCAGGTGTCCAAGCAAGGTGTCCGCGGCTAGCAGTTCTTTTACGGCGTCTTTGGTTCTTCCTGACGAGAGGAGGTCCTTGCACTTCGAGAGGTGATCGGATATCTGGAGCATGTCTCTCTCCATCTCGGGCTTGCCGCGAGCCTTCTGCGGACGGCACTCCATCTCGTAGTTGATGCAGAGAAGGGCGAGGGCGTACTGCACCTCGAGTCTGCACTGCAGAACTTTCTTGTATATCTCATCATTGTTTGTACCAAATGAGAGGAGGGTAGAGATCTTCTGCGCCAGATCCATTGCCCTGTCTATTGAGGCGATTATCTTTCTTTGACACTCTCCACGGCTAAAGCCGGGAGATTCTTGCCTCTTTAAGGCTTCACGACCATTCATGGTAGTTCCACCTCAAGAGCAGGGGCTGTGCCATCAGCCCACTACCGCTGGTCTCCCCTTTTGTGGGAGAAACCTTTTCACGGCTACTTTTTCTGCTCTGTGCGATGCGCAGAGCAAACTCGCTCGAACCTCCCCGCCCTTTCTTGGATGGAAGCCTTATTCGAGGTTTTGGACATCCCATCCGCATTTGGAGTGCTTCTCCAAAAATAGGGAGTGTGAAACATGTATTTAAACCTCGCTAACTCCACGATTAAAGTCGGGAGCTTGCGCTCGGAGTATTTCTGTCAGGGTGGCTCGTGGTGTCTTCCCTCCTCCGCACCGGCGGATTAAAGCACGGTCACGGACTTTGCGAGGTTCCTCGGCTTATCTGGGTCCAAACCTCTGAAATTTGCGACATGGTAGGCAAAGACCTGCAAGGGTACCGTGCAGAGTATCGGGTAGAGCAGATCGGGTGCCTCCGGGACCTCAAAGAACTCGTTGGAAACTTGCTTCAGCTCCTCGTCTCCCTCGGTGATTATGGAGAATATCTCTGCGCCTCTGGCCTTCATCTCCATTATGTTTCCGATCACCCTTCCTCGTGTGGTGTCCTTCGGGGCGATGAAGACGCAGAGGAAGTCTGGCTCCACCAGTGAGATGGGACCGTGTTTGGACTCCCCCGCCGGGTATCCTTCAGCGTGGATGTAGCTGATCTCCTTCAGTTTTAGGGCGCCCTCTAGGGCAGTTGCCACGTTTATCCCGCGGGCCAAGAAGAATGCATCGTGCCTCGTGGAGTATTTGAGGGCAAATTCCTTGATTATGTCGCACCTGCCGAGTGTCCCTTCGATCAACCGCGGTAATCTGTTCATCTGTTGGTGCATCGATCTGTAATCCCCTTCGGAGATCCTTCCCTTCTTGAGCCCGACGCGCAGAGTGAGGAGGCCCAGTGCGGTGAGCTGGGTCAGGAAGGTCTTCGTCGCAGCCACGCCTATCTCAGGTCCGCTCTGCGTGCAGATGTAGGCGTTGGAGAGAACAGTGATGGAGGAGCCCAAGGTGTTCGTTATTCCTAGTATCTTCGCGCCCTTGTCTTTTGCGTATTTGATGGCGCTCAGGGTGTCGGCAGTCTCCCCAGACTGCGAGACTGCCACCACCGTGCTATCTTCGAGGTCCGAGACCGCCTCGTTGAACTCGGAGGAGAGTACCGGCCTCACGTCGGTCTCGAGGAGCCTGGACATCATGTAGGAGGAGGAGAGGCAGGCATGGTAGGAGGTTCCAGATCCGGTAAGGTAGACCTTGCCGTTCAGCAAGGCTGCGACGCGGTCCAAGAAAGTCTCCGGCACCTTCAGCGTGTCCCTGACGGCAACGGGCTGGTCATAGATCTCCTTGATCATGAAATGTGGGTACCCGCTCTTCTCCGCCATCTTCAGATTCCATGTTACGCCTGAGAACTTGGGTTCGAGGGCGCCACCGCTGATCTCCTCCAAGTGAACCTTTCCCCTCTCAAGCACTGCGATCGTGTCGTCCTGCATGATCAAGACCCTTTTTGTGAACGGCAGCAACGCGGGGATGTCAGATGCGCAGTATGCGCCCTTGGGGCCTATGCCGATCACCAGAGGACTCTCCCTCCTGACGCAGATCATCTTGTTGGGCTCGGAGGTGCTTATGATCGCGCATGCCATTGAGCCCTTTATGCTCTTAGTTGCCTGAACCACGGCCTCTTTTAGGGGAAGCCCCGCCTTTATGCCCTCCTCTATCATGTGAGGGATTATTTCGGTATCCGTGTTTGAGGAGAAGCGGTGCCCCTTCTGCGTGAGCTCCTCTCTGAGCTGGAGAAAGTTCTCTAAAACTCCATTATGTACTACTGCGATGGTTTTTGTGCAGTCTAGATGAGGGTGGGCGTTCTCCTTGCAAGGAGCTCCGTGAGTCGCCCACCTGGTGTGGCCTACCCCAACTTCCCCATAAAGTCTAGTCTCATCTAGACTACTAATAAATTGGTCAATCCTTCCTTTATCCTTTTCTAAAATAATTTTGTTACCGCTTATTACAGCGACCCCTACTGAGTCGTATCCCCTGTACTCAAGCCGCTTCAGACCATCAAGTATGACTTGCGGGGCACCTTCACAAAGGCACCCGAATATTCCACACAAAGGGGACACCAAACAGAATTGATATTACCAGTTTAATTAAAAAAGTTATCTGGAAGAGGTCTCCAGGCGCCTCCGGATCTCGTCCTTGAGCAACGCGTGGAGTACCTTGCCGTCGACCTTTCCCCTGAAGGTCTTCATCAGATCGCCCATCAGGGGGCTTATGGCGCGCTCGCCATCCCTCTTTATGAGCTCTAGGTTCTTGCCCACCAATTCCGCGACGGTCGCCTTTAGCGCGGCGGAGTCTACTGTGCCGAGCGAGAGCGAACTTGTGGCGTCCTCGATGCTCTTCCCCCTGTTCGACGCCAGCCATCGGAAGATCTCGGCGACTGCCTCCTTCGCGATCTCCCCTTTGTGCACCCTTATCAGGACTTCCCTGATCTGCCCCTCGTCCAGCGACTCCACGTCTATCCCCTCCCGCTTCAGCATCTTGAAGGTGTACTCGAAGGTCGCCGCAACGAGGGAGGGTGCCAGACCGTCTGACTTGACGAGCCCCTCGAAGGTTATGGCGTAAGGCGAGTCAACTATCAACGAGGCGAGATCCTTGCTCAGCCCGTACTCCTTTATGTATCGCTCCGTCCTCTTTTCCAGAAGCTCCGGTAGATCCTTCCGTATTTTATCGAACATGCCTCCGCCCACAACTATGGAGGGCACGTCGGTCTCGGGGTACATCCTGGCCGAGCCTGGCATTGGCCTCATGAAGTGAGTCGTGCCGTCTGGATTAAAGGCCCTCACCTCACCAGGGACGCCCTTCAGAGCCTCTGAGGCCCTCTTGACCACGGCGTTCAGGGCAGCCAAGCCGACCGCAGCCTCGGCGGCGACGAGGACCACGGCGTCATTCTCACCGGCCTCGACCCTCCTCCTCACCGCTTTGACGTTATCCTCGGTGATGCCGTAGGCTGGCAGCTCGTCGGTGTGGAATATGCCACTGACACCGCCGAAGACCTTTGCATGGTCGGAGAGCTCCGTGCCGAACCTCCTACCCGGTTGCAGCTCCATCTTGAGAAGGCCGCCGTAACCCGGCAAGAGGACGGCCTGCACCCTTTCGCCGGATTCCAGTGCCTTCCTGATGACCTTGCTGTTCGAGGATGAGAACACGTCGGTTACGTCGACGACTTTGGGCCTTACGGCGGTTACACCCCTATTTTTCAGCTCGTCCCTCAGCAGGAGAAGGTTCCTCTGCCTGGTGGCCTCGTACTCGACTACGGTTGAAATGAGTCCAAGTTCCTGGACGCCCTTCACCTCGATCCTCGTTCCTCCCTCTATCGAGATGTTCAGATCCTGCCGTATCGTCCCCAGCCCCCGCTTTATCTTCCCGGTTGCCTTCAGGATCCTGCCGAGCTGGAGGGCGACGCGCTCGGCCTGCTCCCCGCTGTGGATGTCCGGTCCGGTGGTGATCTCCACGAGGGGAATCCCGAGGCGGTCCAAGCGGTAGGTCATCATTTCAGCCGTATCCGAGACCTTCCTCGCGGCATCCTCCTCGAGGCAGAGGGACTGCACGGTGATCTTCTGGGCACCGTCCATGAGCCAGCCGTCAAACGCGATCTTGGCGGTCCGCTGGAACCCAGTGGTGTTGGATCCGTCTATGACGATCTTCCTCATCACGTGTATCTCGTCGACTGGGGTCATATTCAGGAGCGCCGACACCGTTAAGGACGCAGAGACCGCGTCCCTGTTCAGGTCGTGGGGCGGCTCCTCGTCGAGCTCCACGAGGCAGACTGTATCGTTGTAACCCTGATAGCAGAATGCCTTCTTCTTCTCCGACTCGAAGAGCGCTGCCCTGTCCAGATCCCCGAGCTCGCTGTATGTCGGCTTCAGCCTTCTCAGGATCGAGAGGTGCGGCTCGTCCTCCCTGAGCACGGTTGGACAGCCGCAGAAGAGCTTCTTGGAGGTGTCGAGCTGCTGGTGTATCTCTATACCCACTTTGATGTGATGGTTGACACTCTCCACGGCTAAAGCCGGG
>Ga0315280_10004670_pt1 | contig 20034 bp, 24 predicted proteins | sample YL17G06_40_MG_FD_203697 | JGI IMG/M metagenome (GOLD analysis project Ga0315280, IMG submission 203697) | Sediment microbial communities from Yellowstone Lake, YNP, Wyoming, USA - YL17G06_40 | ecosystem: Environmental > Aquatic > Freshwater > Lake > Sediment | place: USA: Wyoming | collected... | reverse complement strand
GCCTGGTCCTCATGGGTTAGGATGCCTTGACTCTGGAGGAGCTTCCGTGTGTGGCGCATTAGTTCCAGGTAGGATGGAATGATGACCTCTTTCCAGTATCCCGGCGGAAGCTTGTAGTAGTATGGGTTCGCCTCAACGGATATGTCGACTTCGCTGGCGAAGATTTCATTGATACGACTGCTACGGGCTCGGTGCCGACTAGGCCGTATCGTCGTTTTAGGTCTTCCAGTAGGTTCCTGTCCTCCCGGTTGAGCCTGTACCCGCGTCGTGTGATCCATTTGTCGGCGAATCGTTCTCGGGTTTGTATGCTTCTGAAGCCTAGCCGTGTTAGGGCGCTTCCAACGCTTCTCGGTGTGGACGGTCTGTTGGTATGTGTTCGTTTGTATGCGTCGGCGACTGTCTCGGTGAGGATCAGGTCAGCTAGTGGGCCGGCTTCTTCCACGACCTCAGATAATGCTTCCATGATTGAGAACTCGTAGCTTTCCCGCATTCGCTGGAATCGTGTCTCACGTTCACGGTTGATGAGTGTCACATATGCGCCTCGATATTCTGCTGGTGTGACCGCGTAGAGCGCCTGGAGTGTGTCGTCTAGTCTGGCGTCCCCCGTCTCAGGCATCGTATTATCCTGTAATGGTTGCTTCTTGCTGAGGCAGTCGGCTCGGTATTGAGCGAGTTGAGCGCGTAGTGTCTCAGCCTTCTTCTTGTCGATGGGCGGCATCTTTCGGTCTGCTTTTGGCATGATGATTTGGATGCTGCGGTCTTCCAACGTGTCGAATATCGGTTTGCGGCTGACGATACATTTCGCGGAGTACGTGTCTAGGCGGATTGGTTTCTTGACGACACGCTTGGTTCAGTCAGGATCGGTCTCGGTCACGTCTGCAACCATGATCGTGTAACTGCCGCGTCTGTTTCCACTGTTAAGGACCGCTATCAATTCGGTGTTGCCGCGCTGTAGCGGGTTAATGTAGTGTTCCCCTTCATCCAGGAGCATCGTCGCGCATGTTCCATCCAGTGCCCACATGAGGCCGGCGCGTGTGGTGTCACCAATTCTTGAAGGATTGCAGTTTGGAGAAAAATGTCCGACTCGTTCATTGTCCACTCCGTCGCCATGTGATTGAAGGCGTAGAGATAACCTGTTACGACCTCTCTGATGGTTTCCTTCAGGCGGTTTTGAAGGACGATCGTCCCGACTTCGTCGTGATCGACGGTCCGGCAGCCGAGCCAGGCGCTCGATTTGGTATCCTACCACTGGTAAGGCAGTTCTTGAGACCCCGGGCTTGGTTCTTTATGGACGATGCTTTGAGAGATGGAGAACTTAGAGCTGCTCAGTTGTTGAGTCAGCTTCCATACGTGCGAGTTGATGGCGTTTACCTTGTTGGGAAGGGGCTCTTGGTTGGGCAGGTGGGAGAGGGCACTGACGACTCGGTTTCTCATCCTCAACACTGATTATTCTCAATTCTCGCATTGGCTTTTCGCCCATGAACCCGCGACGCGTATTTCTTCGAACCAGACCCACCGATTCTGCCTGCTTCTTCCATTCTGCACTTGACTTGCCGGCAGGCAGCGTGTCGCGGCCTCATAATGCAGCCTTGTCCATGATAACCCTATGCGCTCTACCAGGGGCGCCGAGTCCTCACTCGCGGTGCAGCGCTCACGTTCCCTCGCCTTCTGCATGGACTATTGATGTTCATGTCATATGCTCAGGTTCGTACACGTTACTGAACTGGAAGTCTTGGGCGACCTATCACAGTTCCAAGTAGACAGCCACCGATCCGGGGAAACAAGCCATAATAGGAGCGGGTCTTCATGCCATGCTCTCATCCAAGCAAGAGGGAGCTTGAAGATCACTCTCAGGAAGCGCACGGGAACCTTGAATCGAGATGTTGAAAATCTGAGGGTATGCGTAGTAGGGTTAGGAGAGGTGGGACTTCCCACAGCAACGTACATTAAGGATCGAGGAGTGGAAGTGGTCGGGTACGACACCGATTCGCAGGCAATCTTGAGAGCCCGGAAAAAAGGCATACCAGCCTATGAGAATTGGGAGGAGTTGCCGGAATGCACCGTGTACATTGTATGTGCGAGAACCCGCATGAATGAAGATAGACCTGACTTGTCGGCCATCTACGACGTATTTGGTAGAATAGAGTCTCCACGGATAATACCCTTCTCTCAGTAGAGAGCACGGTCCCTCCGGGAAGGGACTATTGCTGAGTGGCGTTCGAGATGATATGGCGTTCGCAAATTGGAGCAAGCCTATGAGAATAGTATTCATCTCTGACTGGTTTGCCGAGAAGATGGGCTACTCCGAGAATTGTCTTCCGAAGGCCATCGGGTCTTTGGGACACCAAGTTGATGTAATAACCTCGAACCTTCAACCATATTTCAACTCGCCGATCTACAAGAAGAGTTACGAAGCATTCATCGGCCCAGCAATTGTGCCCTGTATGGTCAAGGACTTGGACGGTTTCAGGTTACGCCGACTGCCCTCGCAGATATGCAGGGGGAGATTGCGCATCAAAGGACTATTGAGAGCTATTGCTGCTCTCAGGCCTCAGATCGTACAGACTTTTGAGATAGAGTCGCTTACAACCTACGAGGCTGCGTTAGCGAAACCGTTTCTGGACTACGGACTGTTTCTCGAATCACATACGCATGCCTCTGTTTTTGCTATGGCCGAAAAATCGGCAGATATGGGAGCTAGGGAGCGGCTGACCCTCTATCCCAATCTAGTTGCCGGCAAGCTCGTCAGTCTTATGTCTGATAAATGTTACGCTATCAGCGTTGATGCCGCTCAAATAGCAGTCCGATTCTTTGGAATTGAGCCTCACAAAATTAGCGTCTGCCCTCTTGGAGTAGATGCAGACATATTCAGACCACTTTCTGATCAGTCTTTGCAGGAAGTGCGGACACGAGTTCGGAGGCAGCTCGGGTTTGCAGACTCCGATATTGTCTGCATATATACAGGGCGACTTAGCCACGACAAAGATCCGCTTTGCCTAGCACAAGCCATTGAAATTCTAGCACAGCAAGATATGCGCTTTCATGGACTGTTCATAGGAGATGGTCCTCAGGCGGAGTACGTTCGCGTACGTCGCGGATGTGTGGTTAAACCGTTCGTGCCCTATGTGGAACTACCGCCGTACTACTGGGCTGCTGACATCGGCGTGTGGCCCAAGCAAGAATCCACAAGCCAATTGGACGCCGCTGCATGTGGCATACCAATTATCCTCAGTAATCGGGTTAAGGTTCGCGAGCGCTTTGACGGGAACGGTTTGACATACCGAGAGGGCGATTCTTACGACTTAGCTCTTCAAATACGCGTTCTGGGTGCGGATTTGAAAATGCGCCGAAGTATGGGCGAGCGTGGAGCTAAGAAAATGAGTGAGCTATTCAGCTGGCGCAGAATCGCCAAACAACGTTTGAGAGACTACGAAACTGCTTTGGGATGCTGAAGGGAGAACAAATGCCTAGATCATCTAATGTGAACAGAGGGCGGCTAATGGAGCCTTCCAATGATATTTCACATTGTTCCCTACGGATTCGGAGAAAAACCAATCCCCGAATACAGAAAACCAGATTCCCTGGCATGTTGCTCTGTGAAGAGTCCCCTTCCGTCAACTATCACAGGATGGTCCGAGGTCAACTTTCTCATTTCCAAGAGATCGAGGTCACGGATTGCGTCGTGTTCCGCCAAGATTACAATGCAGTCCGCTCGATCAAACGCTTCGTCAAGCGTATCGCATCTGTTCCCGTCTAGGGATCTATCGGCCAATGGGTCAAATTTGCGGACAAGTGCGCCATCCCTCTCGAGCAGGCTGATTATTTTGAGGGCTGGACTGTTTCTTATGTCATCGACGTTAGACTTGTAGGCCAGTCCGAGTACAGCAATGCGAGATCTTCTAACTGTCTTGCCCACCTTTCTTAAGGATTGTCGCACCAACTTGACCGCGTGCTCTGGCATGCTGTCATTAATTCTTCTGGCTGTTCGAATCACTGATACACCATTCAATCGTCCAGCCGACGACAGAAGTAGCAAAGGGTCCTTGGGAAGACATGGACCGCCCACGCCCGGACCGGGATTGAGAATGTGAACCCGTGGATGTGTGTTTGCAATTCTGATGACCTCTTGGACCGGCACCCTCAATTTCTCGCACAGGAGAGCCAGTTCATTCGCGAAAGCAATGTTAACATCGCGAAACGCATTCTCCGCAAGCTTTGACGCTTCAGCTACGGTAGCATCGGTCAGGAATAGTGGCCCCTTGACAAAGCTTGCATAGAACGAAGCTGCAACCTTGGCGCATTGGTTTGTGTAGCCGCCGACTACTCGAGGATTTTCAAAAATTTCTTTCAGTGGTTGACTTGGAGTCATTCTTTCTGGACTGACGGCCAACCAAAAGTCCTTTCCACACTGAAGTCCGGATCGTCTGGTCAATAGCGGAGCTATCTTTGTACGTGTTGTGCATGGGGGAAGTGAGCTGTGGATGCTTACGAACGAGCCAGCCCGCACACTACTTGCTACAGTTCTTACTGCGCTCAGAACCGGCTGCAGGTCTGGTTCTCTGTGCCGACCAAGAGGGGTCTGAACACATATGAGGCAAACGTCTGAATCTCGTCCTTCCTTGTCAAAGTCTTTTCTGAGGTTCAGGGCCCCACTCTCTAGAGCCGAACGAAGTTTTTCGTCGAACCCGGGTTCTGAGATTTTCAATTGTCCGGTCTGAATCGCTTTGACTCGGTCAGAATTGATATCCACGCCTATGACTCTGTAACCTGAAAGGGCTATTGCAAGAGCAGTCGGAAGACCGATGTGCCCTAACCCCAAGACGGTCACGCTGTGTCTTTTCCGCACTGCAAATCCTCCAACTGCGCTCAAACAACTAGTTGAAGTAGATAGAAGTTGCGCAAAACAATGAGCGTTTGAGCTACCCACCCTGATGTGTCAGTGATAAGAATGTTTAGAGTTGAATCGGAGGCGGCGGGACCACGGTGGATAGAGAACTGCGACGAAGAAGATGGATCATCAATAGAAAACTCGAGGGGTGGAGAAGTACAGAGATCGCGACAGCCCTACGAATCGATGAGAGAACAGTCTATTGTTGGTGGCGCATCTACAGGAAACACGGGTGGGCGGGTCTCCACGTCAAATCCCACAGACCCAACACGATCCATTGAACCCCTCAATCGACAGCGGAACTCGCCCTCCAGCTGAGGACACGAAACTGGGGACCATGCCGCATCGAAGGCTACCTGCGCAACTACGCGAAGCAACCAGTCGGCCACACAACAATCCACAAGATCCTCAACCAGGCTGGACCGAACAACCCCATCCCCAAGCCGAGAAGGGTCCGGGGCAAGCGTAGATTCCAACGCGAGCACAGCAACAGCCTCTGGCGATACCCAGTACCTTTGGTGGTTCAACCCCCTCGTAGACAGTCAGCGACTATGCGAGCAATTCTCATTGCCGCCCTACCGTCTCCAAAAGGCGAAAGGCGTGACGATTCAGGTCTCTCGCCCCAGAATTTTCTCAGCGCTTTAAGGATCGCAGGGTATTTGGTACCTACAAGCGTGGCGAAGCCGCCGGTGACCGCTTCTGGTCGCTCAGTAGAATCCCGCAGAATCAGCACATGCTTACGGATTTTTGGCGAGGTTGCTTCTTCCTGCACACCGCCTGAATCGGAGGCAATTATCCTGCAATGTTTCATGAGAATGAGAAAGTCTAGATACCCGACAGGCGGCAAGATTCGGATGTTCCTTGCTTCAGAAATCTTGGTCCAAAGTGAAGCCTTTTTGAGACGTTGTTGAGTCCGAGGGTGAACGGGGAAGACAATAGGATTGGAAGACCTTATCAGGGCATCAACCAAGTTCCTCAACACTCGCAGATCATCTACGTTTTCTTGTCTATGGAGGGTGACTAGCACGTATTCAGAAAAAGGAACTGAGGAGAGAATGTTTGATTCCTTTTCAGCTTTCGGTAAGTACTGGTTGATCGAGTCGATCACAGTGTTACCGACAACGTAGATCTTGCCAATCACTTTTTCCCGCAGCAAATTCATTTTGGAAATCCTGGTGGGCGCAAATAAGTGGTCCGAAACGTGATCAACCATTCGTCTATTGTGCTCCTCGGGCATCCGCCAGTCATAGCTGCGCAATCCCGCCTCAACGTGACCCACCGGGATCATCATTCTAACGCCCGTTAGAGCAGAAGCAAGCATGCTATTGGTGTCTCCTTGAATGAGAACAAGATTCGGTCTTCGATGGTCAATGACCTTCTCCAGCCTCAGCATGATCTCTGCTGTCTGCGAAGCTGGCCGATTACTTCTAAGGCGGAACGAATACTCAGGGTGGGGTAGGTTCAGCTCGTGAATAAATCTGAGGCCCATTTCATAGTCAAAATGCTGACCTGTGTGAACGAAGGTCGTTCTTATTCTGCGATCAAGAAGTCTTTTGATTAAGGGCGCCATTTTGATCGTTTCCGGCCTGGTACCGGCAACGACCATAACTCCACCCAATCAACATCGCACTCGGCAGATCCGCAGCCTTCCTACGTGAGCCCACGATTTAATAAAGAGAACTAGGGTGGCTGAACTTGAGAAGCATCGAACACGACCATGCATCTTTGTGGGCACGGTGAGATGGATCGGTGTTCAAGAACTATCCGCCAAGTGTCTTGCTCAACAAGAGCACGGCTGGTATTGGCAGTGATTTCTTAGAACGGCTGAAAGCCTACACGCAGCTGCTAAAGGGCGAGCATGGGGTTGCTCGCCCGGTTTACGGGCCGCAAACTTGGTTCTATCGCATCCTAGCAGCACAGATCAAGTTCTATAGGCCTGATGTCCTATTGAACCGAGACATGGGTGGCATCAGCGGTCGCTTCTTGTAAGATGAAGCCCCGCCTGGGGCTGCTGGTCGGGCAGATAGCCTCACAATTGCCGAAAGGCGAGAACTTTCGCTGCTATGACCTAGTCATTTCCTCTTTCCGTCGGGTGCGCATGCCATCAGAGCTGCATAGGTTGGGATTTGAGCCGCGGATATTGGCCAGAGTGCGGAAAGAAGAGAAGAAGATTCCCGTCTCCTTCGTGGAGAGGCTGTCCCAGCAGCGTAGAGCTAGACTCCGCTTGTTAGAATACCTTTGTGAACACTCAGAAATCGAGGTATGGGGACACGGGGTTAATGATTTGTCGAAGGACTCTCCGATTCGACTGCATCGCAGGGGAAACGCATGGGGCATTGATATGTTTCAAGTGCTGCACGATTCCGTGATAACATTGAATCATCATGGTGAGATGTCCGGACAGTATGCCGGCAACATGCGTCTTTTTGAAGCCACTGGCATCAGTACACTGCTCCTCACTGACTGGAAGGCAAATCTACGCGAGATGTTCGAGCCGGAGAAGGAATTGGTTGCTTATCATAGTCCTGAGGAATGTGCTGAACTCATTGAGTACTACCTTGAACATGACGACGAGCGCGAAGCTATAGCGAGAGTCGGGCAGCAGCGGACACTGCGGCAACATGCCCACTATCAGCGGATGAGAGAGTTGGTGAGTATCGTTGAAAAGCACCTGTAGGGAGTCCCCCGGAATTGGTGTACCAGCGTATCAGGCATTCCTGCCCGAAACAGTCGTTTCGAATAGCCAGAAGGCCGACGTTGTAGATGCCAAACTTCCCCAAATGGCCTAATAGCTTGGGCAATGGGTGTGCTAGGATGAGGATCGATTGCTCATTCTAGCCTTCTAGTCTTCTTGCCACGCAGATCGCAGAACTTGCGCCGTCCGACAACGACTTCGAAGCAGTCCAAGCGAGAACACAGGAGAAAGTGGTTATCACCGGGCTTGGCCGATCGCTGGAGTTTCTGCCTCACAGTATTCTTTCACCAATCATCACAAAGAGCTGCCGTCGCATAAGCATCTTAGCCGTCGACAATTGGTTGATGATATTCCTCGCTATTGTGTGGAAGATACCGCCTTTTGCACCAACTCGGATCGAGCCTGCTTTGATACGCGGTCTATCAACAACCGAAGACAGCCGATCAGCAACTTCTCTCAACTCTCGAATGTAAGGCCCGTAGATATGCCGCTTGACCAAACGGTCTGTCGGAGCACGATACGGGGCTAGACCCGGATCATAAAGCCATCGTTTCAACTCTTTGAGACCATGAAAATGAAAAAAGACCAATCGTCCGTTGTCTACCGTCAGCTGTTCGTTACTGACTCTCATGCGCCGGTCTGCCAGGTTCCACGGCGCCAAGCCAGCACCCTTATGCTGGAGAACCACTACGCTCCTGAAACGACTTGGCCACTCGTCAAGGTATTTCTGATCAGCAAAGCGTCCTTCTTCAACACGATCATAGCACCACTCCAGGCAACGCTTTCGCCACCATCTGAGACATTCCCTGCCGTATAGATCGTTCCGGAAGGCCAATAGCCCAACGTTATAGATGCCGAATTTCTCTAGATGCCGTAGGCGTTCAGGAAATCGATGTCCGACAATCAGGATGGAGTCTTCGCCCAGTTCCTGGTAGATAGGTTCAGGGCTACTGAAGAAGAAGAGGTCCGCATCCAGATAAGTCAGTAGGTCAACCTGTGGAAATCTGGCAAACAAGTAGAGCAACAGGGAAGGCGTGCAAGTAAAGTAATACTCAACCTGGCTGCGATTTTTCTTCGCTTCTAACAGCGCTGTGTCGCCGGCCTCAAACTCATGCAGTGAGATGGGCCGTAGATTTGGCAGATTCAAGGTGGAGAGGGTGTCATAGCTTGGATCGTCAAAGCAGAGTACCCAGAGTACAAATGGATCGGCGTGTTGGACCAGAGAGCGATATAGGGCCAATCCTCGTATGATATAATGCCGATCGAAAAAGGTGCAGAAGTGGAACATAGGTCGCCTAGTCCTTGAGGTGCATACCTCGTTCCCAAGCGAGAACGTGTCCGGCTATCGTTCGAAGGTGATCCTCGCTCAACTCCGGATAGATTGGCAGACTGAGAATTCGCCGGACAACTTCTTCCGTTTGTTGAAGAGACGCAACGACCGGCAGCCTACCTCGATACGCGGGCTGTAGATGAATAGGAACGGGATAATGAACCAATGTTTCAATGCCACGTTCTTGCAAGTGCACTCTTAGGGCGTCCCGGCCGGGCGTACGCACGACATACTGATGATACACGTGAGCCGCATCAGGTCGTGCCTTGGGCAGAGCTAGCTTGCTGCGGCAGAGGAGTGTATCGTAGACTGCTGCCAGTTTCTGACGGCGAGCGTTCTCCTTGTCCAAGTGCCGTAGTTTTTCCCGCAGGATGGCGGCCTGCAGCTCGTCGAGCCGACTGTTCATGCCAGGAATGATGCTCACATAGCGCTCTCTCCAGCCATGTTCGCGGAGCAGACGCGCCTGCTCGGCCAGTTCTGAATCATTCGTGAGTACCATCCCACCGTCACCTATAGCTCCTAGGTTCTTGGTAGGGTAGAAACTGAAGGCAGCCATGCAGCCCCAACTTCCTGTCCTGCGCCCTTCCAAGGCTGCACCGTGGGATTGAGCACAGTCTTCAATCACCCAAAGGTGGTATCGTCGAGCAATCTCCATGATGGCTGGCATATCCGCGGGATGCCCATAGAGGTGAACAGGGATGACCGCTTTCAGGCGACCGGCGCTAGGAGACAGATGACTGGTGAGCTTCCTGACGGATTCGTCCAAGCTATTTGGGTCCATAGTGAAAGTAGTCGGCTCGATGTCCACTAAGACCGGCGTAGCCCCACATAGCTCGATTGCAGCGACGGTGGCCACGGCTGTGTGAGATACAGTAATTACGGCATCGCCAGGGCCGATATTGCATGCGCGTAGGGCGATATGCAACGCGTCGGTGCCGTTGCCCACACCTACGGCATGCCGAACACCGGTGTAAGCGGCGAACTCTTTCTCGAAGGCTGCTACTTCTTCGCCCAGGATGAATCGTCCGCTCTCCAGAACTCGGTCAATAGCTGCTTCAATCTCGTCTCTGTGAGCCAGGAAATTGGCCTTCGGATCGGATGGAGGCAAGTGCACTGGCGTGCTCATGTCGTTGAACTCTCCTAAACATACTTGTCAAGGTGCCTTCTGTAGTAATCTAGAGTCCTCCTCAAAGCCTCCTGTAAAGGCACTTTCGGTTGCCAACCAAAAGTGGAGCGAATCAGCTTGAAGTCTGCATAATAGTCACCGATGTCAATCCGCTTCCGATCTAGTGGAAACTCTCTGATTACGAACTCGCCTCCGCCGTTGACCTTAATCAGTAGTTCTGCTAGGTCTCTCAGGGTTTCTACAGAGTCTCCACCGAGGTTGAATACTCTGCCATTGGCATGCTCGCTGGCCGCTGTCATTAGGAAAGCATCTACAACATCGTCCACATAACTGAAGTCGCGCAACTGATGTCCATCCCACACTTCGAAAGGTTCGTGCTCTACCAAACGCCGAATCCAGATTCCTAGGAAGGTCTGGCGAGCGTCTTTGACTCGCATGCGGGGGCCGATCGTGTTAGTTAATCGCAAGACAGATGTCCGGATGCCATACACGTTGTTGTAGAGAAGGTGATACCACTCCCCTGCGAGTTTGTTGACGCCATTGATATCGACTGGACGCAGCGGATGTTTCTCATCCACAGGCAAGTATTCGGGCTTGCCGTAGATCTGCCGTGTGCTCGCAAAGACGATCTTGACCTTTGGATTATGTTTGCGGCAGGCTTCCAGAATGAACAGCTGAGCTTTAGCGTTAATTTCCAAGTCTGTAACGGGGTCTTGCATAGAGTCCAAGTGGCTCGTCTGCCCGGCCAAGTTGAAAAGGTAATCCTGTCCTTGTAGCAGATAGCACATACTGTGCTCATCGCGCACATCGGAAATGTTGACTCGCACCCGGTCCTCGATGCCGGCGATGTTGAACAGGTTGCCGCCGTACTCGGGAATCAAGCTGTCGGCCAAAGTCACCTTGGCACCCAAGTCCACCAGGCGATGGGCTAAGTTCGAGCCGATGAAGCCTAGGCCACCAGTGATAAGGATCTTGCGACCCGAGAAGATTTCCCTGTTCACCAGCTAGTCGAATCTCCCGAAACACGTAGGATCAAAGGATGCCGGAAATCAATAACCATAGCGCTTCCGATATTCTGCCCGCCTCTAACATGAACATGCAAGAGCATCTCCATAGACCACTTACTCGATCGACTCTCTGAGCCAGCGTTTCACCCCGGTAGGGAGAATGGCCTTCCCAATGTCAAGCAAACTCCTACGTCGTAGTCGCCTGATCATAAGCCGGACTGGTTCCTCTTTCATTAACTGCGAGATATCATCGCTCCTAAACGCTCTTTCGTATTCAATCGCCAAATCAAGCGCGAATCCCAGCTGACCGTCAAGCATACTGAAAATCCATAGAAGAACGTACCTGGTCCTATCGAACTCACCCTCGGCCAGCCACTCTATCGTTCTGAGATACCTCGCCTCACACCACCCCGGACTCTTCTTTACAGTCTTCTCAGCAAAAGCCTGCTCCGCCCGTTTGTTGGATTTCTTGATTGTCGTAAGCGCCTCAAGCGCAGATTTTCTCATCCGGAGTGCCCCGCCAACCCTCAAGTTAGACAGCCAAAAACCGCCTCCGATCAAATCTCTATGCGCGTCCACAAACAAGTCCTCACCAACGTAAGCGTCCATCAAACCTGGTTCGATATCAATCGCTAGCACCCCCGAACGAATTTCGCCCTTCAGACTGTTGAAAATTCGCAAATCAGTTCCTTGGGAATCTATCTTTAGCCAGTCTATGCGCGGCAAACACAGACGCTCCATCACCGACTCCAAGGTCGTTGCTCGAACTCTGGCTTCTCTCTCCACGAGGAAAAGATCACAGAAAAGATAGTTTGAAAGCGATTGAGAGTCGGGTTTCAGGGTGCTGGAACAGTTCGGCGATTTGGTAAGATAGAATGTGGCTTCATCACTTGCTTCCTTGTCCGTGACCGCCTCATTTACGAATATAGCCTTATGAAAGCGGGACCACGCTACCTCGTGGATATCTCTCAGATCGGGATCAAAGCCCACGTATATTGACCGCTGGGCAATCCCCTCCCAAACCTCAGGCGGAGCGCCTGACGCGCCTACGTCAATCAGAATAGGACGGATGTCTAGTTTCGATAGTAAACAACTAAGAACTTTGCCCCTCATCCCAAAAACACCTCCGGCCACTGGACGTCCGAGCACATTGTCAATACCATTGTAATTGGGCTAGCAAGTCCCTGCTTAGCAATTCGGTCCTCGATCGCGTGACGTTGAACAGGTCCTGCCCGCATTCGTGCGCAAGAGTCAAGCCCAACGTCCAGTGGCCTTGTGTGCACCGAGCGTTCTCCCAGATTGCACCTAATTAGAGCCAGAGTACCAACTATCAGGACCCTGCCGCGATAGAAGCGAGGATACTTGATTTGCCTATTCCTATGTGTGAGCTTTACGAAACAGGAATCCAGCATATTCACCTCGTTCGGGGGCCCCTTTGACGACAGGTCCCCTATCAATGAGGAACTCTCTCATCAATTCCATGCCCGCTTCTTCCACACATTTCAAAAGCTCCTGGCGGTTCAGGAACAACCCTAGGTACTCGGTGTTATAGCCGTAGTGATAAGGTCTCTGGACGACCACGAAAGATGATACTCGGTGCACAATGGGCAATGCAGTGATGTATAGGAAGGCTCTAGTGACCCCTGCTAGCTTCTGCACTATCTCAGACCAATTCTCGAAGTACTGCAAGGAGCTGCTTGCTAAGACAAGATCATACGGCCTCCGGAAAGCATCATCTGCCTTTTCATGGAAACTTACTTCAGGCAAGAGTTTTCGTCCAAGCTGGCAGAGTAACGGAAGATCATAGCAATGATATTGAATATCCACGTCTGGCAGCAAGGCTGTGCTGATCAGGTAATAGTGTCCAGCGCCGCCTCCCCAGTCTAGGATTGTTAGGCTATCTTTTTTCCTGGCTGCAAGGGTGAGGACATAAGCATAGCACATCAACGTGTTATGTGCTACCCAGTCCTTACGTGTGGGACTTAGCGCTTCATAGGTCACGCCTAGAGGGCCTGTCCCTTCAAGACTTCGCACGAAAGCAGGCCAGCGTGCTTCTCGGGTCTCCACGATGCTTGGTTCATTCCAGCCCTTAATCCGCCGATCTTGGGTAGACCATCCCTTACGCATGTATTCCCACTCCGGTGGTTGCCGCTTTGCAATCCGCAGTAAATGTTGGGCTGCGCTTAGGATGAGTGGGGGAAGGAATTGCTTGACAATGTACCTAGCGTCCAAGATGTGTGCCTTCCTCTATCCCTCTCCCGCATCTCCACATGTCGTATCGCGCACTAGACAACACGATCTCCCGGATAGTGGTTTCGAGCATCGGCCTAAACGTACTTGCTGACAATGTCCACCAGTTCCCGCATCCGATGACAGTAGGTATGCTCTCGCGAAGTCCGCTCCTGTCCAGCGTGCGCGATTGCTTCGCGTTCGTCATCGTGCTCTAGGTAGTACCGGGCAAGTTCAGTACATTCCTCTGGGCTTCGATAAACGATAACCTCGTCGCCCGGCTTAAACATTTCGTGCAGGTTCACTTTCCAGTCCGTGATGAGCAGGGTGCCAACACCAGTGGCTTCAAAAAGGCGCATGTTGTTGGCATAGGACGCTGCCATGTCAGTGTGATGGTTCAGCTGCGAGTAATCTAGGTAGGTTGCTAGAGTAAGAGTCCGCCACGCCAAACAGGCTTTCATTGCGCACCCGCATCTGCTCATCATAGGTCTGATTCTCTAGTCTTGGATGGTTGCGGTACAGCCAGCCCAAGAACTCAAGGTAGTCGGCGTTGAGGATGAGGAACTTCATAATCACCTAACCGGATTTCCGCTGATCGCTCTCTCGGCACTGCAAGGCAGTGGTACACTCGACACTCATCAAGCTCACTATTGAGGTACCTAGCGTTTCTTACATCATATAAGCGATAATCTGCTTCAAGTAGCTCTCGTCTGCCAGTCCAACCCTTCTCATTGTGAAATTCCACGAGTACAAACGGCCTGCATTCTCGCAAAAGCCGCCTCATACCACATAGAGCTTGAGCCTCCGCTCCCTCGATGTCTATCTTAACGAAGTCCACGCACGAGCATGCAGTAAAATAAGCATCCAATGAAGTTGCTTGGACCTCCAATTCAGGCTGTCTTGGTTTTCCTTCTACATCATGGCCTACGATGTTCCACTCAGCAGAAGAATGCCCACGCCCGGGGAACAAGTTCACCCACTGGGAAATGCCATCTGAAATCGCTACATTCTCCACTTGCACTCGTGTTTCATAGCCATTGATTTTCGTGTTGAAGCGAAGTTGTCTTGCGTTTTCTGGATGGGGTTCAAAGGCAATAACACAGCCACGCTCGCCCACGAGCTTGGCCAGAAGCAACGTAAGGTAACCGACATGCGCGCCCACATCCACACAGATCCATCCTCGCTGCACAATCTGCACGATGGTCTGGCAAACCTCAGGTTCGTAGCTCCCGTCAAAGTAAGCACCGACGGCCTTGCCCCGCATCCGGCAACCCACCAGAGGACCAGCCAACTGATGACCGCGAAGCGAGAAATCGAAGAGATTGAGCAGCGCCTTCATAGGTCCGCGCACCGACATAGCCAAATGCCTTGCCAACTTGTAGCACATTTGTGGCTCACGTTTCGTTCTCTGTAAATGCCGGTAGAAGTTAGTGAAGAATCCTTCTGGAGACAGCCACTACTCAAGGCTTCCGGCAGTTCTGCAAGTGCGCGAGGTGTTGCAGTAAGCCTACTATGAATCCGCTCAAGAAGAGAGCTCCACAGAAGGTTTCCCTGAGGAAAAGGTAGAGCATTCGGTATTTGCTGCGTGTCGGCGAGTAGCTGTATGCCCCGACCACTCGAGCGACGAAGAGGGCAAAGAATGCTGCGGAGAGCAGAGGTGATAGTAGAGCCGTGGTCACCGAGACCAGTAATGACACTAAGGCGCCTGTCCTGTATGCTAAGACCCTTGTGCCAAATCCCTTCCACTTGCGCATGAAGCGAACATGTGTCCGTCCGTACCACACTGCCTGTCTCCCCCATTGATGAAAAGTGTGGATGAAGTGGCGCTCGCAGCAGGCGTCGATGTAGACTGGCTCCAGGTTCATGTCTCGTTTTAGTCTCTTCTTAAGGTCCCAGTCGTCCCCAAAGCCTAGTCTCGGATCGAACATCACCTTCTCGAACACTTCTCGGGCAAAGCCGAAGTACATGTGCATGTTATGACCCAAGTCCCTCCTGTAGTCGTCCACCGCCGTATGAAACTCAAGCCACGTATCGATTCGAGGATTGACGCGTGCTCCTACCCACGGATATTTTTTCAACTGCTCGCGCACTTTGGATATCAGATCGGGATCTGATAGCTCGAAATCTGCATCGAAAAAGAATAGGTATCTTCCCCCAGAATGAAGTACGCCCAAGTTTCTAGCATTGGCGGGTCCTTTAAGCGACCCAAAAGTCTCTTCGTTGAGAATTCGGAGTCGCTTGGGTTGTGACCGAAGACGCTCCAAAGCCTCAGGGCTTCCGTCTCTGGAACCGCCGTCCACGACGATTACCTCCAAGGGAGCGTATGTCTGCTCTAAGGCGCCCCTTACTAGACGGACAACGTTTTCTCCTCCGTTGAGGTTAGGCACTATCACGGTAGCAAGGTTCTCTTCAAACACCATTACCTTCCCGCCATCCGAAGACTGTGGTAGACCCAGATGAAGCACACGATCGCCCTAAGCAGCTTGATGTACTTTGTAAGAGCTTGCGAAAAGTCGATAGAAATTGGCAAAGAACCCCTCCGGAGACAGCCACTCCTCCCAAAGTCTTCGGCACATATGCTGCAACTCCACGAAGTCTCCAGGCGAAAGGTCACTGTGGAACCTCGCCACCTTCTCCGCTATGTGCGGAAGTTCGCTTTCATCCACCCACACACAGTACTTCTTCCACTCGATATCGAAATCATAGGGAAGAACACAGTCCGTATCAATGAAGATGGGGATTCGTCCACAACATACAGTTTCGTAGAGTCGATAAGAGTAGTTTCCGCCTCCCCGGGAACAGAGAACATAATCGCTGTCGATCATGTTCTGCAGATATCCCAGCCGAACATTCCGCATTAGAGCAAGGTCCGTGCGACCATCCGGCAGAACGGCGCCTCCGAGGAAGCGATCCCTGATAATGAAATTTGTTCTTACCAGCGGGCTTCTGGATAGGAAGCGAAGAGCTTCAGCTCGGACCACGTGACCCGGCTTCAGAGGGTGCACACTCGTATTCTTTCTAATCCCCAAAAGGCTCGTTCCCCGCCGCAGAATTTCTCTCGCTCTCCACCTGAGTACGACCTCCCAAGGAAATGCATAACCACAAAACCCCACGATAGGCTTCTCAGCTTTAGGTCGGACAGGAAGTTTGCCCCGGAGGTGCTTACTCACGAAGTCCTCACTCCAAGCAGGCATCGCAAGCTCGTTGCTTTTTCTGCGGGAACGATAGAGTGATGTCCGAAAAACCACTACATTCTTGATGGGAATATCCTCATCCGAGTCGCTCCAAAAGAAAATGACAGTCGGCTTCCCTGCTTGGCTAGCCTTCTCTACAAACTGTCGAGCTAGATCCATCGCCTTAGCATCCCCAAGGATACTTCCCCAATCTACAGGAAGAACTGCGAAGTCTGCTTGATCCAGTGATGTCATTTCGAAGAAGCGACGGCCTGTCGCCATATACCGGTCGAATCGTCCACTACTTGGATCTCCTGGGTCTTCTAGACTCTTTCCCCAAAAAGGGTAGAGCATTACAGAGTGACTTCGTCCCGCCGGAATATATGTGGCATCGGAGAACACCTTCAGCTTCATTGCGCCAAGCTCCTCTGCACCAGCAGCTCCCCCAGTGACCGAACTCAATCCTCTCCACGTTGAGGTTAATGGTCAGCTCCCCTACCTCTCATCCGGACTATCTCCTTGAAATGAAACACGTTCCAAGCAATTGCATGCAACTGCACTGACGGCACCCTCTTGTCAAACTCGGGCCACATCGAGGAAGGTCTTACTGTTCTCATCAGCGAAACAAACCATGACGTAGTAGATAGCGCATCGAGAAAAACCCTTACGACTAGCAGCCAGAAAAGCGATATCATCAAATAGTGCATCGCAAAGTTCTTGATCACAAATCTCAGCTGATTCCTTCTCAGATAATAGTACTGTTTAAGGCTTGATCCTCCAATTACTGAGGCTCCCCGGTGCCAATGGACAGCATTTGGGGTGTACATCACTTTGTACCCACACCGTTTCGCTCGCAAACAGAAGTCGGGTTCCTCAAAGTACAGACTATATCCTTCATCAAGGAGTCCTACTGTATGCAAAACGTCGCGTCTAGTCATTATTACCGGCACGTAATCTACCTCTCTAGCTGTGGAGTAGTCTCCACAATCTCGTTTGCCATGACCGATCGGAGGCCCGTCCCCTGTCAGAAAGTTGATAGACCCTCCTGCGGAATCGATAGTATCTGTCCCGTACGCGTACCTTTTTCCCCCCAGAACTCCAACACTCGTATTGTTCTCCATGAATTCGACTAGGTTTCTAAGCCAGGTCGGCGAGACGATGTCATCACTGTTCAGATCGAACACTATGTAGTCTCCTTTCGCGGCTAGTAACGCCTTGTTCGTGGCTTCCCCTATGCCGACTTTCTTCGTTATGATCAGTCTGACTTCTGGATGCTCATCCTTCACCATATCTCCAGTACCATCTGTCGAGCCAGCGTCGACTACTATCACCTCGAAGTTTCGGTAATGCTGTTTTCTCAGAGAACACAGACAGTCTCTCAGATGCTCTCGGTCATTGTGGACGGATATGACTACCGATGCAAATGGTTCTCCAGTTCCGCTTGGAGAAAAGGATGGCACAGCCCTGGGTTTCATTTGCAGTTCGCCTTGTTCTGTTTGAATGGAGCTTCCCTCATGAAGATCGTAGTCAATTCGTGGTCACAATGCTGGTCGCTCAGGATGAACCGACAATCTATTCCACGAGAGTCTAGGGCTCCCAGAACAGGGGCGAACTTGATTATCTCCGGTCTCGTACCAGCCACTACCATTATCTTGGGCACCAGTTTCACTGACCTTGGGCTGCTACTGTGTCTATTATGGTGCGAAGCTTTTCTGCTTGAGTTCTAACGTCGAAGTTCTTGGCAGCTTCTACTGCATTCACGCTCATCTGCCGATATCTTTGCTCATCGCTCGCTATTCGATGGACAGCTTCGGCTATGGCTCTTGCCTTATGGGACACACTGAGACCGCACCCGAATCGCCTGACCATCTCAGCCGCATCTTCTATCCCCGATACAACCGACGGCAGGCCCGCGGCCATGTACTCCAAGACCTTGAATGGGAATGCATACCGAGAGATTCCGGATGGTTTGAAGGTTGCAAGACCCACATGGCATCGGGAAAGAATCCCAGCAAGGTGTTCGTAGGGAACAGCTTCATGAAAGGTGAGGAATGCCTCAACTCCCTCCTCCATCGAAACTCGTTTGAGGGAAGCAACGTACTTCTGAGATCCGAGTCCGACAATCAGTAACTTCGCATCTGCTCCATGCTCTTTTCTCAGTATCGCGAGTGCTCTGATCGTCTCGTCCAGCCCACTCCATGGTTCTATTCCACCAATGTAGATCATGACGAGTTGATCAGAAGGCACTTTTGTTCTGGCCTTGAAAAGGGACACATCCACGGCGTTAGTTATCATCTCCGCTCTTCCGTTCCGAATCTTCTCAGCACTGCGACGGAGGCTATATCCGGCGGAGACAACGATCGAGGCATTTCGGATACAGAAACCTTCGATGGTCCTGAAGACTACCCGTTTTAGCGGATTGGAAGTGAACTGTGCAAGTCGATCCACATCGTCATACACCAAGGGTCTCAATCGAGCTAGTAGAGCAGCAAAACCTGCCATATGAGGCGAAGCGTAGACAACATCAAAGCTACGGCTGAAACCGGACAGTCTCAAAAGGACTGCCGTTAGTACTGCCATGTCAACTCGATGGAAAAGCAAGTGGCTCCACGGAAACGATCTTAGTACTACAACCCCGTCGCTATGGGTGGCTTTAGTAATATGCGGACGCCGAAGCGTATGCGATGCCCACGCCAATATTCCCCGAAGGAAAGATCCGTCATTCGTGTCGACGTCATACAAGGCCGGAGCGATCGACACAATCGTGACATCAAACCACCTCATCAGGTAAGGCAAGAAATGATGAAGCCTGTATCTTAGACCATGGTGATACTCGGTCGTAATTATCAGAAGCCTGATTTTGCGTGAGGATCGGCTCATCGATTCTTCCTAGCATACACGTAGTTGTCAAGAGAGAAGACACTGAACCCTCTTCCCTTCAAATACTCGGTTATCTCTTCGACCTCACCTTGCTCGTGGTATGCGGCAGCACAGACTCTCTTACAGACGCTGAGTGTGTGCGTGGCGCCCTTGAGTACTTGAATCTCGGCCCCTTCAACGTCGATCTTTACAAGGTCTACGACGGTAAGGCCGAGTTTCTGAGTGAGTTCATCGAGAGTCGTGGCTACTATGGAGACTTTCTCGCTGTGATCAAGCGTATCTGACCTCTCAGTGATTGAATGACAGTCAGAATGGTTCGGATTCAAGTACAGGTCCAATTTCCCGGGTACGCTGTAGGCGGCTAACTCAAAGGCGTTGACATTGGAAATACCGTTGATTCTGAGGTTTTCCAGAAGGTATCGAAAGTTGCCGTTATGTGGTTCAAGGGCGACTACGAGCCCTCTCTTGGCGGCACGCGCGGACTTCACCGTGAATACGCCGGCATGCGCCCCCACATCGAAAATGACCCAGCCTGGCCCCGGACGGAAGAGCCAGTCGTAGATCTCCAGTAGGAATTGCTCGACGAGCACGTTGGAACTATCCAAGGGGACTAGGAGCCTTCCAACACTGGGAACATGCACTGTTCGTGATGATCCGACAGGCATGCCACACTCGTACTTGGGAAGCCTATTGCCGAGAACCGCCC
>Ga0315280_10004667_pt1 | contig 20039 bp, 19 predicted proteins | sample YL17G06_40_MG_FD_203697 | JGI IMG/M metagenome (GOLD analysis project Ga0315280, IMG submission 203697) | Sediment microbial communities from Yellowstone Lake, YNP, Wyoming, USA - YL17G06_40 | ecosystem: Environmental > Aquatic > Freshwater > Lake > Sediment | place: USA: Wyoming | collected... | reverse complement strand
GAAAAGCTTTCTTCAGAGGGGGTAAAACCAACGATCCCCTGGCTCTATGATTTTAAACTCGATTTCCGTTTCAAGTAGAAAATAGGTCCCAATGTAAAATAAATTGCACCTTTAAAATCTCTGCCAAAGGCGGGACTTCGGGGCGAACCTTTCACCCAATGAGCACTCTCGTCTCCGACACCTGCCGGAGTTCACCTCAGGTGGAGTCCTCCCATTCCCTTAAGACATCCAATCAACCGCCGTCCGAAACCTTGAAGAGCGGTTTACGCATGGCCGTGTTTGCAACTGTAAAGTCTATTCGTCCACGGAATTAGAGCTTATTCTTATGTAACCAGCTGAATTCGGGTCGCCTCTTCGGTGGCGTCACTTCTACTTCTGCAACTCCAATTTTCAGCACACAGGTAAGCTCATAATCTTCTCGAAGGCCGAGAATTCTTTCCACTTCCTTCTTCCCCTCATCCCAGTAAGTAATAATATTACTGCCCAGTCCTTCGGCCACAGCAGCCAAAGACATGTTTTCGACAGCAAGCCAACCCGTGCCAACATCTCCTGAACGGGTGCAGACGGCGATAACGCTGGCATTCTGGAACCATTTCTTCTGATTGAGGGCCCGTTCTTCAACTTCCTTCTGGGTCTCACCCGGCCCCGGAGAAAACTTCCTATTCAATTGATACTTGATCTCTCCCAGTTGGTCGATGATTTTCAGGTCGTCAATCATGATGAACTCCCATGACTGGCGGTTTCCAGCGGAAGGGGCCTTGCTCCCTGCGAGGATAACCTTACGCAATTGCTCTTCTGTAGCTCCTTTTTTGAAAATGCGAATCGTTCTCCTTTTTTCAATTGCTTCGTAAACCTCCATAGAGCACCTCCCTGGTCCCTGATATTTATGGCGCATCACCGGTTCCACGGTTTATCCCGAGAAAACCCGGTGATTTCTTCTTCTTTACACATAAAAGGGAAAAGGGTTGATTGTCAAATAAAAAGGCTGAGGTCTCACAATTCCACCTATCCGCAATCGGGGCGTGCTTTAAGAATCGAGGATTTCCGGTTGAAATCATGCATAGTGGTTCAATATATGAAGATCAAATTGTAACTTTCTCAAGATTCTGAAAAGGAAGGATAGATAGCAGATATCGCAACCATCGGAGTCACCCCGCACGGTTTTTAAATCCTGTGCGAATCCATTGAGTAAAACCTCACTCTCCATAAAAGTGATCCTGGCATGCTTAATCAAGTTCAGACCAAGTTGGGGACAGGTCAAGGGGTCCAATTCATAGATCTTCTGAATTTTCCTGTACCCTTTGAGGAGCAACTTACCCTGGAAAAGTGCAACTTTTTGACTCCATAAATTAAACCGCCGGACTATCAAAACTTTCTTGTCAGACAAAGCCGAGGCAATCTCCTCCTTCCGTATTTCGTTATGGAAAAAGTTGAGTGTCTGTTACAATTTGTCCCCCAGCAAATTAGAGCCTCTTTTCTTTATCGATCTGCCAAAATCGGTTCGAACTTTGTAGAAGGCCCACTTATCCTGCTTCCAAGCGAGAAGTCGTTTCCTGTTCTTCCTTGATCAACTTATCCCGGTAGCTTGACACGTAAGAACAGAGAGGACCCATGCATAATTCAATCTTTCTCCTGGTTTTGTTGTCAGGTTTGATCTTCTTCGGGCTTCCGGGAACCGGATTTTTGAATTGTCTGTACCAGGTGCAATGAGATGTCCAATCGTTCTTGACCATGATGGATACATGTTCGTCGATTACATTGCACTTAACGGTACTGACACATGTGTGCCATTTTGCAGAAGGAACGTCTGATCTGACTTGATTCATGGTTTGCCTCCTGACATCCTTGTATTTAACCACCCGCTTATCGATTGGGCAGTTATGCACGACCCATATTCTCCTTGTACCGCAGCAAAGCACCGATCCTGCCGAGTTCCTCAAGTCCGCATCCGGGAGTGATGTAAGAAACTTCACATCTTTGATCAATCGCACTGGCCACCGCCTCATCCACGATATTTGGAACCTGGGTTACGGGTTTCTGGCAGATAGGACATAAGCCCTCCTGCAGCCCCATAAATCCACATTTCGAACAATAGACCCCTTTTCCCGAAAACCCCTCTTCCACCATTATCATGTGAGCATTCTTCTTATTAAGGCACGAAAGCGTCTCGTGAATACCCGAAACCCCAAGTGCCGAAGACTTGAGGGCGTTTGCAAGACGTGAAACGAGGACTTGATCTTCCTCTTTCTTAATCTCTCTCCCTAATTCAAGGGTCTTTTCTAGGACCTCTTTCGGATGCGAATCGAGGCTTATTCTAAAGGTTCTTTTCAGTTTCTGCTTCAGGTAAGAATGAAGAACCCCTTCCATTTCTGTCAGGATTTCCGGTTGGCCACCAATAAACAACCAGTCGAATCCTTTCTCACGAAAGTGGATAAACGTTTGTTCGACAACTTCTTTTAGGTGAGAACGGAGATGGTCATTGATATGGCCTTCAATTCTCTTTTCACTAAGGCCATACCAACCAGCCTCGCGAACTTTTGAAGGAACATAGGTGTAAATCCCTGATTGCTCCTCTATTTCACCCATGAAGGTTTCGAACACGCGTGCTCGTGTCCGATCTATCAGGAGTGTGCACACCCTTTTGTATTGATTGAGAATGCTAATGAGAGTGCCGATATGAGCCGTATGGTCGACAACAAGAATATCCCGGACCGGATGTCTCAAGCGAAAGATTTCGAAGATGTTATCGGCGTTGCATGAAAAAACGACCAATCCTCGATATGGAGTTTTGCGGAACGTATCAACAACTTCCCGGAGTTTCTCCAAGTCCCTCTCCACGAAATGTGTTTCCCCCTTCGAAAGTCTCCTTTCGGCCAATTGCCTCCGGCTTTCCCGTATTAGATCCCTCGCCTTGACCTGGTGAATGTTGAAATCAGGCCAGAGGCGCAAATAGAGGCTAATCACTGAGCGATTCTTGTTCCTCAAAGTACCCACTTTTTGTATTTGTTTAAAAGTGATCATGTATTTCCCTTTCTGTCTATTTCCACTCCAGAGTTTGAGACATATTTATGCTCAGTCTGAAGCAGCAAATTGTTGGCCACTGCGTGAGCGGTCTCATCGCTCTCAGACGTTCTCTAACCCTTTGCTTCAAAAAACGGCCTTCTGACTCCTTTTGATGATTTTGCATGTAATTCACTCCAATCGATATCTTCCATCCTAACAATCAGACCGTAAGCTCTACTCTCGTGGAGCAGGTGAACCCCGTCGCTATCAATCTTGTTAAGAATCCACTCCCGTTCCTTTATTTGCCTATAGGCATCATCCCGCAGCCTTAGGCGTTTACCTGGGGTGATATGATTCAACACCCACCTTGCCGGTATGTGGGAGTGTGTTAGATTTTTCGCAGCATTCATGTTTGGTATACAATACTCACCTCCTTCCATGAGAATTTTGCTGCTTCAATAGCCTCAGAGGGCTCAATTGCCCTATGCTGATTTTATTGTAAGAAAGTGGCCCATTTTCTTCACTTTAGCCCTAAGATACTCGATGTTCTCCCGGTTAGGCTTAGTTTCAAGAGGAACCCTTTCGACTATCTCAATCCCATACCCCTGCAATCCAATGATTTTGTGCGGGTTATTCGTCATCAAACGAATTTTGTGGAGATCCAGATCTGCAAGAATCTGAGCACCGATCCCATAATCTCTCATGTCAGCTTTGAACCCTAAGGCCTCGTTTGCCTCCACGGTATCTTTGCCTACATCTTGAAGAGAATAGGCCCTTAACTTGTTTACTAATCCAATTCCTCTTCCTTCCTGCCTCATGTAAACGATAGCACCTTTGCCTTCTCTTTCCACCATTGCCATAGCAGTATGAAGTTGGTCCTCACAATCACATCGTTTGGACCCAAACACGTCACCTGTCAGGCATTGGGAATGGACTCTCACGAGAACCCTATCCTCCGGACCTATCTCTCCTTTGACTAAGGCAATGTGATGATGGGAATCAATATCGTTCTCGTAGGCTATAGCCGTGAATAACCCTCCGTATTTCGTCGGGAGTTTTGCTGTTGCAATCCGGCGAACGAGAGACTCCGTCTTCATGCGATATTCTATTAAGTCGGCGATGGTGATAATCTTCAACCCATGTCTTTCTGCAAAGATTTGAAGATCGGACATTCTGGCCATTGTCCCGTCATCATTCATGATCTCACAAATCACACCTGCTGGCTTCAGGCCAGCCAACCTCACCAAGTCAATTGACCCCTCGGTCTGTCCCGCCCGGACTAAAACACCTCCATTTCTTGCCCTTAAGGGGAAAACATGACCCGGCGAAACCAGATCTTCCGGTTGGGTACGTTCATCAACAGCAGTGAGGATGGTCGTTGCCCTGTCCGCTGCTGAGATACCTGTGGTCACTCCTCTCCGTGCGTCAATGGAGACCGTAAAGGCCGTCTGAAATCGAGACGAATTCTCAGAGACCATCATCGGAAGACGGAGTTCATTGAGTCTTTCTTCTGTCAGGGATAGACAGATCAGCCCTCGTCCGTATTTAGCCATAAAGTTGATGAAATCAGGTGTCACCTTTTCCGCGGCCATAGTGAGATCGCCCTCATTCTCACGATCTTCATCATCAACCAGGATCACCATCTTCCCTTGACGCAGGTCCTCCAATGCCTCTTCGATTCTGCTGATCATCCTTCACATCCTTTCCTTTTGGATGAACCATTCTGAATGGATTCAATTTTATCCAAATCATGATGAAGGGATCGGATCTCTTCGAGGGAACGAAATTCCCGGTACCCCACTTCAGACTCGTCATAGAAAAGGGGCCTTTTCTTCAGCAGACCTTCCATTCTTTCTTCCCATGGAGAGCCGAGAAAGGAAGGAGGGGTTCCCTTTTCTGAAAACTTGGCGTTTTGCCAAAGCTTCTCGGCCCTCCATTTCAGTTCAAGAGAAGCACCAAAACCGACCTGAAAGAGGAATTTTAATGGGATTTGCTCGACCCATTCTCTTGCCCTTTGCACACTCCCTTCGGAAAGCAATTCCAATCCTAAACTGAGATAGCCCCCCACTTTCTTCAGACTTCCCTGAATTGTGGAGATGTCTATTCTTTCAGGTTGATCAGCTACCATGACCTGATTTGCCAGGTAGGTTAACTCCATCTTGAGCCGATCAAAGACTGGCCCTCCCTCCAGTTCTCTCAGACAGAGAGAGAAAAACAAACTCTGATCTTTAAGAACCATTGGAAAGGAAGGAAGAGGGGTCTCTTCAGGAATTTCAGGGAGATGAATCTCCTTTTGCTCAAGCATCTTTTTAAGTCTATCGGAATTGAGGTATTGATAGAGGGACAGGGCTTCCTCCATGGGGGGGAACCCTTTATCTTCGAGTCTTGCCTCTCTGAAATGAAGCGCTCGCTCCTCAAGCTCAGCCCCGATCTCCCAATTCACTTGAGTAAGCACCTTCCAATGTAGATTGAGATCCGAGTTACCTAAAATCTTTAGGAGTTGTTCTATTTGGCTCTGGAGAGAAGGTTTTAGCACTTCGATGTAATACGTCCCATCGAGAGTAAAATAAGCCCTTGCTCCATTCTGAGGGATGGTAATTTCTTCGCTATCCTTAAGATGGATGCGAATCGTTTTCTTAAGGATAAGAAGAAGGGTATCGATATCCAAGGATCGAAGCCATCGGCCCACCGCTTCATAATCGCACGATAGTAAGAGGGGAAGCCATCGTTCCACTTTTTCAAGTTGAATTTCGTATCCTTTCCAAAGTTCGATGTCGAGCAGATATTGGCACTGCTCATTCGACATCAGGGAAAGAAGTGGGAGGGCATCCTGTTCTCCAATCTCTTTGATGGTGAAATAGGCTTCCTCTTCCGGTAGGGCCTGAAAAAGCTCCTTTGGATGATCGGAGTTGAGGATAGCCCCCATCCGCTCCTTCCCTTGTAATTGAAGAATGGGAAGGAGACTCATCGAAATCCAAATTTGATCTTGGGTACTTTCGAGGCGTCTTTCGTCTATACCCACTGCTTCCATCCGCGCTTCTCTAATATCAAAGGACATTGTGTAAAGAAGGCGACCTATATACCCGTCCTTTGGGTGCAATTCTTTTTTAAAGTTAAAAGGGAGGTTATTTCGGTGCTTTAAGGTTAAGTTTCGTAATCTTAGGTTTTAAGGGCTACTGGACTTTGATCTTGATCTCTTTCTTCTTTGCCTCTTCCGATTTGGGGAGAGTAACTTTCAAAACCCCATTCTTGTAAGAGGCTTCGATCTTGTCGCTCTGGACCTCTGCAGGCAATTGGATTGCGCGCATGAAGACCCCAAAGCTTCTTTCTGTGAGGTGGTAATCTCCTTCCTTCTCCTCCCTCTCCTGTTTCTTTTCGCCTTTGATGGTGAGGACGCCATTGGAAAGGGAGATATCGATATCCTTCGGGTCTATTCCCGGGACCTCGGCTTTTATGACCACGTCGTTTTTCGTCTCGGCCACGTCGAGGGAAGGAAACCACTCTCCCGTTTCTCCGGTTCTTGGTCCCCTCTCAAAAAAGGAGTCCCACACCCGGTCCATTTCCTTTTTCATCCTCTCGAATTCTCTAAACGGTGCCAATTCCCTAAAAGGTTTCCAAACTGTGAGTTCCCGCGCCATCAATCATTCCCCCTTTCTTGATTTAATTAATTTGCACCTGATAACCTCCCTCCCACAGGGCATTAGCGCAAATAAACCAAAGAGTTTTTAGGAGCCTGATTTTAGAGAAATTACATTGACCATAAAAATTCAAAAAAAAATTAATCACCCTTTTTTTATTTGTCAAGTCTGGATTCGTCTCAATTTGTCCTTGTCTATCCGGTTCTTTGTTCATCCTGCCATAGAGATATTTATTGAATGATTTTAATTAGTTAGGTAGCTCTGCATTTATTTAAAATATTCCTTGATCCATTCCCCGAGGGTCAGGTAGCGCATGGTTTTCATGTCGTATTGTCTTCTGTCCAAACCCTTCTTCCCCTCGGCTTCTTGCAATATGCCCCTAAGAAGCTGATCGACATCCTCTCTGGCAAAATGATATTCTTCAGCAAGGGCAATAGCTCCTTGTGGATTACGATACTCGATAATAAACTGTTCGAAAGCCTTTTGTTGAAGTTCCTTAATCTCATCTGCCGATTTGCCAATCGATTCGGCAATCCTTACGGCACGAACAAAGTTCTTGTTTTGTATCGCCTCTTCAAGTTCGCGAAGGGATTCCAGAAGTTTCGTGTCTTGGGGGATGGTTTCCATGTTCAAAAAAATAGGTATCGAGTTTTCTCTTGTCAAGATGATAGGTTTGGGGGATTTCATCGGGCATAAACAATAGAAGAAAGAATGATTGCTGGGTTGAAAGGAAAAAAGAAAGTGAAGGATTTACTTATGAGCAGGTTTGATTACATTTTTAGCTTACTTCTCCAGAACCTCCCGGACTTTTCTCGCTAGCCCATCCAGGGTAAATGGTTTCTGGATGAAATTTGTCCCTTCCTCCAGTACGCCATGATGGAGAATGGCGTTATCGGTGTAACCCGACATATAGAGAACTTTCATTTCCAGATGGATGTTTTTGAGTCGTTCCACAAGTTTGCGACCGCTCATATTAGGCATCACCACATCGGTAATAATCAAATGGATTGGTTCTTTGAACTCTCCGCAGAGGAGTAAAGCCTTACCTCCATCAGGAGCCTCCAGTACTCTATATCCAAGACTTTTCAATGACCGCACCGCCAATTTTCGAACGGCCTCCTCATCCTCCACAACTATAACAGTCTCATTCCCTCGGGGAATCTCTTTAACACTCTCTTGCTTCAGTTCCGTTAAGGGTTCGTCCACCTGAGGCAAGTAGATCTTGAATGTCGTCCCTTCTCCGGGTTCACTGTAAACCCAGATATTGCCTCCGCTCTGCTTCACTATTCCATAAACCGTAGATAAACCCAATCCCGTCCCTTTATCCATTTCTTTGGTAGTAAAGAAAGGTTCAAAAACCCTTTCCTTAACCTCTGGTGTCATCCCCACTCCCGTATCGCTCACCGAAAGCATCACATATCGACCCGGTTTCACTGCGATATGCTCGCGGGCATACCCCTCGTCCAGTTCCACATTGGCCGTCTCAATGGTCAGTTTTCCACCTTCGGGCATCGCATCCCTCGCATTGACCGCAAGGTTGACGATCACCTGTTCAATCTGTCCAGGGTCGGCTTTAACCTTTCCAATTCCCTCAGTGAAGAAGGTTACCAGTTCTATATCCTCTCCCAGAACCCGATGGAGCATCTTATCAAGCCTCTGCAGGATAAGGTTCGAATCCAGGACATGCATCTCCATGATTTGCTTTCGACTAAAAGCCAAAAGCTGTCTCGTCAGGTCCGCTGCCTTTCCCGAAGCCGCTCTGATTTCTTCGATATTTCCCCTCAGTGGGGCATCTTTCCGGAGATCCATGAGGGCGAGCTGAGCGTTTCCCTGGATGACCGTCAACAAATTATTAAAATCATGGGCAATGCCTCCAGCCAGCCTTCCAATAGCCTCCATCTTCTGAGCCTGACGAAGCTGTTCCTGTAAAGCAGCCGTCTCGGCTTCGGCTTTTTTCCGCTCGGTGATGTCCTGAACGATCACACGGATACCCGTGATCTTTCCCTCTTCATTCCTGACGAGCCTGTCCTCTGCTAAAACGGGCAGAGTTGCCCCGCCCTTTCTTATATAGTCACGTTCATAAGATCGGCCAGCAGGTATTTTGCCGAATATTTTGCCAAAGAAGATCTGCCTTATATTTTCCTCCCCCGTTATAAACTTCCAAATTGGTTGCCCTACCATCTCCTCGGCACCATAACCGAGCATCTCAAGGGCTGTACGGTTTACACGGGCGATGTTTCCCTTATTGTCCACTTCAAAATAGCCGACCGGAGCATGGTCAAAAAGCTCCTGGAGCTTTACCTCACTCTCTCTCAACATCTTCTCTTCCCGCTTGTGCTCGGTAATGTCCCGTGCGATGGTCGAAGCGCCAATGATCTGGCCACTCGTATCTCGGATTGGTGACATGGTGACCGAGACCCAGATTCTCTGTCCATCCTTTCGAACGCGCTCGGATTCAAAACGGTCAATGACTTCCCCGCGTCTGATCCGCTGCAGAATTTGCACCATTTCATCCTCGCGTTCTGGCAGCGACAGAATCGAGATGGGCTGCCCAATAACTTCATCAGCCAAGTAGCCGTACACTCTTCTTGCCCCTTCATTCCAACTTAGGATGCGGCCTTCCAGGGTTTTGCTGATCACGGCGTCATCCATGTTCTGAACAACCAGATTTAGCAATGAGGCTTCTTCTGCCACCCGCTTTCGTTCGGTGATGTCTTCAATTCCGAGCAGGATCATGTCGGTTTTATTTGCCTCTCGGCTGATCCGTCGGGCGTTGAGCAGCATTGTCCTCGGCCCGATATGAGGAAAATTGTGTTCGATCTGATAGTCGTCGAAAACCGTGTTCTGCGGTAGGATATCTTCGAGCAATCGGCGAAGTTCAGGAATATCCCACTGGCGATTGCCTAACTCATAGAATAGGCGGCCCTCGGTCTCCTCTGGCATCACCTGAAAGACGCGGTAAAAGGCACGGTTGGCCGAAAGGATGCGAAGACCTGCATCCAGGACCACGAGTGGCTCACGGACAGTGGCAATAATGCTTTGGGCAAATGAAAGGGCTTCAGCAACAGCCTTCTCGGCCTTTCGTTTCTCGGTTTCGTCCCGAAATACCAGCACAACACCTGTAATTTTGCCTTCTTTGTCGTAAATGGGCGAGCCACAATCTGCAATCGGACGTTCGGTGCCATCTCGAGCGATGAGTATTGTGTGATTCGCAAGCCCGATAACAGTGCCTTCGCGAAGCACACGTTTTACAGGATTTTCAACTTTGCCCCTCGTCTCTTCGTTAATGATGTTGAACACTTCTCCCAGGGGCCTGCCACAGGCTTCCTGCTCACCCCAGGCGGTCAGTTTTTCAGCGACCGGGTTCATCATGACCACACGGCCGTCCATATCTACCGGGACCACACCTTCACCAATGCTGTAAATATTGCCCTTAGCTCAGATTCGGTGCGAACAAGTGCCTCGTACAACTCTCTTTCTTTGGTCCGGCTGATCTTGACCATTAAACCATCTCCTTTCCCCGAAATTTATCTGTCATGCCGGACCTGATCCGGCATCCAGAATCTTTTGAAAACACTGGATTCCGGCTGGAGTTTACCCCGTACTTGATACGGGGCCGGAATGACGATTCTGATTGAGGGGGCAATTTATAAACAGACACTAAATACTGCAACCTTAAAGATTGCAGTGGAAATTCATGAATTTTTCCAGGAAGTAAATTGTTTGAAAATTGTATGGTCTTTCCAAACAGGAAGATACAGAAGCTTTCTAAATGGAGGAAAAGTGAGTGAGTGAGTGAGTGAGTGAGTGAGTGAGTGAGTGAGTGAGTGAGTGAGTGAGTGAGTGAAGCAAATTTAATGCCAATCATTCATTTACCCCGTTAGAAAGCCCCACCGCTTACAGTGGGGATAACGATAAAATTAATTTTTCAGCGGACAGGGGGTCTAAAGCCCCGTATGAGCCATCCCGTTGGAAAGTCGGAAACTTTCTAACGGGGTTTACCTTGTTCGATGTGAATGTGAATGTTGAATCAAAGCTACCATACATAACTCTCTCTGTCAACAGAAGGGTTAACTTTAATTTTCTCCTTTTAAAAATTTCTTCCAGCCCTGTTTTTCTTTCTCTTTTCCCCTGCCCAACTCTTCAAATTCTCTAAGAAGTTCCTCTTGCCTCTTTGTCAGATTTTTCGGGGTTTTTACGATGGCTTGAATGACCATATCCCCTCGCCCGTGTCCTTTTAATTTTGGAAAGCCCTCTCCCCTTATTCGAAATATATCCCCACTCTCTGTCCCTTTAGGAATTGATACTTTCTTGTTCCCGTTCAACGACGGAACTTCTATTTCCGCTCCTAATGCGGCCTGGGGGAAGCTTATGGGTATCTGACAGATAATATCATCTCCATCCCTCGAAAAAAAATCATGGGGTTCAACAGAAAGAACGACATAGAGGTCCCCTGGCAGTCCTCCCGTTTTTCCTTCCTCCCCTTCACCACGTACTCTCAACTTTGAACCGGTATCAACCCCGGGAGGTATTTTTACTTGAATCTTCTTGTTTTTCCTGACCCTTCCGAAGCCTCTGCATTCCTTGCAAGGATGAGGAATAATTTTCCCCTCACCATGGCACTGGCCACATGTTGTCCTGATAGCAAAAAATCCCTCTGAGCGAGTGACTTGACCTGTTCCTTTGCAATTGGGACAGGTAGTAGGATAAGTCCCCGGTTTGGCACCGGTCCCGTTACAGATCTCACACGGAACACCTTTAGGTATTTCAATTTCACTCTCTTTCCCAAAGGCAGCATCATAGAAGGAAATTTTAAGGTCATATCTTAAGTCAACCCCCTGCCTTGCCCTCGTCCTTTGCCTCGAAGACGTTCCAAACCCGAAAAAATCCTCAAATATGTCTCCAAAGGCAGAGAAGATGTCGTCAAAACCTCTGAATCCGGTAAACCCGGTCCCCTTCAAACCCTCTATACCGTAATGGTCATAAATTTTTCTCTTTTGCGGGTCTCTCAAGACCTCGTATGCCTCTGATGCTATCTTGAATTTCTCCTCCGCCTCTTTATCGCCGGGATTTCTATCAGGATGGTATTGCATGGCAATCTTTCGATAATTTTTCTTGATCTCTTCTTCTCTTGCATCCCTTGAAACACCGAGGATTTTATAATAGTCTTTGTCTTCCATATCTAATTCCCCAGGCTTAGGATCTCTCCAATTTAGATCACAATAGAAAGACTAAGATTACCCCTGAACGGTTACTGTGAAGGGGAGGAAGGTCCTTGAGCTTTGGCTTCGAACTCTTTTATTCTTGCTTCGAGTTGGAAAATCCGCCGTTCGGTCGTCTTCTTATAACTCTCGATCTCGATATCTTTAGAAGCCAGCTGTTGGTTCTTGTATTTGACCTGCTCATTCAGTTGGTTCAACTCAGATTCCCTTTTAGCAAGAAGTTCCTTCGAAGATTGAAGTTCTTTTTCTTTCCCTTCAAGCTGTGTATCGTTTTTCTTCACCTTCTCTTCCAATGATTTAATCTTTGCAGAACTTTCTTTCTTCGATTGAGAAAGGTCGCTTCTCATCTTCCGATACTTCCGGTCCTTCTCTTGAAACTCTTCCTCTAACCTTTCAATCTCTTCTTTTTTTCTCTGAACATCTTTTTCCAGACTCTTGATCTTTGTTTCCAATTCTCTGACTTTGGCGCCGGATTCTCTTTTCACTCTTGACAGCTGTCGTTTCAATTCACCCATATCATACTTTATTGGTATTCTCTTTAACGGTTTTTTCATTCCCCTCTCCCCCTTTCGTTCTTTATTTACAAAAACCGTCTTAGAAGAAATATTTCTATTCCACATGCATGGGAATCTCTCTATTTGAGGAGGTCCAACAGGGGGTTACGCCCGGTTTCCTCAGATATTCTTCCTTCCAAATTCTGTCAGCTAAAAGACCGTATCGGGCTGCATATTCATCGATCTCACCCTTCAGATTGGTAACAACCTCCTCCGCTCCCTGATGGGTAAAATAGGGCTTCGATTCTTCGATCACCTCTCTGAAGATGTGAGGGTTGTCGATGATCATGCAGGGCCTCAGATGGTTCTCATTGTGGGGTTGTCTCTTCCGAATTGCTCTGAAGAGGGGGCTGTCCAATGCCTCTGCCAGAGACACGTCCTTGATATTATGCATGGCCACATGGGTATAAACGCATGGTTCCACGTCGCCGTTGGCGTTGATATGGAAGTACCTTCTTCCTCCCGCGATACAACCCTGGACATGGGGCCCATCATTCCAGAAGTCGAGAATGAACAGGGGTTTGGTGGATCTGAAATACTTGACCTGTTTTCGTAGGTGGTTTCGCTGATCCGGCGTCACCATTAGATTGATATCACCCTGGCCATTGACGGGAAGGTAGAGGAAATACATCTGGGCCACGATCCCCTTCTCCAAAAGGAAATCGATCCAATTTTCAGAGGAGATAACCTTGACATTGTTCTTCGTTACCGTTGCTGATGAACCAAAGAGGACCCTTGCCTCACGGAGATGGTCCATGGCTTCCATGATCTTCTTGAAAACCCCTGGACCTCTCCACCGGTCCGTCTCCTCTTCATATCCCTCGCAGCTTACTACGACCATGGCATTTCCCAGGTCTCTGATCCTTTCCGCCTTCTCCTTCGTGATCAGTGTCCCGTTCGTATAAACCTGGAAGAAGATATGGGGATGGTCTTCAATCATCTGGAAAAGTAAGGAGTAGAGGAAAGGTTCACCTCCGAGGACCGTAACAAAGTAGAGTCCCATATCCGTGCATTCGCGGAGGATTCTTTTTACCAGGTCGTAGGGGAGTCCGGGGTGCCTCTGGTGGCCCAAGGTATAGCAACCCTGGCACCTCAAATTGCATTGCCAGGTCGGGCTGAGGATCATGACAAACGGAGGCCGAAAGCCATGTTCTTTTTCGAACCGGTCCTTTTTTTTGTTTCCCTGGAACCAGGCGTTGTTGAAAAGAGTATTGAAGATAAGTGTCCGGTTTTTTGCCGGGAGATACTCTAAAATCCCCCGAAATAGCTTTTTTGCTGGGTGGCTGGGGGTTTGAAGCAGGTCCCTCACCCCTCTGATGGCGTCCAGGACTTCATAATCTGAAGTTAGCTTCTCGCCTAAATAGGTCAACTGGACCAATCTTTCGTCAGAGACCACCCTCAAGAGTTCCACAATCATCTTAGAAGCCTGATGCCCGGTAAAATCTTTGAACTGTTCTGCAAAGTTCATTTTACCCTCCCTCCTTTCGATTGACTGTGCAAAGGAACGGAAACATCGGATTACGGAGCTTGTGTATCGCCTGAAACCGAAATAAACCAAATAAAAAATAATCATGCCCCTGGCGAAAATCAATGTCCATTTTTCTGTAAGTATAGATTAGCAAAAACCCCGAGCAATTTTATAAACAAAACAAATACCTATAAAAATCAATACATTATAAGTTATGGCAGTGGTGACTTTTGGATTCGCCTTGACAAATTCCGTGTGAGTACTTATTTTTTCTAAAAAATTATCTGTAACATTTGTATCCAAGTTGTCCTTGTTTGTTCTTGATATTCAGAATGTGCGTGTTAACTCCTAATGTACAGTTGAGAGGGCCGCCTATAGGCTCATCGCAGGAGATCCGGAAGCAGAGCGCGGTTCGCGGATGCTTTTCCGGATAGGTATATCTTTTCAGTTGTACGGATTAGTCCCCCATCCAAAGCGGGCTAATAAATTTTCCCAAATAGAGAAAGGAGGTATGGTTTTATGAAGGTCAAACCACTTCATGATCGGATCATTGTCAAGAGATTGGAAGAGGAGGAAAAAACAAAAGGTGGTATTATCATCCCCGACACGGCAAAGGAAAAACCCTTTGAAGGGAAAGTGATCGCTGTCGGAGATGGCAAAATCAAGGAAGATGGTACAAAGATTCCAATGGAATTGAAGAAGGGAGACCGCATCCTTTTTGCTAAGTATGCTGGCACTGACATCAAGATAGATGGCGAAGACCATCTGATAATGAAAGAGGACGATGTCCTCGCCGTGATTGAATGAAGGATGATTTGATAAGAAAGGAGGATTCCTATGGCCAAAGAATTGAGATTCGGACAAGAAGCAAGGAATGGTGTGCTGGAAGGCGTCAATATCCTTGCAGATGCGGTGAAGGCAACCCTTGGACCAAAGGGCAGGAATGTGGTCCTCGAGAAATCTTTTGGTTCTCCTACGGTTACGAAGGATGGGGTCACGGTTGCCAAAGAGATCGACCTTGAAGATCATTTTCAGAACATGGGTGCGAAGATGGTGAAGGAGGTGGCCAGCAAGACCTCTGATACGGCCGGGGATGGAACGACTACGGCAACTGTACTGGCGCAAGCCATTTACCGGGAAGGAGCCCGGGTTGTAGCTGCTGGCGCCAATCCCATGGATCTCAAGAGGGGAATCGATACGGCAGTGGAACAGGTGATCAAGGACTTGAAAAAACTCTCCAAAACCGTAAAGGATCAGAAAGAAATTGCCCAGGTAGGTACCATCTCTGCCAATAACGATTCAACCATTGGGAATATTATCGCTGAGGCAATGGAAAAAGTTGGAAAAGAAGGGGTTATCACCGTGGAGGAAGCCAAGGCGATGGAAACGAGCCTCGAAATTGTGGAAGGGATGCAGTTTGACAGGGGTTACGCCTCGCCTTATTTCGTAACGGATGCTGAGAAGATGGAGACCGTGCTCGAAGACGCCTATATCCTGATCCATGAGAAGAAGATTTCCAATATGAAAGACCTCCTTCCCCTCCTTGAAGAAGTTGCCAAGGTTGGAAAACCCCTCCTCATCATTGCAGAGGAAGTGGAAGGAGAAGCCCTGGCCACTCTGGTCGTTAATAAACTTCGGGGAACATTGAAATGTGCTGCGGTCAAGGCCCCTGGTTTTGGGGATAGAAGGAAGGCCATGCTGGAAGATATTGCTATCTTAACAGATGGCAGGGCGATCTCGGAAGATGTGGGCATCAAACTGGAAAATCTGAAGATAGGCGATCTCGGGAGAGCAAAGAAGGTAGTGATCGATAAAGATAACACCACAATTGTTGAAGGTGCAGGAAAGCCTTCTGCCATTGAAGGTCGGATCAAACAGATCCGGGTCCAGATCGAAGAGACAACTTCTGATTACGATAAAGAGAAACTGCAGGAGAGGTTAGCAAAAATGGCCGGAGGGGTTGCCGTCATTAAGGTCGGCGCGGCCACTGAAACGGAGATGAAGGAGAAAAAGGCCCGTGTCGAAGACGCGCTCCATGCCACGCGAGCTGCGGTGGAAGAGGGCATTGTCCCTGGTGGCGGTGTGGCGTACCTGAGATGCTTGCCCTCGCTCAATAAACTCAAATTGGAAGGTGATCGTAAGACAGGATTGGAGATTATCGAGAGGGCTTTGGAAGAACCCATTCGGCAGATTGCTCAAAACGCCGGTAGGGAAGGCTCCGTGATCGTCGAGAAGGTGAAGCAGGAGAAGGGGGCCTTTGGATTCAATGCGGATAAGGAGGAATACGTGGATATGATGGAGGCCGGAATCATCGATCCAACAAAGGTAGTAAGGTTGGCTTTGCAGAATGCAGCCAGCGTGGCCTCCCTGATGATCACCACAGAAGCCGTCGTGGCTGAAAAACCTAAGAAGGAACCGCCCGTTCCACCAATGCCCCCTCCAGACTATTAGTGAGCCATACAGGGACGGGGCTTAAGACCCGTCCCTGTATCCTGTGGACTGAAAATGAGGTTTTTCCCTAAATGTCCGTTTTCCCTTTCTGTCAATTCGTCCTTTTCCTCTTCTTCTTTTAGTGGAACCGGCATGGACTTTTCAATACTCTCGAAAATAATCTCGCACATAGTCTTGCGCTCTGAGGTCACCTTCGCCTTAACCTTGATCCATAATTCTATGTCTATATCTCTCAGGATGTGGACCATAGGTTCAACCTCTTCAATTTCGTTGTTCCTTTGGACAGCTTGCCAATATCCACTCCTGCCGAAAGGATGCGATATGCTGGACATATCAAAACTTTTAATCAAAGGATAATGCCACCTATCGATTACCAATTAAAATCGAGCATGGTTTGCCAAATTGGCCCCTTGTGGATTTCAGGAAGTCTTTTAACAAAAAAAGCCAACTCTCTTTCAAAAAGGAGAATTCTCCACACTCAAATCATAGCCTTCTCCCCCTGCTCAGCTTGATCGAAAAGCCTGGCTAGGAAGGTATAGAATCGGATTCGGGTAAAGTTACCAACTGCCCAACCCTGTGGAAAAACAAGTGCTTCATTTTAGTAACGAGCCAATCTTTCTCCCGCCTGAGCTTGGGAATCGCCCGAATTTCCTTCAATTCTATTATGATAGGGAAATTGATTGACTGCCAACAGCATTAATGTTTGACAGGCAAACCAAGGCTCTCCTATAATGATATTTCGGAAAAGGAATTTGGCTCCACTTAACGAGTAAAAACCAGCCTGATCGGCCGGCACAAAGGAGGAGATACCGCGGGTTACAAGAGTGAATTGACAGATGGAATGAGGATTGACTGGGATGTTCCGGTCACCATGGACGATGGCTTGGTGCTCCGAGCCGACCTTTACCGCCCGCCTCAAGAGGGTAAGTATCCAGTGATCCTAAGCTACGGTCCTTATGCAAAAGGCCTCGCTTCCCAGGATGGCTACCCCGATCAATTTCTCTCTTCAGCGAACTGGGGCGGTCAGGAACTTCATCCGCGGGGGAATTTCGAGGGCATTACACAGCCGACTTCCAAGCAAAAGTGGCTGGAGGTGCATGGACTGGAGCACTGGACCGAATTTTACACACGATATGGGGTGACGCTTCAGAAACGGTTCTTCGACCACCTTCTCAAAGGTCTTGAGAACGATTTGAAGAATCAACCACGGGTTCAACTCCAGATCCGGAGACTCGATGGTTTTTGAATCCTAAAAAACATGAAAGGAGGAAAGGACGATGGTAAAGGATATCTCATTTATTGGCAAACCCCATGAGTATGATGCTCGGAGGGTCTACTCTCTGACAGGTGCGGATTGGCAGGAGAGGGTCAATTTTGAACGACTCCGTAAGGACCGACTCGCCCGAGCCAAGGAGCAGATGGAAATCCACGATCTGGGGGCACTGGTCGTTTACGACGGAGCAAACGTTCGTTATCTCACGAGTTCTTTCCAGGGAAACTGGAAATATAACATCTTCATTCGCTATGCCGTACTGCCGAGAGGCGGTGAACCCATCCTCTTCGAAACCGCTGGCTCTGACCTCGTCTGTGCCAAGATGGACCTACCCTGGATGGAGGGAAGGATCCGTCCGGCCATCACGTGGAGATGGTCGGAAGGTGCTGTGGAATATATGGTGGATCGCATGGTGGATAGCGTTCTCGAGGTTCTGCGTGAGCATAAGGTGGAGAAGGAAAAAATCGGGATCGATTCTCTGGATATGGCCTCCCTTGCGGCCTTTCAGAAGAAGGGGGTAAAGGTTGTGAATGCCATGCCGGCTATGTCAGCCGCTCGTGTCGTCAAAACACCGGATGAAATCGAGCTTTTAAAACAGTCCGCCGCCATTGCGGATGCCTGTACGTATAAAGCGCGCTACGAGTGGGCCAAACCGGGCATTACGGAGAGAGAGCTTTCAGGGAAGATGATCGAGTACATGTATTCAAAAGGATGTGAGATCGTTTATGAGATCATCGTCGCTTCTGGTGGAAATACCAGCCCCTACCGCCGCTGGCCGACCGACAAGATCATTCGACAGGGAGATCTGATCATCATCGATAATAATACGGTTGGGCCCTCTGGATATTTTGTAGACTATGTGCGGTGCTGGAAGATAGAAGGAAAGCCTACTCCGAAAGAGAAAGACCTTTATAAAGAATGCTACGATTCTCTTATGGCTGCCATCGAAATGATGAAGCCCGGCAATACGAGTCGTGACGTGGCTGAGAAGCTCCCGGTCTACGATGACGACAAATACGGGACCGTGACACTTCAACAGTTTGCCCATTCCATCGGTCTGACCCTCTATGAGGGGATGTGGATTTCGAGGGCCTATTCTCTGAAGTATCCTGCTGAGATCAAGCCCAATATGTATTTTGCCGTGGAGACCTTTGCCGGTCATCCTTTGCTTCAGCAAACGGTCCGGTTGGAATCCGATATACTGATTACGGACAAGGGTCATGAGTTCTTCACCCTCTTCCCCTTCGAGGAGGAGATGCTGAAGTGATCGCGGCAAAAAAATCCACCCCCTTGCAATGACTCCAAGGCCAGCCGGATCGCTGCCTTTGCGAAGAAGGCAGGCCGGGTGGCCAATGCAAACCGAAAGAAGGAATGCCATTATGAAGCTAATTCGTCTTCGTTGCGGCCGGAGTACATTTCAGAATGAAAATCACAGAGACCATTCATGTCTTTAAACACCACTTCCGACTGGCACTTGGCGAAAACCATTATGCAGACCGGTTTGTCTATTCTTATATCCTCCTGGGTGAGAAGATCTGCTTGATCGACGCAGGCGTTTGGGGAACGGCTCCTCAGCTTCAAGGCTACTTGAAGCAGATTGGCCGGTCTCCCCAAGAGATCTCGATGGTCCTTATGACCCACGCTCATCCGGATCATATCGGTGGATGCCTGGCCATCAAGAAGGCCTCCTCTGCATCCTTCTATGCTCACCCTGCGGACAAACCCTGGATCGAGGATGTGGAGAGGCAGTATCGGGAGAGGCCGATCCTCAATTTTTTTGAATTGGTGGAGGGCCCCGTTCCAGTGAGTCGGGAATTAAAGGAGAGGGATACCCTTTCCTGGGACAAAGGAAAAACATTAAGGGTTCTTGAGACCCCAGGACATTCCCTGGGTTCGATCTCCCTCTTCTTCGAAGGGGAAGGAGCTCTGTTCACGGGAGATGCGGTCCCAGCGGCCGGGACCATCCCCATCTATGTCGACCCTCAGGCCTCTATCCAATCCATCCGAAAATTAGGTAAGGTTCCGGGTGTGAAAAATATGTTCTCATCCTGGCATGAGCCCATCTCTGGGAATCAAGTCCAAACGACCATGGAGGAAGGCATCCGCTATATTGAAAAGATCGACGAGATCGTCAAAGATCTCTGCAGAACAATGCCTCCTGAAACCACTGGAGATGAGTTAAGCCTCAGGGTCCTTGAACGATTGGGGATCAAGATGGACAAGGTCTTGCACATGGTGAGGACCTCTTTCGAATCTCATCGCAAGAAATGATTCGAAGAGAGACGAACATAAAAATAGAAACAAGTAAAGAACCCCGCCCACAGGGCGGGGCTTTAAAACCCAAATTCTCTAAACCCAAAACCGAGATCCCGAAATCGTAGATCCTGAAACATGTTCAGGACCTGGTTCGGGATGACAAAAACGAGAACC